>Ga0209084_1000943_pt1 | contig 25865 bp, 24 predicted proteins | sample C_130820_MF_Meta_FD_187309 | JGI IMG/M metagenome (GOLD analysis project Ga0209084, IMG submission 187309) | Freshwater microbial communities from Lake Croche, Canada to study carbon cycling - C_130820_MF_MetaG (SPAdes) (version 2) | ecosystem: Environmental > Aquatic > Freshwater > Lake...
TTTTGGTAATGGCAACATGGTTAATTCTAACAACAGTTATGGTGCTATTTCTGACGTTAAATTAAAAGAAAATATTGTCGATGCTACACCAAAACTTGTTAATTTAATGCAAGTAAAAGTTCGTAATTATAATTTAATTAATAGCACAACAAAACAAATTGGTGTAATTGCTCAAGAGTTAGAAACTGTATTTCCATCAATGATTGATGAATCTAGAGATAAAGATGATGAAGGAAATGACCTTGGTACAACAACAAAGTCAGTTAAATACTCTGTTTTTGTTCCTATGCTAATTAAAGCAATTCAAGAACAACAAGCATTAATAGAATCATTAACAACCCGACTAACAGCATTAGAAAACAAATAGGAGAATTAAAATGGCAATAACATACACATGGAACGTATCACAAACAGAATATCTGACCTCAGATAAATTCATCACAACAGCTCATTGGCAATGTGTTGCAGTAGACGGAGAGTTTAGTACTTCTACCTACTCAACTTGTGGTTGGCAAGCTGGAACACCTACTATATCCTATGAAGATGTAACGATGGCTGAAGTATTAGATTGGATTTGGACATCAAATGTTGGATCCATAGGTCTCAAAGAAGCAACTGAAGCCTCATTAGCTCAACAAATTGAACTATTAAAGAATCCTGTGAGTGCTTCTGGAACACCTTGGTAATTTTAACCAATAAAATTAAAAAGTATAATAAATGACCTATTCAGCCAATCTCTCATTCTTTGCATCCAAAACTAGTAATACAGGTGCTATCAATTCAGGTATAGATGGCGTTCCAATAGGTGCAAATACAGCAAGCACAGGAGCATTTACATCAGGCACATTTAGTACCACTTTAGGTGTTACAGGTGTTGCCACACTAGGCAATGGTGCAATTTTAGGCACACCTGCTTCTGCCAATTTAGCTAACTGTACATTCCCAACACTCAATCAAAATACTACTGGTACTGCAGCAGGCCTATCAGCAACATTGGCAGTTGCTTCTGGTGGTACAGGAGCTACAACACTTACAGCAAACGGTATAGTATACGGTAACGGCACATCCATTATTGGTGTAACATCTGCTGGTACAACAGGTCAAATACTTGTAGCTACTACAAGCGGTGCCCCATCTTGGGGTGCAGTACCTACTACTGCCGCAGTAACTTCAATTACTTTTGGAACAACGGGTTTAACTCCATCAAGCGCAACAACAGGTGTGGTAACCGTAGCAGGAACATTAATAGCCGGTAATGGTGGTACAGGCCAATCATCTTATGCCGTTGGTGACATTCTTTACGCTTCAACAACTTCAGCCTTATCAAAATTAGTTGGTGTAGCCACAGGTAACGTAATAATTTCTGGTGGTGTAACTACAGCACCAAGTTATGGAAAAGTAGGTCTCACTACTCATGTTTCAGGTACATTACCAGTAGCCAATGGTGGCACAAATTTAACCAGTTATGCCGTTGGCGACATTCTTTACGCTTCAGCGACAGGAACTTTATCTTCTTTGGTTGGCGTAGCCACAGGTAACGTAATAATTTCTGGTGGTGTAACTACAGCACCAAGTTATGGAAAAGTTGGATTGACAACTCATGTTTCAGGTACATTACCAGTAGCCAATGGTGGAACCGGTGTTACCACATCTACTGGTAGTGGCGCAAATGTATTAGGTACTAGACCCACAATAGATATTACTGGCACTGCATTAACATTAGAAGATGCCACAGATAATACTAAGACTGCAAACTTTGTACTGAGTGGATTAACAACTGGTACAAACTACACCTACACTTTACCAGCTGTAACGGGTGTTGCTTTAGCATCACTTGGAAATATTTCACAAACATTTTTAGGTGCCACAACATTTGCACCAACAACCGCATCATCAACTCTTATATTAGGTTCTACTACTGGAACAGGAACATTAACATTAGGTCGTTCAACAGTTAGTCAAACAACTAATATTCAAGCAGGGGCAACCGCAGCAAGTAATACTAAAACAATTAATATAGGTACAGGTGGTCTTACAAGCTCAACAACAGCAATAACAATAGGTAGCGCCCAAGCAGGTACATCAACTACTACACTAAATGGCGTAACTCTTATACCCTCCGGTGCAACAATAAACACCCCGTCAGGGTCAACACTTGATTTTCAAGTTAATAGTGTTACCGCAGTTAGTATGGGAGCTTCCGGCACTTCTTTTGGTTCGACTATTTTAACTGCGGCTGGAACAACTAGTGTGGCTCCGTTTTCGTTTTCTGCTACTGGAAACGCACTCTTGACTACTCCGGTTGAGGGTACAATGGAATATTTGGATGGCGAAAGTTATTTTGTTACCCCCAATAGTACAAATGGACGTGCTTTTATTTCAGCTAGTAATTATAGAAGATTAATTGCTGATGGTACTGCAATTGTTGGTACTATTGCTAACTTTTTTGGTGGAACATCTAATATCTCATTAGTTTCTGGTGATTATTATGAAATAGAAATTTATATGTTAGCGCTAAGAGGTTCTACAGCGGGTACTGCTACTATAACTTTAACCAATAGCGTAGCTCCAACTTTAATGCTTGTTGATTATGAACAATCGCCGTTAGCTGGTATTCCAGCACCTCCGGGTTCTGTAACAGCTTTAACTAACCTTTATTTTAGAGGTACAACTACTACTACTACAGCCGCATATGCGTTTACAACAGGTAGTTTGGCTGCTTCGGTTAGTCACTTTTTTAGATTTAAAATATGGTTACGAAACTCAACAGGTACAAGCTTAAAAATACAAATGACAGCAGGTGCTGGAAATAACAGTATGACTCCACAAGCGGGCTCTTATTATACTGTTAGAACTTTACCAAACGGTCAAACAGGTACTTTTTCAGCTTAAGTATATTTGTAGCATAAATAACTATGTTGTTTATTTTTAATAATTCTATTTTATGGAGAAACGTATGGAAATCAAATTATCTTTAACTCTCGAAGAACTCAATGCTGTTATGCAGGCACTTGGCAATATGCCATATGCTCAGATTGCACCATTAGTAGAAAAAGTTCGTGCACAAGCTGTACCACAAGTACAAGCACAAGAACCGGCCTCTAATGAAGGTGGTGAAGTAAAAAAGTAAGTCTGCTGATGCAAGGTTTACTCAAAAAAATCCTGTAGCACTAAATTAAATAACAAAAGGATAGTACGCTTTGGCAACCAATAATACCTTTAGTACAAAAAATGGTTTAACAGTAGGTAATACTACCATTGTTGCCGCCAATGGTGTTTGGGTTGGTGCGGCCACAAATCTTATAGGTCCACAAGGTGTACAGGGTGCTCAGGGTGTACAAGGTACTGTTGGTGCTCAAGGTGTCCAAGGTACTGTTGGAGCTCAGGGTGTCCAAGGTGTTACAGGTGCTACAGGCGCTCAAGGTTCAGCCGGTGCTCAAGGTGTTGCTGGTGCTCAGGGTGCCGTAGGTGCTCAAGGTGTACAAGGTGTTGTTGGTGCTCAAGGAGTTCAAGGTGTTCTTGGTGCTCAAGGTATTCAAGGTGCTACTGGACCAACAGGTGTTCCAGGTGCTCAAGGTGTTCAAGGTACAGCAGGACCTCAAGGCGTTACAGGAAATACAGGTCCAACAGGACCAACTGGTGCTCAAGGCACTCAAGGTGTTCAAGGTACTACAGGACCTACAGGACCCACAGGTCCAACAGGACCAACTGGTGCTCAAGGTCCAACTGGACCCACAGGTCCTCCAGGTGCTCAAGGTGTTCAAGGTTCAGGTGGCGGCACAGGACCCACAGGTCCAACAGGTCCTCCTGGTGCTCAAGGTGTTCAAGGTTCAGGTGGTGGTACTGGACCTACTGGACCTACTGGTGCCCCAGGTGCTCAAGGTGTTCAAGGTTCAGGTGGCGGCACAGGACCCACAGGTCCAACAGGTCCTCCTGGTGCTCAAGGTGTCCAAGGTTCAGGTGGTGGTACTGGACCTACTGGACCTACTGGTGCCCCAGGTGCTCAAGGTGTTCAAGGTTCTACAGGTCCAACTGGTGGTACAGGACCTACTGGACCCACAGGTCCTCCAGGTGCTCAAGGTTCAGGTGGTCCAACAGGACCCACAGGACCTACTGGACCCACAGGACCTACTGGACCCACAGGTCCTCCAGGTGCTCAAGGTTCAGGTGGTCCAACAGGACCCACAGGACCTACTGGACCCACAGGTCCTACAGGTGCTCAAGGTCCTACAGGAACATTTGCTACAGCAGTCTATCATGGAAGTAAAAGTTCTGCTACCGGCTCTGGTGCCGGTGCTCTCGTTAATACTTCATGGCAAGATGTTAGTGGTCTATCTATTTCTAGCATTTATATTCCATCTACTGTTTCAAAAATAATGCTTTTTTATACTTGTTCATGGCGGTCATATCAAAGCGGTTTAAATCATGGTGTTTTTAGATTAAGGGTATATTGTCAAAATACTGGTGGTACATTTTATGTTGGTGATGGTAGTTGGGGTTTTGGTATCAGTAGAATTACTAATAACTCTGATGACCATACTTGGTTTCAAATGGCTCAAACTATAAATGTGTTTGACTTTGCGGACCAAGGAAATGCTGGGTGGACTGCTGGTTATACATACAATGCTTATTTACAAGTAAGGGATGCCACCACGGATTGGTACTACGCAGCAGGTGAAGCAGATGGTTCTTTCAGAAATTATACTCCAGCACAAATGCAAATATGGGTAGTTTAAAATGAATATACTTATAAAATTAATTAAAGTAAAAGAAAAATTAAATGTCAGTCAAAATTTTCATTGCGTTGGAAATTTACCTACTAACGAATTGGAATATAATACTAATGTAAAATGGATTATTGACCATGATGAAAATAATTCTCCAATCTATGGTGATACACAATTTGTAACTTGGCAACAACTTCAAGAACATTCAGAAGAAGCTGAAATTAATTTCAAATTAGATTTAGTGAGAATGAAACGAGATAGATTATTAAAAGAAACTGATTGGTGGGCTTGTTCAGACAGAGAAATTACTGAACCACAAAAAGCATATAGACAAGCATTAAGAGATATAACAAATAATTGTAGTCCAGAACTGAATGATGTTGGTGATTTAGATTTATCTTCGGTCAACTGGCCTACAAAGCCTTAAAAAAGCAACACTAAATAAGGGTTGTACAATTTAAATTAATTATAAAGGTGAAATATTATGACTGGCGAATGGTGTTACTTTAATCATTATTTTGATAAAACGGCGTGTGAAAAAATCATTGCTGATGCGGCAGATATCCCAACACAAGATGGTATTCTAGGTATAGGTGACGGCCAAACCGTAGATTACTCTTTGCGGAGAAGTAAAATCAGATTTGTTAATTCAGACAATGCCAAATTTACTTGGGTATTTGATGCTCTATGGAAAACAGCCTTAGATGCCAACAGAGATTTTTTCAATGTTCATATTACAAGATTACCATTTATTCAAATTGCTGAATATGATTATCTTGATAAAGGTGAATACAAAGAACACCATGATGTCTTTTGGTTAAACAACGATCCAATATATCATCGTAAACTTTCTTGTATTATACAACTATCCGATCCTGAAGATTATCAAGGTGGTGATTTTGAAATTACAGAAGGTTGTCCAGCATTAGATAAAGAAACTAAAAATCAAGGCTCTATCATTTACTTTCCTTCAATGTTCAGACACAAAGCAAATCCAGTCCTCAGAGGTACTAGATATAGTGTAGCAGCTTGGTTTGAAGGACCTAAATGGAGATAGAATGAATGATATTGTTATGGAAGTTGAACCTTTTGAATATTTTATAATAGATAATTTTTTACCAGTAGACAAAGCCACAAAACTCTCATCCGAATTTCCAGATTTTCATTCACCAATTTGGTATGATTATGATAATCCATTGGAATTAAAAAAGACAATTAACAATTGGTTTTATTTTCCACCTGAAACATACCAATTATTTACAGAGTTGAATGGTAATAACTTCACCGATAAATTAAAAGATATTTTAAAATTGGATAATCTATATTCAGATATGGGTTTACATGGAGGCGGCTGGCACATTCATGGTCATGGTGGAAAATTAAATGTACATCTTGACTACTCTCTGCATCCAAAATTAAACCTAGAGCGTAGGTTAAATCTCATTCTATACCTAACACCAGATTGGGATCCTAAATGGGGTGGTAATTTAGAATTCTGGTCACATGATGAAAAAACAAATAAGCCAAAAGAAAAAGTTAAGACAATAGATTGTATTTTTAATCGAGCCGTCATCTTTAATACCACACAAAACTCTTGGCATGGATTTTATGACCCTATTAATTGTCCAAAAGATGTGTATAGAAAAAGTGTTGCCACTTATTACTTAACAGACTCTACACCAAATACACCACCAAGAAAAAGAGCCTTGTATAGTCCTGCAAAAGACCAAGAAAATAATAAAGATATATTAGAATTAATTGAAAAGAGAGTAAGATAATGGCCGAAAAAAAATGTAAAATTGTAATGACCACAATGTTTCAAAATGAATCTAAAACTATTAGACGAATGTTGGAATCTTGTTATAAGTATATTGACTTTTGGGTAATACAAAACAATGGTTCAACAGATGGTACAGAAAAGATTGTTGAAGAATTTTTTGCAGAACATCAAATACCAGGATTTCTTTATAATGTAGATGAGGGCTGGGTTGGCTTTGGTTGGAATCGTGACCATCTGACACAAACTTGCCAAAGTCTCGACCATGGTTGTGATTGGATTTTAAAGATGGACTGTGATGAGATTCTACAAGTAGATGATGACTTTGATTGGTCAATACTAGATGATACCACAGTACATTCTTGGGAAGTTCCTTGTGTTCAAGGTACATCAACATACACTCGGTGCTGGATGTGGAATGCTAAAATGTTCTGGCGTTTCAATCATGACCCATGCCATGAAACTGTTTACTGTGCCGATGAAGCAATTGGTGATAGATTTCAAAGAGTGTTATTACCAAAATCATTTAGACAAACAGGATTTAATGAAGGCCAAAGCTGGGGTGTACCAACTAAATTTATGAGTCATGCTCTCATCTTGGAAGAAAAGATGATAGCTGAAGATAGTTTCAAAACAAATCTATATCATTTTTGGTACATTGGTAAAAGTTATTTTGATGCTTGGGAATCAAATGCTTTTCCTTTAGGTGAAAGCCAAAAGAAAGAATATGGCCGCAGGTGTATCTATTATTTTGGTGAGTATTTAAATTTTATGCACCATTTTAATCAAACACAATCAGCACAATTCATTGATGAAGTTTCTTATATGTCTATGTTAATGATTGCACAGATTTATGGTTACTTTGATGATAAAGAAAATCAAATAAGTTATTTAAAATCGGCAGGTTCATTTGCACCAGGTAGAAATGACCATCTATTGGCTTTGGTATACAAATATCAACAGTTAAAAGATTGGAAAAATATGCTCAAGTACACAAGTATTATGATGCAGCCTGAAAGAACAAATGCTTATCCAACATATACAAACTTTGTAGATTCTTCCATATATCATGACGGCGGTCCATTGGTCCAAAGTTTACACGATGTTGCTTCACATGAAAAAGAAAAAGAAGAATCTGGACAAATGGAACATCCACCATTTTATATCAATAAATCTTATGGCAAAAAATTGTTTGTTGTAGATAATTTTTATAATGATCCAGACACAATAAGAGACTTTGCATTAACACAAGTTGAATATAAAGATGATGTAAAATGGTATAAAGGACTTAGGTCTATAAGACCATATCGACCAAAAGGACTTAAAGAAGCCTTTGAGTTTATTATGGGTGAACGTATTATAGATTTTGAACACGGTTATAATGGTGTATTTCAAATCTGTATAGCCGAAGATCCACAAGTTTATCATTATGATATGCAGAAATGGGCTGCCATGATATACATGACACCAGATGCACCATTAGAAAGTGGTACAAGATTACATCGGTCTAAAATTAATGGTGCTAGAAGTTCAACAGATTTTGATGCTGATGCGGCTTTTTCTGGTGGTTTTTATGATTCTACTAAATTTGATATTGCCGATTCAGCTGGTAACGTGTATAATAGATTAGTTATTATGGATGCTAGATGTATACATTCAGCAGGACCCTATTTTGGCCAAAACAAACAAAACGGCAGACTAACACATTTATTTTTCTTTGATTAAATTATGAAACAATACAAATTTAGCTTTATCACACCTGAACATAGTCCAGAAAACATACCATACTTACTTGAATTATATGATTCGATTATCAAACAAACATATAAAAAATGGGAATGGGTTATACTAACAAACAACAAATGTACACCAGAACATTTACCTGAAAAAATAACCAACGATAGTAGGGTAAAAGTATTTCATTGGCACGGAGAAACGGCCAGTATTGGTAAATTAAAATTAGATGCCTTTAATCTAGGTACAGGTGATATATTAGTTGAAGCCGACCATGATGATATGTTTACACCAGATTGTTTAGAAGAATTAAACAAAGCATATCAAGATGAATCGGTTGGGTTTGTTTATTCTGATAATGCAGCTTATAAAATGGATGGTGAGTTTATACCTTTTATGCCAGAGAATGGTTGGACATACAGAACGCATAAATGGAAAGACAAAGAATTAATTGCCATGAACAGTTTTGAACCTAGTAGTCACAGTCTAAGTTATATTTGGTATGCACCAGACCATGTGAGAACATGGAGAGCATCTGTATATAAAGAAATTGGTGGTCATAATCCAGAACTAGAGATTTGTGATGACCATGAATTGTGTATTCGTACCTATCTGAAAACAAAGATGGTTCATATACCTAAAGTATTATACATTTATAGATATACTGGTTTCAATACATCAGTAAATACCAGAAACGCCGATATACAGATTAAGACAGTTGAATTGTTTAATCAATATACAAGACAGTTGGCTGAAAGAGATGCAGAACTTAATGGTCTATTGAAAGTAGATATTGGTGGTGGGTTAAATCCATATCCAGGTTACTTTACAGTTGATTTAAGAGACACAGCCAATCTCCAAGCTGACTTAAATAATGGTATTCCTTTACCTGATAACTCTGTTGGTGTTCTAAATGCAAGTCATATCATTGAACATCTACATGATAAAACAAAAATCATGGCAGAAATACATAGAGTTTTGGCACATGGAGGCTGGGCATTTATAGATGTACCTAGTACCGATGGTCGTGGTGCCTTTCAGGATCCAACCCATGTAAGTTATTGGAATGAAAATAGTTTTTTATATTATACAGATTCTTATTTGGCCAACTTTATAGATAATACATCAATTAGATTTCAAGAATACCGTAAAGAAACTTATTATCCTAACGATTGGTTAAAAAGTTTGAATGTTTTAGTTACAACGGCTTGGTTAGTAGCTATCAAAGATGGACCTAGATTACCAGGAATATTAAAAATTTAAAATTAATTTTCTTAGTTACATAAATATATTAATAATAAGGAAATTCTATGGCAACCAATAATACTTTTAACACCAAAAACGGATTAACGATAGGTAATAACACCGTTATTGCGGCTAATGGTGTTTGGGTTGGTGCTGCCACAAATCTTATAGGACCACAAGGTGCACAGGGTGTTCAGGGTACACAAGGAGTACAAGGTACTGTTGGTGCTCAAGGTGCTCAGGGGGTTCAAGGTACTGTTGGTGCTCAAGGTATAATAGGTGCTCAAGGTTCTGCTGGCGCTCAAGGGTTTGCTGGTGCTCAAGGATTTACTGGAGCTCAAGGTGTTCAAGGTGCCATTGGTGCTCAGGGGGTTCAAGGCGTTACCGGCCCCACAGGTGCCCCTGGTGCTCAAGGTGTTCAAGGTTCAACCGGACCAACAGGTCCCGTAGGACCTAATGGACCTCAAGGATTTGCTGGTGCTCAAGGTCCTACAGGTGCTCAAGGTTTTACTGGACCGGGTGGTCCTACAGGAGCTCCTGGTGCTCAAGGTGTCCAAGGTTCTACTGGACCAACAGGTGCTCCTGGTGCTCAAGGTCCGACAGGATTCACAGGACCTCCAGGTCCAGGTGGTCCTACAGGTGCTCCTGGCGCTCAAGGTGTCCAAGGTTCTACAGGTCCAGGTGGTCCAGCAGGACCCACAGGACCAAATGGTGCTCCTGGTGCTCAAGGTGTCCAAGGTTCTACAGGACCCGGAGGTCCAACAGGTCCAGGTGGACCAGCAGGTCCTCCAGGACCCACAGGTCCTCCAGGTGCTCAAGGTGTCCAAGGCTCTACAGGTCCTACAGGTCCATTAGGTCCTACAGGACCAACTGGTGGTACAGGACCCACAGGTCCAACAGGTGCTCCTGGTGCTCAAGGTGTCCAAGGCTCTGCAGGTCCTACAGGTCCATTAGGTCCTACAGGACCAACTGGTGGTACAGGACCCACAGGTCCAACAGGTGCTCCTGGTGCTCAAGGTGTCCAAGGCTCTACAGGTCCTACAGGTCCTACAGGACCAGGCGGTCCAACAGGTCCTACAGGACCAGGCGGTCCAACAGGTCCTCCAGGTGCTCAAGGTCCTGCAGGTCCAATAAGTGCAGGAAACGTTGTACAAGTTGTACACTATCCGTATTCAACAGAAAATGGGTTTAATCAAACTGGAAGTTTCCAACAATCAGGACTTACATTAGGTATTACTCCTATATATGCCAGTAGTAGATTAAGAATAGATGTTACTGTTGCTGGTATATTTCAATGGCCACAAACAAATGCTTATTCAAATTGGTTACTTTTGCATAATCAATCGGGTGGGGCTGTACATGGTAATAATTTTGCTTATGCTCTTGGTTATTTGGGACAGTCTGGTGGTGGAGATAATTATAGAGGACATAGTGCTTCTCAAACATTTTATCCAGCCTCTTATGATACAACTGCTACTCAAAGTTTTACAGTTTATTGCAATCCAATCAACGGAACTGTTCAATTTAACAGAGACGGCGCATCATTTTCATCAATTACAATTATGGAGATTAAACAATAATGAGAAACAGAATGGCGGACGTATTATTAAGTCATCCACATATTGTAAAAATGATTGATGATATATGTTATGACAAAGATGACAACATTGTAGAAGTGAATGAATCTGTTGTGCAAGCATATATTGCGAACAATGATTATATAGAACAGAGGCGAGCCACTTATCCTAGTGTTGTAGACCAATTGGATACTTTATATCATGGTGGTTACGATGCTTGGAAAGCTACAATAAAGCAAGTAAAAGACGATATACCTAAACCATAAAATTTAGTGATACAATAATCTCGTTTCTCCTGTTAGATAAATAGATTAATAATAGGAGAGATTGATGGCAACAATAACAACTAGAACTAAATTCAAAGAATATTGCCTTAGAAGATTAGGTTTTCCAGTCATTGAAATCAACGTGGATGATGACCAAGTGGAAGACCGGATTGATGATGCGTTACAATATTGGCAAGATTATCACTTTGATGGCCTACAAAAAATATATTACGTCAAAGCTATCCAACAAACGGATATAAACCAAAAGTATATTAATTTAAGTAATGTCTTAGATGCTTCAAACAATACTATGGAGATTGTTGGAGTAACCCGTGTATTCCCAATCACAGACACTCAAGCCGGTGTTAATATGTTTGACTTGAGATATCAATTACGACTCAATGAGTTATACGACTTCACCTCCGCGTCATACATCAATTATACATTAACACAACAACACTTACGTTCCCTTGAACTCATGTTTACTGGAGAAGTTCCTATTCGATTCCAAAGACATATGCAAAAACTGTTCATTGATTGGTCATGGGGGTCTAAACAAGCTGAACTTGGTGATGTTATAGTTGCCGAATGTTACGCCTCGATTAATCCAGATGTTTATGGTAGAGTATGGAATGACCGATGGATGAAAGAATATGCCACGGCATTAATCAAAAGGATGTGGGGAAACAACCTCAAAAAATTTGCTGGATTACAATTACCAGGTAGTGTAACACTAAATGGTGATAAAATATTCCAAGAAGCAATAGACGAGATTGCCAAGCTAGAGCAGCAAATGCAAACCGAATACGGAGCACCTTTAGAATTCATGATGTTATAATATGGCAACTTCAGTATACTTTAATAACTACAACTCTCATGGTGAGCAAAACCTCATAGAAGATTTAATTGTTGAATCAATTAAAATCATGGGGTTTGATGCGTTCTATTTGCCTATTGAAAATCCAGAAGATAGAGATATTCTATACGGTGAAGATCCAGTTAAGAAGTTTAGAAGTTCTTTTCCTTTGGAGATGTATCTATCAGATGCTTCTGGTTATGAAGGCCAGCAGGACTTCTTTTCTAAATTTGGTTTAGAAATTCGAGATGTTGTTAAAGTAATACTATCAAGAAGGTCATTTCAGATAAGAGTACCACAAAATACTTTCACAAGGCCTAGAGAAGGTGACTTAGTATATGTTCCTTTTCTAAATGGTACTGGTGAATTGTATGAGATTACATTCGTAGAACAAGCAAAAGACTTCCACCAATTAGGAAGAAAAGCACCATACTTTTATGAATTAAGCCTTGAGAAATTCAAGTATTCTCAGGAAATTATTAATACAGGCACATACGATATCGATAAAGTTTCTAATGATTCTTCATATACATTACATTTAAATACTGGTTCTGGAACAGGAACATATACAATACAAGAAATTGTATATCAATCTTTAGATAGTACATATGCGAATGCCAATACTGTGGCTTATGTTCAATCATGGATACCAAGTTCAAATACATTATCTGTTACAAATATTGCTGGTGAGTTTATTGATGGATTAAGATTAATTGGTAAAACAAGTAATGCTCAATACACATTAACATCTTTTGATCCATTAGATACTCCAGCACATTTAGAAGTATATGATAATTATTATATTGCAAATACAGCAAATTCTATTATAGACTTTTCTGAAACTAATCCGTTTGGATCAATCTAATGGCAAATGTAACCTACAATCGTGTTATTCGTAAACTTGTAATAGGTTTTGGTAATTTATTTGATGAAATTACTTTAGTACGATATAATCCGGATAATACAGAAGCCGAAAGGTTTATTGTTCCCATTGCCTATTCAGCAAAAGAATTATACGTTCAGAGATTATTATTTGATCCTGATTTGGACAAAAAAGTTGCAATGACTTTACCTAGAATGTCTTTTGAAATGACAGGTATGCAGTATGATGTAAGTAGAAAACAAAATACAAACACCAAAAATTTTACTAATACAAGCTCTGGTGTGTTAGCACAATATAATCCTGTGCCTTATAATTTTGATTTCTCATTATACTTATATGTAAGAAATACAGAAGATGGTACACAGTTACTAGAACACATTATACCGTTCTTTACTCCTGATTATACAATTAAATTAAATCTAATACCAGATTTAGGTGTTATAAAAGAAGTACCTGTTATTTTAAATGGCGTATCTTCAGAAATTGATTATGAAGGTGATAGAAATAATCCAACAAGAATGATTATATGGACTTTAAATTTTACAGTTAAAGGCTTTATATTTGGTTCTTATACTACACCAAAATTGATTCGTACCTCTATTACAAATATATTAAATGATATTTCAGATACAGATATAGTATTATTTAATTTAGCCAACACAGGAGTAGGACTATATCAGGCTGGTGAAATTGTTTATCAAGGTTATACACCACAAATTTCAACAGCAACGGCTAAAGTTGTAAGATTTAATTCAGGTAATAATGTATTACACTTGACAAACATTAATGGTAACTTTGTTTCTTCATCACCTATTATTGGTGCAACTACAAATTCAAATTATATATTCAATTCATATACTGTGCAACCAAAAAATCTAGTTCAGATTGTTACTACGCCTACTCCAACAGATGCCAGTGCGAATGATAAATATAATTATACAACCACGGTTACAGAAACACCTAATATTGATACCAATGTAGTATCTGCGGTACCTTTCAATACTGATTTAATGTTAAACATATACGGTATTGATGACCTTAACACTCAACAAGCAAATACAATAGATTTAGGATCTTAGAATGTCTAGAATAATTCAATTTAAAAGATTTGGTGCAGCTACACTTGCCAATACAATTGGTGCAAATGGAGAAATAATTTTTGATATAACAAATAAAGCTCTGACTGTTCATGATGGAGTAACTGCTGGTGGATTTGCAGCTACAATAGATATTACATCTAGAAATTTAGCAAATGCTGCTTTTTCTAGAGCCAATTCAGCCAACGTCCTTGCTCAAGCTTCATTTGATAAAGCTAATACTGCTAGTGCTGGTTTTGATAAAGCCAATGCAGCCAATGTTCTAGCTCAATCCGCTTTCAATCAAGCAAACTCAGCCAATGTATTAGCTCAATCTTCCTATAATTGGGCAAATACAATCAACGTATCAACACAAGCTGCTTTTTCTAAAGCAAATGCCGCAAACGTTTTAGCACAAGCTGCATTTAATGCTGCCAATACTGCAAATGTGGCTTTAGTTCAAGCTTCATTTGATAAAGCCAATGTGGCCAATACAACAGCAGAAGCAGGATTTGCCAAAGCAAATGCCGCAAACGTTTTAGCACAATCCGCTTTTAATCAAGCCATTTCAACTTATCTTCCGTCTACAACTCGTTTAGAAGTTACTAATGATGGATCATCGGCTTATTTGTTTGACCAATACACAGGAAATAATGCCACACTTTATGTTACAGCTGGTGAAACTATAGCATTTAATTTAAATGTGACTGGACATCCATTTTTAATTAGAGTATCGAGCTTAGGTACACTCTATAATATTGGACTTACTCATGTAACAACAACTGGAGCTGTTGGATCTAATCAATCCGCTCAAGGTCAAATTGCTGGCACATTATATTGGAAAATTCCAAGCGTTCTTGCTGGAAATACTTATGTATATCAATGCCAGGATCATGCTGGTATGGTTGGTAATATTGTAATTGGAAACCCAAACCAAGCAAACACAGCAAACACTACTGCTGAAGCTGGATTTGCCAGAGCCAATGCTGCTAATGTTTTGGCACAAGCTGCATTTAATGCTGCCAATACCGCAAATGCAGCTTTGGTACAAGCTTCATTTGATAAAGCCAATTCATCTAATGTTTTGGCACAATCTGCTTTTAATCAAGCAAATTCAGCCAATGTCTTAGCACAAGCGGCATTTAATGCTGCTAATGCCGCAAATTCTATTTTAGCTCAAGCTTCATTTGATAAAGCAAACGTAGCCAACACAACCGCAGAAGCAGGATTTGCCAAGGCTAATATAGCAAATACGACAGCTGAGGCTGGATTCGCTAAAGCAAACATTGCTAATACCACAGCAGAAGCTTCATATGCTTGGGGTAACACAATCAATGTGTCTGTTCAAGCATCATTCTCTAAGGCAAATATTGCTAATACCACAGCTGAGGCTGGATTTGCTAAAGCTAATATTGCTAATACAACAGCAGAAGCAGGATTTGCCAAAGCTAATATAGCCAACACTACAGCAGAAGCTGGATTTGCCAAAGCTAATGTGGCCAATACAACAGCAGAAGCTGGGTTCTCTAAAGCAAACTTAGCAAACGTATTAGCACAGTCTGCTTTCACACAAGCAAACACTTCAGCACAAACTGTTCCACAAAATACTCAGACGACAAATTATATACTTCAATTGTCTGATGCAGGTAAACATATTTACTACACACAATCATCAAATGTAATATTGTATGTTCCAACAACTTCTAATGTGGCATTTTCTAATGGCACAACGATTATGATTGTTTCAAAAACATCATCAAGTGCCAACATAACTGTATCACCAAACACAGGCGTATCAATGTTTCTTGCTGGTAATACAACAAGCGCTTCAAGAAATGTTACTACATATGGTATGGCTACATTAATTCAAGTTGCGGCAAACACATGGTTTATTAACGGTACAGGAGTTTCGTAATGAGTGGTATGATGGCCATGGCGGTCAGTAATGTTCAACGCTCAACAAGTGTATTTGTGCCAACTTTAATTTATGATTTGGATGCAGCTAATTTTTCTGCTGTGCCAACTAGTGGTGTATCAACAGATGCAACCGGAACTTATACCTTAACATCAAATGCTGGTACTTCTTTAACTTGGAATAGTGCCAATAGTGGAACATTTGCCAAGTCAAACTCTACAGGAACAGATTATATTTACGGTGGTCCAAACTACGCAACAGGACAAAGTTATTCGGTATTCATGGCATATAAATTATCAGCAACATCTGCCGGTAGATTATTAAATACTCAAAATGAAGGTGTTAAAGATTGGTTGATGGGTGCCTATAATGGTAATCCAAATACTTTTTATCCAAACTTTTCTGTAAACTTACCTTCAACTGGTGCTGATACAGTTTGGCATTTAGATTGGGCAACATGGAACACGACAACAAGTACCGGTAGTCTATATACTTCAACAAGTACTGCACCAACATCAGCAGCCTATTCAGTATCAAATGCTGGTGGTGGTGGTTTTAATCAGTTAAGATTGTTTAGTCGTTCATCTGGTTCTGAAGTTCAATCAGGTAATATAGGATTTGTTAAAGTATATAATGGTGTATTAGCATTATCAACTATTCAAGATTTACACGCAACATATAAGGCAAGATTTGGATATTAAACTATGAATAAACTTGATAAAAATTTGAGTGATGTGTTTGATGTGATTCCTATTGGTGAACCAGAACCACCAAAAAAACAACCTTTAACTACAAGTTATAACAACCCTGATATAGATTCCGATTTAACGGATGCCTATCAGCAATCAAAAGAAAATCTCCAAGGTATCATAGACCAAGGTCAAGAAGCCATGTATGAAATATTGGAGATTGCCAAAGCAGGTCAGCACCCAAGAGCCTTTGAAGTGTATGCCACTTTATTAAAGAACATGACTGAGGCCAATGATAGGCTTCTGAGGATACAAAAAGAAATGAGAGATATTTCTGGTGTCAAAAAAGAATCTACTACAACCAATATTGATAAAGCTATCTTTGTAGGTTCAACATCTGAATTGAGCAAGTTACTAAAAAGTAAAGACTAATGGCAACACAAAAAAAAGAGTCTTACCGTGATAATCCCCTACTAAAAAGGGTAGGAATTAATGTTAGTTTTACCGAAGAGCAGGTAGAAGAATATATCAAGTGCCGGAAAGACCCATTATATTTTTCAAAATACATTAAGATTATTACACTTGATGAAGGTGTAACTGAATTTAAAATGTATGACTTTCAGGAAGAGATGATTAAGACGTTCCATGAGAATCGTTTTACTATCATGAAATGTCCTCGACAGGTCGGTAAAACCACCACAACAGTCGCCTATCTTCTCTGGACTATACTATTTCAAGACTCACAATCAGTAGCAGTTCTCGCCAACCGAGGTGAGACCGCTCGTGGTATTCTAGGCAAATTACAGTTGGCCTATGAGAATCTACCTATGTGGTTGCAACAAGGTGTCGTTGAATGGAACAAAGGTCGTGTAGAATTGGAGAATGGTTCAGTCATCGTGGCATCTTCTACATCAAGTTCAGCGGCTCGTTCTGGTTCGTTTAACATTGTATTCTTAGATGAGTTTGCTTTCGTACCATCTAATATTGCCACAGAATTCTTTACCTCAGTCTATCCTGTTATTACTGCTGGTACTAAAACAAAGATTATTATTGTTTCAACACCAAATGGTATGAATCTATTTTATAAGATTTGGACAGATGCGGTCAATAAGAACAATAATTATACACCATTTGAAGTTCATTGGTCGATGGTGCCAGGCCGGGATGAAAATTGGAAAGAAGAAACAATCAAAAATACTTCTGAAAGGCAATTTAGGCAGGAGTTTGAAACAGAGTTCTTAGGTTCTTCCAACACACTTATCTCTGGTCAGAAGTTACAACAGTTGGCTTTTAAACCACCTATTGCCAACCATGATAAGATGAATATCTATAAACATCCATTTAAAGGTGATGATGAAACGACTAAAGACCATCTGTATGGTATTTGGGTAGACGTATCTGAAGGTAAAAACTTAGACTGTTCTACATTCTCCGTGATTGATATATCAACTACACCTTACGAACAAGTAGCAACCTATAGAAGTTCTTCAATCTCACCTATACTTTTCCCAACGGTCATTTATAATGCAGCCAAGTATTACAACGATGCTTACATTTTGGTTGAGATAAATAACACACCACAGGTTGCTGACATTATACACCAAGACCTTGAATATGAAAATCTATTTAAGGTGTTTACAGGTAATAAACAACCACAACAGTTATCGGCTGGGTTTGCCAGAGGAGTACAACTAGGTTTAAAAATGTCAGTTCAAGTCAAAAGAATGGGTTGTTCCAATCTAAAGACTTTAATTGAAGGTAATAAGTTAATCATCAACGATTTTGATACTGTATCAGAATTAACTACCTTTGTTGCCAATAAGACATCCTTTTCGGCAGAATCGGAAGCAAATGATGATATGGTCATGGGTTTAGTAATGTTTGCGTGGGCAACCACTCAAAAGTATTTTAAAGAAATTGTAAACCATGATATAAGAAAACAAATTCAGTTGGAAGATATGAATCAACTGGACCAAGAAGTATTACCAGCCCTAATTATTGAAGATGGACTGGATCATCCTTTTGAGGTTTTCGATGGTGACGTATGGGAAGCCGCCGATGGCGGTGAAATTTATTCAAAGTTTATCCGAGATAGGGTCAGGAATCTATAAAGATAGCGTTTGATAAATATAATCATGGTATTATAACTGCCAATAACATAATAATTTAAGGAGAACACAAATGGCATTTCAAATCTCTCCAGGTGTAGCTGTTTCCGAAGTCGATTTTACGACAGTAGTTCCTTCGGTACAAACTACAGCCGGTGCAATCGTAGGAACTTTTCAATGGGGACCTGCAGGAGTAATTAAACAGACTTCAAGTGAAACAGAATTAGCTTCCATATATGGTGAGCCATCAACAAACACAGCAATACAAAATACATTTCTAACTGCATCTTCATTTTTAGCATACGGAAATAATTTAAAAGTTGTTCGTGCTGTAGCTGCTACGACTAACAATGCTACATCTAATTCTAATACGAATATTCAAGTTACAAACGAAAATTCTTTTGAATATTCATATTTAAATAATAGATTAAATGCTAATGTGGCTGGAGCTTTTATTGCTAGATATCCAGGAACTTTAGGCAATTCATTAACTGTTTCAGTTTGTGATGCTGGTGCTTCTGGTGCAAACTCAACATTTGCAACATGGAATGTTAATGGTGTCGGTGTTTCATCACTCTTTCCTAGTATTCCGGGAACTTCAGTTCAAGCTGCAGCCGTTGGTGCTTCGAATGATGAAATCCACGTTGTTGTTGTTGATTCTGGTGGAACAATTACAGGTACAAAAAATACTGTATTAGAAATATTCCCATATCTTTCAAAAGCTACTGATGCTACTGACTCATTAGGAAATTCAAACTATTACAAAGATTATATTTTTAAAAATTCAAAATATGTTTACGCAATAGATCCTCCTTTATATAATACAATAGGTATAGCTAATACTACTCCAGCAAATACATGGGGTTTTGCATTAGCTAATACAAGCAACGTTGCTTTTGCTACAATGAATACCACCCCGGCGTTTACTTTATCAAATGGTTCAAATGATGCTCCATCTGATGCAAACAGACAAACTGCTTGGAGTTTATTTGCAAATTCAGATGAAGTAGATATTTCTTTGGCAATAACCGGCAGCGCTTCTATTGCTGTTCAACAATATGTGATTGATAATATTGCCGCGGTTCGTAAAGACTGTATCGCTTTCATTTCACCTCCTTCAGCAAACGTTGTTAATCAATCTGGTTCAGAAACAACTAATATTCAAAATTGGATAACGGCACTAAATCGTTCTTCCTCTTATGTTGTTGCTGATTGTGGTTGGAAATATATGTTTGATAAGTATAATAATAATTATACATACGTTCCTTTGAATGGTGATATTGCTGGTCTATGTGTTTATACAGATGCTGTCCGTGACCCATGGTTCTCACCAGCTGGATTTAATCGTGGTAACTTAAAGAATGTTGTTAAGTTAGCATGGAATCCAAACAAGACTCAACGTGATACACTATATGCTATTGGTGTTAATCCAGTTGGTTCATTCGCTGGCCAAGGTACTGTGTTATTTGGAGACAAAACATTACAGTCTAAACCATCAGCATTTGATAGAATTAATGTTCGTAGATTGTTTATTGTGTTAGAAAAATCAATTGCTCAAGCAGCTAAGTTTTCTTTGTTTGAGTTTAATGATACTACTACACAAAATCAATTTGTTAATTTGGTAACTCCATTTTTGGCAGATATCAAAGCACGCCGTGGTATCTTTGACTATCGTGTTGTTTGTGATTCTACAAATAATACACAATCAGTTATTGATGCTAATCAATTTGTTGGTGATATCTACGTTAAACCTGCTCGTTCAGTAAACTTCATTCAGTTGAATTTTGTTGCTGTAAGAACTGGTGTTGAGTTCACAACAATCGTTGGACGAGCTTAATAAATAATACAACGATATAGGAGAAAAAAATGGCATTCAACGTATCACAATTTAGGTCAGAACTTCAGTTTGACGGAGCTCGGCCAAATCTTTTCGAGGTGAATTTAACATGGCCAACAGTAGTACCTGGTGCTGGTGATGCCGCTCGTAAAGCTTTGTTCCAAGTAAAGTCCGCTCAGTTGCCTGGTTCAACAATTGGTACCGTCCCTTTATATTATTTTGGTCGTGAGATGAAGTTTGCTGGTAACAGAACCTTCACAGACTGGACAGTAACAATTATCAATGATGAAGATTTCACAATCCGTAATTCGATGGAACAATGGATGAATCTAATCAATGGTCACGCAGGTAATTCAAGAAACCCAGCCTTTAATACACCTTTAGGTTATACATCTAACGCAAACGTAGTACAGTATGGCAAAGAAGGTTCTATATTAAAGAGATGTACTTTTGTTGGTATGTTCCCTGTTGATGTGGCTCCAATCGATTTAGATTGGGGAACAAATGATGCTATTGAAGAATATTCAGTAACATTTGCATATCAATATTGGACTTCAGATTCAACAGATAACTTTTAATTTTTTTATTATTATATAGAGAGGGCTCAGGTCCTCTCTTTCATGCTTTTTTGAATTGAACTAGGACAATATGGCCGCTAATAAATTTTCACTTTTTGGTTTTACGATTTCACGGAAAGAGGATGAAAACTCCCAAGCCGTGCAGCAATCTTTCACGCCTCCAGTTAATGATGATGGCGCTCTTACTATTACCTCTGCTGCTTATTATGGTACATATGTTGACCTAGACGGCTCTGCTAAAAATGAAATAGAATTAATTGGCCGTTATCGTGAAATGGCAATGCAACCAGAAATTGAGTCTGCCATCGATGATATTATCAATGAAGCTATCTGTCAAGATGATGATGGTAGAAACATTCGTATGATTCTGGACGAATTAAAACAACCAGACAAGATTAAAAAGTCATTACAAACCGAATTTAATACCGTTCTTAGATTGTTAAACTACAATCAAATGGCACAAGATGTTTTCCGTAGATACTATGTTGATGGTAGATTATACTACCACATTATTGTTGATAGAGAAGCTCCTACTGATGGTATTAAAGAATTGAGATATATCGACCCACGAAAAATTCGTAAGGTTCGAGAAGTTAAAAAATCAAAAGACGAAAGAACTGGTGTTGAAGTTGCCAATGTTATCAATGAATACTATATTTTTAATGATAAAGTAATCTCTGGTTCATCAAGTAACTTTGGTCCAGTTGGTGTTCGTATCACAACAGATTCTATTATCAATGTTGTTTCTGGTTTGATGGATTCTCGTAGAGCTGTGGTATTATCGTACTTACATAAGGCTATCAAACCACTCAACCAATTAAGGATGATTGAAGATGCTACTGTCATATATCGAATTTCTAGGGCTCCTGAGCGTAGGATTTTTTATATTGATGTGGGTAATCTACCGAAATTAAAGGCAGAACAATACCTCCGTGATATCATGGTCAAGTATAAGAACAAGTTGGTTTATGATGCCGTTACTGGTGAAGTAAGAGATGACCGTAAATTCTTATCGATGATGGAAGATTTTTGGTTGCCACGCCGTGAAGGTGGTAAAGGCACAGAGATTACAACATTACCTGGTGGGCAAAATCTAGGTGAATTGGAAGATGTTAAGTATTTTGAAAAGAAATTATACAAAGCTCTTAGTGTTCCTGTTTCTCGTTTGAATCCAGAATCTTCTGGTTTCTCATTAGGTCGTACCAACGAAATTACCCGTGATGAGTTAAAGTTTGCCAAGTTTGTTGATAGGCTTCGTAATAAGTTTTCTAATCTATTTGACCAAGCAATGCGTGTACAAGTTGTATTAAAAGGTATTTGTACAGCAGAAGAATGGGATATAATGAAAGAAAACATTCATTATGATTTCATTAAAGACAACAACTTTACAGAATTAAAAGATGCTGAGTTAATGACTAACCGATTAGGTTTATTACAGACTATTGACCCATATACAGGCCGATACTTCTCACAATTATGGATTCAAAGAAATGTTCTACGTTTATCTGATGATGAGATTGAAGAAATGGATAAAGAAATTGAAATGGAAAAAGAACAAGGATTTGGATTACCAGTTGGTGTTACAAACGATGTGGCACAACAACAGATGATGTCTCAAGTACCAGCACAACCGCAGCATCCAGATGACCAGAAACATGAAATTGATATGGCAACAAAAGATGCGGCAAAGCAACAATCCAAAACAGATAAATAAATTAATTAGGAGAATAAAATGTCAATAGAAAAAAGTATAATCGATTACGCAATGGATGAAGATGGTGTTCAATTTAGAAATGCACTATATGCTTCTATTCAAGATAAAGTATCTGCTCATATTGAAGCAGCTAAACAAAATCTTGCCAGAAATTTGATTGCTACAGAAGAAGTTTCTGAAGAAGATGAAGAAGAAGTTCAAGAACAATATCAAAATCCATTAGAATTTTCTAATAAACCTAAAAGAACACATTCGTATGATGCGATGCCTGATTCAAAAAAACGACCAAAGTATGATGCTGTGCCTACTTCAAGACAACTTGGTGCAAAACCACAACCTAAGAATGAATCTGTTGAAGAATTGCAAGCTAAGAATGATGCATCCACAGAAAAAGAACTATCTCATGCTAAAAGCCTTGGATGGAATGTTAAAAACCAAACTTATGGTAGAGTATACACTCATCCAAAACATGGTCACATAGCTATGAATCGTTATGGTGAATGGCAACATAAACCAGAATCAGACTTTAAGGGTGGTAAAGGACCATTAATTGCTCATGGTAACACCTTTCAAGGTGATGATTTGGATAAACATCTATCTTCTTTAAATAAATAATCTGAAGAATAGATAAATAAATTAACAGGATAAAAAATGGCAATCGCAAACGGCATACAAATACTAGTGGATTCAAATAAACGAACCGTAATTAAACGGATTGGTGTTATTGACTCTGATGAAACATTGACGGTCATTATTGATCCAAGAGCATTGTCTGGAGCTTTAAACGCTAATAATTTGCCATACCAAGCCGGTAATACTGTTGCTCCTGGTTTTGCTAATTCTGCTTTCACTATTTCAAGAGTGATTGCTTCTGTTGATGCTGAAGTTGGTCATCTACAATTACAATGGCAAGGTACTGTAACAACAAATACAATTTATGCTCTTGGTGTTGGTAATATAGACACAAATCCACAATATCAATTACCGGCAATCACAAACAATGCAATTGGTCCTACAGGTAATGTTGTACTTAAAACTGTTGGTACTACTGCCAATGCTGCTTACACATTAATTATTGAGTTACATAAAGACAATCGATTCTTTGATGCTGGTTGGGGTCGTGATCCTGCTGCATTCAACTACGGAGATTATAGTATAACTCCGCATACTTCATAGGCCAATTATGAAACTCATTAAAGAAATAAACGATAACGTAAACTACACTTACCTAGAAGAAGCTAATGGTAAGAAATCTTTACACATTGAAGGACCTTTTTTAGTTGCTGAAACTAAAAATAAGAATGGTCGTTTGTATGAATTTAATACTATGAAAAAAGAAGTAAGCCGTTATACAGAAGAATACATCAACAAACACCGAGCTTTTGGTGAATTAGGACATCCAGAATCACCTTCTATTAATCTTGACCGTGTATCACATATGATTGTAGGATTAAGAGAAGATGGTAATACTTGGGTAGGTAAAGCAAAGATATTAGATACACCAATGGGAAACATTGCACGAAGCTTAATTGAAGGTGGTGCTCAATTAGGTGTATCTTCAAGAGGCATGGGTTCATTGAAGAACGTCAATGGCGTTAATGTAGTTCAACCCGATTTCTATCTAGCCACAGCGGCAGATATTGTAGCAGACCCTTCCGCACCTGGCGCTTTTGTACAGGGTATTATGGAAGGTAAAGAGTGGATGTTAGTCAATGGTGTTTGGACAGAACAATATGTTGAAGAAGCCAAGAGAGAAATTAAGAAGGCTTCAAAGAAAGATATTGAAAAAGTAAGTCTACACATTTTTGAAAACTTCATGAAAAAACTTTAAATATAAATATCCAATATAAATCAAGGAGATTTTCAAAATGGCAAATTTTAATTTATCTGACGCCGCTAAAAACATTCTGTTAGGCGAAGATTCAAAATCAATTCAAGCATCTACTACTTCTGGTAAAAGACCTGAAGGCGGTAGACTACCTATATCCGTTGTAGCTGGTCAGCAAGACGTAGGTAAAATTGGTGATTCACCACAAACGTGTGATGATGAAAATCCAAATTATACTGCAGGTACACCATCTGCTACTCCTCCAGGCGCTACACCTCCTGTAGGTTCACAACCAATGCAAAGATTGGCGCCGCAACCAGGTAATCAAGGAAGTGGTGATAAGCCAGTTCAATCTGTTGCAACTGATTACGCTGCTATTCGTGACCGTATTGCCGGTAAACGTGCTGCTCAAATGATGATGCCAAATCCAGGTGCCACATTTCAATCTTACGGCGAAGAATCTGAGTATGACGAAGAAGAAGAAGTCATTGAAGAAGCTCACGAAGATGAAAAAGAAGATAAAAAATTAATCAAAAAAATGATTAGCAAGGAAAAAATGAAAGAAGATATGGACGCTTTACTTTCTGGTGAAAATCTATCAGAAGAATTCGTAACCAAAGCAACTACAATTTTTGAAGCTGCTGTTATCGCTCGTGCTGAAGAAGTTATCTCTGAAGCTGAAGAGCAGTTAATGGAAGAATTTGAAGTTGCTGTTGAAGCAATCAAAGAAGATTTAGCTTCTAAAGTAGACGGATACTTAAACTACATGGTAGAAGAATGGATGAAAGACAATGAGATTGCCATCGAATCTGGTCTTAAATCTGAAATCACAGAAGAATTCCTAACTGGTCTAAGAGATTTATTCATTGAACATAACATTGATATACCTGAAGATAAGGTAGATATCGTTGAAGAATTGGCAGCTCAATTAGAAGCTACTGAAGCCGTTCTAAATGAAGAAATCGCTCGTGGTATTGAACTATCACAAGCATTAAACGAACAGAAAAAAATTGAGGCTATCTACACAGCGTGTGAAGGCCTGACGCAAACTCAAG
>Ga0209084_1000944_pt1 | contig 25860 bp, 10 predicted proteins | sample C_130820_MF_Meta_FD_187309 | JGI IMG/M metagenome (GOLD analysis project Ga0209084, IMG submission 187309) | Freshwater microbial communities from Lake Croche, Canada to study carbon cycling - C_130820_MF_MetaG (SPAdes) (version 2) | ecosystem: Environmental > Aquatic > Freshwater > Lake...
AGTTATTAATTTAGGAACAAGCGCAGTAACAATATCTGGAGATTCCACAGTTGGTGGCACATCAACAGGAGCTATTACTTTAGGTGCTGCAACTTTAGCAGACGGCGTTACTCTTACAGTTGGAACGGGAATTGGAAATACATTAAGTTTATCTTCAGTAACAGGAACAGCAGCCGGCTCACCTTCTTACCTTGTAATTAATACAACAGGTGCAGCAACAGTAAGTGGTGCAGTTGGAACTGATATTGGAACAGTAACAGTTACTCAGTCAGGTGGAACAACATTCTCAAGTACAGTTAATGCTACAACAGTTACTTTAACTAGCACTACAGGAACAATTACATTCACAGGAGCTTTAACTGCTGGAACTTTAAATACCGCAGCTGTTGCTTACAACATTGCAATTAATGGTGGTGGTACAATTACAAATGCGGCTACTTTTTCTAACACAGGCACTCTTACTTTAGGTGGCACGACTGCATTTACAGCAGGTGTAACAGCAACATCTCCAACAACAGTTTATCTTGCAGGAACAGTTACTGCAGCAGGAACAGGAGTTATTAATTTAGTAGGTACATCAGCAACACCAGTTTCTGTAACTGCAAACTCTACAGTTGGCGGAACATCAACAGGACAAATTACTTTAGGAAACGCAACTTTAGCAACTGGCACAACATTAACTGTTGGAGCTGGAGCTGCCACTCCAATTACTTTAGGAACAGTTAATGGTTCTAGCGGAACACCAAACTTAACAATTAATACAACAGGAACAGTTTCTGTTGGTGCGGTTGGATCTACAATTGGAACAGTAACAGTTACTCAATCAGGTGGAACAACATTTAACAGTACAGTAAGTGCTGCAACAATTACTTTAAGTAACAGTACAGCTTCCGCAAATATTACATTTAGTGGAAACGTTACAGCAACAACAGGATTATCAGCTGCAGCAGGAACAGCTGCTTACAACGTAGTATTTAATGGATCAAGCAACACGATTGCAGGAGCAACTACTTTCTCTAACACTGGAACAGTTACTTTCGGAAATGGTGGCGACACAATAGCATTTACAGGTGGTGTTACGGCAACAGCTCCAAGTTCAAAAATAATTAATGGAACTATCACTGCTGCAGGAACAGGAGTTATTAATTTAGGAACAAGCGCAGTAACAATATCTGGAGATTCCACAGTTGGTGGCACATCAACAGGAGCTATTACTTTAGGTGCTGCAACTTTAGCAGATAATGTAACATTAACTGTTGGAGCTGGAGCCGTTACACCAATTACTTTATCAACAGTTACAGGAACAACAGGAGGTTTATCTTCTAACCTTACACTTAATACAGCAGGCGCTGTTTCTGCTAGTACAATTGGAACTGACATTGGAACAATAACAATTACTCAGTCAGGTGGAACAACATTCTCAAGTACAGTAGATGCTGCAACAGTTACATTAACAGCAACAACTGGATCTATCACATTTAATGGTGCTGTAACTGCAACGACTCTTAATACTGCAACGTCAGGTTATAACGTAGCAATTAATGCTGGCGGTACAATTACTAATGCGGCTACTTTCTCTAACTCAGGTACGGTTACATTTGGTGATGCAAATACTGATTCACTTACATTCTCAGGTGGCGTTACAGCAACAGCTCCAAGCCAAGTAAATATTGCAGGAACAGTTCAAAGTGCAAATAGCACAATATCACTTGGAGATTCTAATACGCCAATAGTTATAACTGCAAACACAGTTATTTCTGGAAACACTTCTGGTGACATTACTTTAGGCGGTACTGTAAACGGTCTTTTCTCTTTAACTCTTAATAGCACAGGAACAACTACACTTTCAGGAACAGTTGGTAATTCTTCTGCTCTAACTAGCTTAACTACAAACTCTGGCGGAACAACAGCAATTAATGGCGCTTCTGTTAGAACTTCTGGATCACAAACTTACAATGACGATGTTACTTTAGGAGCTGGCACAACTATCACAACTACTTCTAACGGTAGTGTTTCATTTGCTGGAACAGTTAATGGAATTCAAGCATTAAGCATTACAACTAATGGAACGGGAACAACAACATTTACAGGTGCAGTTGGTGCAACTAACGCTCCAACTTCAATTACTATTTCAACAGATGTTTTAACTGCAGCTGCAATAAAAGTTTCTGGTACTTTAAGCGTTACTAATGCTAACGCAAGCACAGGCAGCACTATTACAGGAATTATAAGCGATGGTACTTCAGCAGCTTCTTTAACAAAAGCTGGAGCTGGAACATTAACTTTATCAGGAACAAATACATTTACAGGCGTTACAACAATTAACGCTGGAACATTAAGTGTTGGAACAATTGGTAATGGTGGAGTTGCTGGTAACTTAGGACAAGCAACGAATGCTGCATCTAACTTAGTATTAGGTGGTGGTACTTTACAATACACAGGTTCAACTGCTTCAACAGATAGAAACTTTACAATAACTGCTGGAACTACTGGAACTTTTGATATCACTACAAATACTTTAACGATTAGTGGATCAGCTGCAGCTACCACAGGAAATCTTACTAAAACAGGCTCTGGAATATTAATTTTAACTGGAACAAACTTACAAACTGGAATTGTAACTATTAACGCCGGAACATTAAGTGTTGGAGTTATTGGTAATGGTGGAAGCACTTCTAGTAACTTAAGTGCTGCTACAAATTATGCAGGTAACCTAGTATTAACTAATGGTACTTTACAATATACAGGCTCGACTGCTTCAACAGATAGAGCGCTTGTTATAACAAGTGGTTCTACTGCAACTTTTGATATTACAAATTCTGGCACAGCATTAACTATGCCAGGTGCAACAGGCGGAACTGGCACAGGAGCTCTTACTAAAGTTGGTTCAGGTACATTAAATTTAAGTGGCGTTAATACTTACACGGGCACAACTACAATTTCTGTAGGAACTTTTGCTATTACAGGATCAGGTTCATTAAACTCAGGTAGTTATGCAGGAGCAATAGTTGATAACGCTGCATTTATTTACTCATCTTCTGCAGCACAAACTTTATCTGGAATTATTTCAGGATCTGGAACTTTAACTAAAGACACAGGTTCATCTTCGACTTTAACATTATCTAACGCTTCAAACTCTTACGCTGGAATTACAACAATTTCTGCTGGTACAATTTCAATTAGTGCTGATACTAACTTGGGTACAGCTCCATCTTCATCTCCAGTTGCAACACAATTAACTTTAAGTGGTGGAACTTTACAAACTACAGCCTCTTTCACTCTAGCAACTAATAGAGGAATTACTCTTAGTACAGGTGGCGGAACTATTAATGTAAACTCTGGAATTACTACAATTTATGGCGGAACTATTTCTGGAACTACAAATTTTACAAAAGATGGAGCAGGCACTTTTGTTTTAACAGGAACTAAAACAGATACCGCAAACCCAACATACGTTATTCTTAAACAAGGCACTTATATTGTAAGATCTGACTCTCCAAATATTGACGGACAAACTTTTACAGGCGCTGGAGATTTAGTTATTGAACCAGCAAGCACAAGCTTTAGTACAAACCCACTTGATACGTTTAACATTCACCTTGTTGACGTTGTAGGAGGTGTTCCAAGTAGCGGACTATTAGGATCGTTAACTGTTGGTAAAAATGGAAACATAAGCAGAGTAAATATTAGCGGAGGTCTTTCAACTTATGGAAACCAAACTTTCTATGCTCCAGTCACTCAAAGCGCTGATGTTACATTAACTACAACAGTTGGAACTATTAACTTTACTGGAACTTTAAACAGTGACAGCTCTACACCAAGAAATTTAACTATAAGTGGCGGAATACTTAAACTTGATGGAATAGTTGGCGCAACTAATCCTTTAAATAATATTACAACTACGAACGGTGGAGCATTAGATCTTAATGCTGCAATTTCAGGTGCCGCATCATTAACTGTTGCTGGAGTTTCTGATTTAGGAGCAAACGTTACAACATCTGGAGTACAAACTTACACAGGTGCAGTCACAGTTTCAGGAACCGGTCCTAGAACATTAACAGGAACAACAATTACTAATTCTTCAACATTAAATGGAGGTTCCATTGCTTTAGTAATTACTGGTAACTCTTCAATTGGTGGAGCTATTACTTCAGTTACTAACTTTAGCGTATCAGGAACAACAGGAATTGGTGCTAATGTTTCAACAACAGGAACACAAACTTACACAGGTGCAGTTACAATAAACAGCGCTGATAGAATTTTAACAACAACTTCTGCTTCTGCAGGGGACACTATTATTTTTGGCTCAACAGTAGACAGTGATGGAGCTACGCCAAGAGCTTTAACACTTACTTCAGGTGGAGCTACTCCAACTGTTAGATTTAATGGAATAGTTGGTGGAACAAACCCATTGGGTGCAATTGCAATTACAGGTGCACTTGATCTTAATGCTATTATTCAAAAAACATCTGACAGTTCAGCAGGTGCTGCATCATTAACTGTATCTGGAGTTTCTGATTTAGGTGCAGATGTTAATACATCTGGAATACAAACTTACACAGGCGCAGTTACATTAAGTGGAGCTGATAGAACATTAAAAGGTTCAACAATTACAAACTCTTCAACAATTGCAGGAGCTACATTCTCTTTAACTGAAACAGGTAATTCAGTTATTAATGGTGCAATTTCAGGTGTTAATATATTTAGCGTATCAGGAACAACTAGTGTTGGCGCTGACGTTTCAACAACTGGAACACAGTCTTATACAGGTGCCGTTACAGTTAATGGCGCTGCAAGAACATTAACAACAACAGGTGATAACGTTACATTCTCAAGTACAGTAAATAGTGACTCTGGCGCAGCTAGAAATTTAACTATCGCAACTGGAACTGCAGCTACGGTTCAGTTTAATGGAACTGTTGGAAATACTTATCCTTTATATGCAATTGCAATCACAGGAACAAACGCTGGATTAGATCTTAGAGCTGCAATCACAAGTGCTTATTCATTATCAGTATCAGGACCTTCTAGTTTAAGAGCTAACGTTACAACAACTGGAAACTCACAAACTTACTCAGGTCCAGTAACATTATATGCGAATGACACATTAACAGACGCAGGAAACATTCTATTCAGCTCAACAGTAGATGGCGCTTATTCTTTAACTATTGTTAATACTAGTTCAGGAAATATAACATTTACAGGTGCTGTAGGTGGAACAACTCCTCTTACAGGACTTGATATTACAACAAATACATTAACTGCAGCTGCAATTAAATCTACTGGAACATTAAGTGTTAATAATGCTCTAGCAAGTTCAATCACAGGAGTTATTAGTGATGGTTCAACTGCTTTAGCGGTAACAAAATCTGGAGTTGGTACATTAACTTTATCTGGTGCCAATACTTATACAGGTGGCACTACAATTTCTAATGGTGTTGCTCAAGCTGGAATTTCTTCAACAGGTTCAGTTACAAACGGCGCATTTGGTACAGGCTCTGTAACAGTAAACTCTACTGGAGCAATTGATTTAAATACTTACACAGTTGCAAACGCTTTAACTTTATCTGGCACAGGTTACAGTTCATCAGGTGCACTTTATAATTCTCACTTAACAACAGGTGCTACTGCTTCTGGTAACATTACTTTAGCTGGCGCTACTACTATTAAAAATAGCACAGGCTCAGGAACTTTAACTTTATCAGGTACAATTAATGGAGCTCAAGCTTTAACTATTACTAACAGCACTGGCCCAGTTGCTTTAAACGGAAACGTTGGAACAGGTACAGCGTTAACAAGCCTTTCAGTTTCTGGAGCTTCAATATTAGGAGCTAACGTTACAACAACTGGAACACAAACTTACACAGGCGCAGTTACATTAAGCGCAAGCCCAACGTTAACTACGACAGCAAATACAATTACTTTCTCAAGTACAGTAAATGCTGTTGATGCAACAGATAGAGATTTAACATTTGGAACAGGCACTGGAACTGCAACATTTACAGGTGCGGTTGGAACAACTTTCAATTTAGGAACAATTACTAATGCTTCAGGACAACAATTAACATTCTCTGATGCAGTAACCGCAAATACAATTGCTAACTACGGCACATTATTATTTAACGCAACTTCTGCTAAAACAATAACACCAGCTATTACTGATAACGGAACAACAACTGTTCAAGTTATTAATAGTGCTGATGGTGCTCCAGGAGTTATTACATTCTCAGGTAACGTTGCAGCGGATACAATAACTATTGGAACAACTACAAAAGCTGGTTCTGCATTATTTAATGGAACAGTTACTGGAACAAATATTAATATTGTAGGAGGCAATGTTTCTGGTGAAGATTCACTTGGTAACTTTGCATCTACTGTAACTGTTACTGCAATTACTTTAGATGATAATACAGGAACAGCTTCAGCTACGTTCTCAGGAACTACAGCAACAATTACAGGAACGATTAATGGCTTAGCTACAACTGAAGGAACAGTTACTGTTTCTGGAACAGGAAAAACATTTGCAAGAGTAATTGGCGGAAGTTCTAAGCCTTTAGCTACTTTAAATATTACCGGCGGAACAACTACTTTTGATGATACAGTTAACGCTACAACAATTAATGCTTATGCTGCGACAACTATTACAGGCTTTGTTACAGCAACAACATTTGCTACTTCAGCCGCAGCTTATAACATTGCAATTAATGGTGGCGGTATAATTACAAATGCAGTTACTTTTTCTAATACAGGAACACTTACTTTAGTAGGAGTGACACCTTCGGGAGGATTAGAATTTACAGGTGGAGTTACTGCAACTGCTCCAAGTCAGGTTAATATTGGAGGATTATTTAGATCAACAAATACACTAATATCAATTGGAGATTCAAATACGCCAACAGTTCTAACTGGAGATACAATTATTTTTGCAAACACATCTGGAAATATTACATTAGGCGGAACAGTTAATGGCGCTTACACATTAGATCTTAACACAACTGGAACAACAACTCTTTCAGGAATTATTGGAGCATCAACTGCTTTAACTACTTTAACTACAAACACAGGTGGAACAACTGCAATTAATACAACTGGAATTACAACAACAGGCACACAAACTTACAACGATAACGTTACATTAGGAGCAAACACTACTTTAGTTACAACATCTAATGGAAACATTGTTTTTGCTGGAACAATTACAAACGTTTCTGCACAAAACTTAATTTTAGATACAGGTCTTACATCTGGAACAATTAGCGTAACGGGTGCCGTTGGATCTGGAACTGCTCTTGGAACAATAACAATTTCTAAATCTGCAGGAACAACATTCTCAAGTACAGTAAATGCCGCAACAATTGCAATATCAGATTCAAAAGCTTCAACGTCTGTTACATTTAGTGGCAACGTTACAGCAGGAACAGCATTAACAGTTGCTGCAGGAACAGGCGCTTACAACGTAGTATTTAACGGATCAAGCAACACAATTGCAGGAGCAACTACTTTCTCTAACACAGGAACAGTTACACTTGGAAATGGTAGTGACACAATAGCATTTACAGGAGGAGTAGTTGCAACTGCTCCAAGTAGCATTAATTTAAATGGAACTGTTACTGCGGCAGGAACAGGAGTTATTACTTTAGGAGATGCTGATACAGGTATCAGTGTTGGTGGAAACTCAACAGTTGGTGGAACATCAACAGGAAATATTACATTAGGTGCTGCAACTTTAGCAGACGGCGTTACTCTTACAGTTGGAACAGGAATTGGAAATACATTAAGTTTATCTTCAGTTACAGGAACAGCAAGTGGCACAGCTTCTAACTTAACTATTAATACCACAGGAGCAGCAACAGTAAGCGGTGCAGTTGGAACTGATATTGGAACAGTAACAGTTACTCAGTCAGGTGGAACAACATTCTCAAGTACAGTAGATGCTGCAACAGTTACATTAACAGCAACAACTGGAACTATTACATTTACAGGAGCATTAACCGCAACGACTCTTAATACTGCAGCAGCAGGTTACAACGTTGCAATTAATGGTGGCGGCACAATTACAAATGCGGCTACTTTCTCTAACACAGGAACACTTACTTTAGGTGGCACAACAGCATTCACAGCAGGTGTAACAGCAACATCTCCAACAACAGTTTATCTTGCAGGAACAGTTACTGCAGCAGGAACAGGAGTTATTAATTTAGTAGGTACATCGGCAACACCAGTTTCTGTAACTGCAAACTCTACAGTTGGTGGAACATCAACAGGACAAATTACTTTAGGTAACGCAACTTTAACAACTGGCACAACATTAACTGTTGGAACTGGAATTAGTAATGCAATTACTTTAGGAACAGTTAATGGTTCTGCTGGAACACCAAATTTAACAATTAATACAACAGGTACAGTTTCTGTTGGTACGGTTGGATCTACAATTGGAACAGTAACAGTTACTCAATCAGGTGGAACAACATTTAACAGTACAGTAAGCGCTGCAACAATTACTTTAAGTGACAGTGCTGCTGCTGCAAATATTACATTTAGTGGAAACGTTACAGCAACAACTGGATTATCAGCTGCAGCAGGAACTGCCGCTTACAACGTAATATTTAATGGATCAAGCAACACGATTGCAGGAGCAACTACTTTCGCTAACACAGGAACACTTACTCTTGGAAATGGTGGCGACACAATAGCATTTACAGGTGGAGTTATTGCAACTGCCCCAAGTTCAAGAACGATTAATGGGACTATCACTGCTGCAGGAACAGGCGTTATTAATTTAGGAACAGTTTCAGTTACAGGAACTTCTACGGTTGGAGGAACATCAACAGGACAAATTACTTTAGGTAATGCAATTTTATCAGACGGCGTAACATTAACAGTTGGTGCTGCAGCAATTACACCAATTTCTTTAGGCTCAGTTTCGGGAACAGCTCTTAATGCAGCATCTAATCTTATAATAAACACAACGGGTGCCGCAACAGTAAGCGGTGCAGTTGGAACGGATATTGGAACAATAACAGTAACTCAATCAGGCGGCACAACATTCTCAAGCACAGTAAGCGCTGCAACAATTACTTTAAGCGATAGTACAGCTGCTTCAAGTATTACATTTAGTGGCAACGTTACTGCAACAACAGGATTAACAGTTACAGGAACAGCAAACGCTTACAACGTAGTATTTAATGGATCAAGTAACACGATTGCAGGCGCTACAACATTTAATAATACAGGAACAGTTACTTTAGTTAGTGGTAGCGGCTCTTCTGCATTTACAGGTGGCGTTACTGCAACTGCTCCAAGTCAAATTAACATTGGTGGAACAGTTCAGGCAACAAACTCATCTATTTCTTTAGGAACTACTGGGGCGCATGTAATAAGTTTAACTGCAAACACAATTATTTCTGGAAACACAGCGGGTAATATTACTTTAGGTGGAGCAGTTAATGGTGCTTACACATTAGATATTAACACAACTGGAGCAACTACACTTTCAGGAATTATTGGAGCATCAACTCCTTTAACAAGCGTTACAACAAACACAGGTGGAACAGTTGCAATTAATACAACTGTAATCACAACAACAGGCGCTCAAACATTTAATGAGAATGCAACTTTAGGAGCAGATGTTACTTTAACTTCAAACTCATCTGGTAATATTACTTTTGGTGGTACAATTGAAAGCACTACATCTGCTAGAGCTTTAATAGTTAATACATCTGGAACGACAACATTCAGTGGAACAGTTGGCGCAACATCACCTTATCTTGCAAGCGTTACAACAAACTCTGGTGGAACAACTGTAATTAATGGCGGATCTGTAAGAACAACAGGCGGACAAACTTATGGTGATGCTGTTACTTTAGGAGCCAACACTACTTTAACAGGTTCAACAATTACAAATAGTTCGACAATTGCAGGCGGAGGATACTCTTTAACAGAAACAGGAAATGCAGTTATTAGCGGTGATATTACAAATATTACAAGCTTAAGTATTTCTGGAACAACAAGTCTTGGTGCGAACGTTACTACAACAACAGGCGGACAAACTTATACAAGTGCAGTTACATTAACAGCAAGCCCAACATTAACAGCTCCAAGTGGAACTATTTTATTTAGTTCAACAGTAAACGGCGCTTATGGTTTAACTATAACTAATAATGGTGGATCTAATACAGGAGATGTAACATTTACAGGAGCTGTTGGAGGAACAACTGCTCTTACAGGACTTACAATTACAACAGATGTATTAACTGCAGCTGCTATTAAATCTACAGGAACATTAAGTGTTACGAATGCTGGCACAAGTTCAATCACAGGAATTATCAGCGAGGATACTTCGGTTTTAGCAGTAACAAAAGCTGGAGCTGGAACATTAACTTTATCTGGAGCAAACACTTACACAGGCGCTACAACAATTTCTGCGGGTGCATTAAGAGCTACTAACGCAACTTCTCTTGGAACAACTGCATCAGGTACAACAGTTGCAGATGGAGCGGCATTAGAATTATCTGGCACAATTACAATTGGTGCTGAAGCATTAACATTAAATGGAACTGGAATTAGTTCTGGTGGAGCTTTAAGAAATATTTCAGGAAATAATACTTATGGTGGATTAATTACTTTAGCTTCTGACTCAAGAATTAATTCTGACTCTGGAACATTAACTTTAAATAAATCAACAACTGCAATTACTGGAACTTATAATTTAACTTTTGGAGGAAGCGGTAATACAACGGTTAGTACAATTATTGCTACAAGCACTGGAACTTTAACTAAAGACGGATCAGGTACATTAACTTTATCTGGTGCTAACACTTACACAGGAGCGACAACAATTTCTGCAGGAATAGTAACAGCGGCAAACAATACAGCCCTTGGAACAGTTGCTGGCGGAGTAACAGTTGCAGATGGTGCGGTATTACAATTATCAGGTGGAATTACAATTGGTGCTGAAGCATTAACATTAAATGGAACTGGAATTAGTTCAGGTGGAGCTTTAAGAAATATTTCAGGAGATAATACTTATGCTGGAGCTATTACATTAGCGTCTGACTCAAGAATTAATGCTGACACAGGAACTACATTAACGTTAGATGTTGCGAGCGGTAACGGAATTACAGGAACTTATAATATAACTTTTGGTGGATCAGGTAATATCTCAGTTGCAGATCCAATAGACACAAGTACTGGCACGTTAACTAAAGACGGAACTGGCACATTATTCTTATCAGGTGCTAATAATTACACAGGTGCCACAACAATTTCTGCAGGTGTAATAAGAGCAAGTCATGCTTCAGCTTTTGGAACAACAGCTGGTGGCATAACAGTTGCTAGCGGTGCTGCATTAGAATTAACAGGCGCAATTACAATTGGCGCTGAAGCGTTAACATTAAATGGTGATGGAATTAGTTCAGGTGGAGCTTTAAGAAATATAAGCGGCAACAACACATATCAAGGAGTAATAACTTTAGCTTCTGACGCAAGAATTAACTCTGATTTATTTATTTTAACATTAAGCGGAAATATTAATAATGGTTCACAACTTCTTACACTTGGTGGCGCGGGAGATATAGTTGTTAGCGGAGTTATTGGAAACGGCGCGGGAGCGGTTACTAAAGCTGACGCTGGAAATGTAACTTTAACAGGAACAAACACTTACACTGGTTTAACAACAGTTCTTGGTGGAACTTTAATTTTAGATCAAGCTGGAGTTACGGACGTAGGAACAGTTATTGATAATAGTGGATCTGTTACTGTTAATGGTGGAACTTTACAATTAAATGACCGCGTAGAAGTTTTTGATACATTAACATTAACGAGTGGATCAGTAACAGTAAGTTCATCTGGCAACGCTATAACTGCTAATACTTATTTATTAAATCCAACATCAGGAACGACACATGCTATTTATGCAGATCTAGGCAACATGTTTGCTTCACCGCTTACTATGTCTGGTTCAAGTGGAACAGTGGTTACATTAAATGGCGCAAATAGTTATTTAGGCAAAACAACAATTAATGGTGGAACTTTAAAAATTGGAGCAAACAATGTTATGCCAGATTCAAGTGAAGTGGTTATGGCAAATACCTCTGGCGCTATTTTAGATGTTAATGGTAAGACTGATACGATTGGATCATTATCAGGTGGCGGATCTTCAGGCGGTAATATTACTTTAGGAACTGGCGGGGCTTTAACAGTAAATCAATTTACATTTGGAATTTATGGTGGAGTTATTAGTGGTGCAGGTTCATTTACAAAATCAGGATATGGAACTTTATGGTTAGATAGAGCTAACACTTACACTGGCGGAACAACAATTTCATCAGGAGAGGTTATCGCAGGAGTTACTAATGCTTTACCAAACACTGCATTAACATTTACAGGCACTAGTAAGTTATTATTAATATTTAGCGGCGTTACTCAAGACGTCGGTTCATTATCTGGTAACGGAGTAACTGGAGCTCAAATCAATTTAGCAAATAGATCTAACGTTTTAACAGTTACCCAAGCAGTGGATGGAACTTATTCTGGAACTATTATTGGTGATGGTGGTTTAACTAAAGCTGGATCTTCTACATTAACATTGGAAGGTTCAAATACTTACACAGGAAAAACATTAATTAATGCTGGAATTATAACAATCGGAGCAAACAACGTTATGCCTGATTACAGCGAAGTGGTTTTAGCAAATACATCTGGAGTTGCTCTAAATGTTAACGGTAAAACGGATACCATCGGTTCAATTTCTGGCGGTGGAACTTCAGGTGGTAATATTACTTTAGGAACAAGTGGAGCTTTAACAGTAAATCAATTTACATTTGGAGATTACGCAGGAGTAATCAGTGGTGATGGATCATTTACTAAATCAAGTTACGGAGTATTAAGATTAACAAGAGCTAACACTTATACTGGCTCGACTGCAGTTACAGGTGGAGATTTAATCATTATGATTAATGGTGGAATTCCAAATACTGCTTTATCATTAACTGGAACTGCTAGATTATTATTGTTAAAAGATGGTCTGTCATTAGATGTTGGAACATTATCAGGTGACTCAGGTGCTTTAGCTTGGTTATATCCAAATAGTACTTTAAATATTAATCAAACAAGCAGCGCGACATTTGCTGGAATAATTAAAGACAATACTTCTGGAGCAGTTACTAAAACTGGAAGCGGAACTTTAACTTTAACAGGAAGCAGCACTTACCAAGGTCTTACAACTGTAAATGGGGGAACATTAAGTTTAGCGGCTAATAACGCTATCGCAAATTCTGTTTCAGTGGTGTTAGCAAATACAGCTGGAGTTGCATTAAATATTAATGGAACAACTCAAACGATCAGTTCGTTAGCTGGTGGTGGAGCTACAGGTGGTAATGTTAGCCTAGGTAGTGGTGGCGGAGCTTTAACAATTTTACAAAGAATTTTCAGTGACTACTCAGGAGCAATCAGTGGCACGGGTACATTTACTAAATCAGGACCTGGCGTTTTAAGATTGAATGGCGCGAGCACTTATACGGGCAATACAATTATAGCCGCTGGCGATATAATTATCGGAGGTAATAACGCGCTTCCAACAAGTTCAGCTCTTTCATTTACAGGTAATGGAGCTAGATTAATAATGGTTGATCAAAATATAGGTCAACAATTTAGTTCATTGTCATCAACATCAGGATTAACCGGTGTTGGTATTACTGCTTATAGAACTGATGTTTTCACTTTAAGTCAGTCTGGCAACACTAATTTCTATGGCGATTTAATAGGTGGTTTTAGCTTTGTAAAAAGTGGATCTGGTACGATAACTTTATCTGGCACACGTAGTGCTGTAGAGACAGTAAATGCAGGAGCTATAAATTAAGGTTTATGAAAAAAAATTATTTTAAAAAATTATTTATATACGCGTTTATGTTAGGATTAATTTCTATCTCTAACGCACTAGCTTCTTCTTGTAGAATAGCTGAAGGAAGACTAAATTTTGGTAAATTTGATAACTTTGGATCCGGTCCTTCTGCTAAAACTGTTGGAGAAATCACAGTTGTTTGCTCAAATATGACAGGTGACGTTAACTATAGTTTAGCATTAACAAATCAGTCATTGAGTATAAGTAATGGCAGGGGAGGTTTGTTGAATTATACTCTTTTTACTTCACCAAGTTACACCGCAGTGTGGAGTGAAACTAATATGATCACTGGAACTGTTAAAAATATGAACGGTAATGGTATTGATGTTAAGCCTATGTATGGCGAGGTAGTTTTACGAAATAAAACTAATATGACAGCTGGTGAATATACTCACAATGCAAATCCTCCGGTCGTAAAACTAATCTATTAAAATTTAATTTGTAAGCACGCACTTAACAGGACCAATAATTTGTTCTTGTGTTTGCTCCATATCAATTTCAAGGTTTAGTTCACATTTATTCTCTAACCAAGTTACTGTTAATTGGTTTTTTTGACTTAAATTTGTAAGGTAAACTTCACCATTTCTACCAGCTATATAATTCTCGTTGCTAGAAGCTAATTTAACAGTCGCGCCTGCAGGTATTGGAACATTGTTAGGCAGGTAAATTCTAACAAGAGCATTCCTTGCTATTTTAATTGGGAATTTTACTAATACTCCACTTCTTGCATAAGCGATTGGGTTCATTTCTAGAACATCCGAGTTAGCTTCAAGAGGTATTTCATTATCTTTTATTTCAATTTTTGTTTTTTCATAAGCTCGTATAGGGAACGCCACTGTTCCGCTATCATTCGTAACTGCAACCATGTTGTTTTGGTTATAGATTTTTATATCCTTCAATCCTTCGGTTTTTACAACTGCAAAGCTCGAACCATTAACATATCTTGATGTAAAAACTTCTCCACCCAACACCCCAACTGTTCCGTTCGCGCCCAAACGTTTTCCCGTCGTTACACCATCCTGCACATTCAGTTGAGCGGAGTATTGAGCTGTGTTTGAATTTAGAATCGCATTAGCTTTAACATTATTTTTTAGTTCTTCATTTACTAGGTTCCAACCTATCCCTGGACCCGCGGGAGCATTTGTTGATAAAGAATAAGTATTAGTTTTAGTTCCGTTAGGATCAATCGTGCGATCAACTCTTGTATAGTAATCTCCGATAGGAAAAGTAACAACGGCAGCAGCTCCCCAATTTTTTAGCGTGTCTAATCTTTTATTATAAGAAAGAGCAAGGTTGGCTCCATAAGGCAATGCGAAACCTGAACTTATGTAGGCATTTTTAAACGGATCAGCATCCCAATTGGTTTGATTTACATAACCTATAGAAATGTTGTTGCTAATAATTGGAATTGGAAATGATAAAAATGCGTTGGTCCTAGTTTTTGGCTGTGTCTCACCAGTAGTAGAAGCAAATTGAGAAAATTCTTTATCAAATTTCTTTACACTTACGCTGGTTTTCAAAAATTGCCCCATGTTCTCAATGTTAACTCCATATTGCTGACCAATTCCTTTAATATTATCATTAGTAGAAGCCACTGATGCTTGCAGAAGCGCAAAATTACCTAATGTAAAAACAACATCACCACCTGCTCCCTGTCTATCAGTTTGTAACTCCATACGACCTCTAGCGGAAATGGCATCTGTAACACCTTGAATATAGGTCCCTGAAACAAAACTATCTTTGTAGTCATTATTTTTTATTCCATAATTTTTTCTTAAGAAACCTCCCTCAAGTGAAAAATCATTTTCACCTTTAGCTAATAATATAGGGGATTGATAAAAATTTTTCGTAATGACCTGTTCATTTCCTAAAAGATCTTTTACAATTAAATCAACTTGACCTGCTCCGTTCCCAGGCACTGGAAGATGCGTTATATCAAATGGTCCGGGGTTTACTTTTTGTGAGAATGTTTTTTGATTATTAACATATACATCTACAACCGAAGGTAGTGCTGCAGAGCCAGAAATAATTGGGTTTGGAGTATAAATATAACCAGGTTGAGTTGAAAAGTTTCTAGACCATTTAACCCCAAAGTAATTTGCAGAACGACTCCAGTTTCCGTCATTATTGACGGTATCTCCTACAACAAAGGATTGCATCTTATCAGGCAGATCCTTTTGATAGTAAGTTGAAGTTCTAATAAAATTAGTCTTATTAGATTCTTGGTTTACTATTAAACCGGTGGACAATGATCCTTTTTTATTAAAACCGGTTAAATCAAATACACCTGAAATACTATCATTCGCCTTAGTCTGCGTCGCATAAACCTGATAGTTAGCAAAACCTCCAGAGGGACTCTTGTCCGGTTTTAGTTTGTAAGACTCTTTTTGTTTAAAAACACTGAGTTCAAATAATTCAACAGGCACCCTAATATCTAAAGCAAATTTTTCTGAGTCAAAAGTATATGTAAGACCTGAACTTGTATTTAGAGGATAGCCGTATGAGCAATCCGACATTTGAATCTTTTCACTTTTAGGAACAAGTTTTAATTCTTTAAAAATTAACTCAGGTAATAACAGTGAACCATTTGCTAATTTTTCTACTCGGATAGGTTCCGATAACTGCAAAAGGTTAATTGAAACATCCACAAGTAATATTTCAGCTTTTGTTGCGCAGCCTGTTGTTTTTGGTTTGGCAGTTTCTGTTTCAGTTGATTTTTGCGCAGTTTTAGTTGGCGCGACTTCTTTTACTTTAGTAGATTTTTTTTCAGCGTCTTCTAATGAATTTGTTGATTCATCAATGCTTCTATTAATTTCATATCTTTCTTCTTTTAATATTACTTTTTTAGCATCTGTAGGCTCTGCAGCCATAGCAGACGACATCAAAAGAAGCGCATTTAAAAATTCGAACATTTTGAGGGCTAATTATTTTGCTTCGCGTAATAAGGGAACTAAAATATTAGGAAATACGAGGTTAAATAGTCAGCTATTCTCTAAAATAGACTCTTTTAATAGCTTATTTCAAAAATAATGGGGTTATTTTGAAATTTTTGTAATTTAGCATTATCAATTTTGCTATTTATTAATTTTGGCGTGTCAAAATTTATTTTTTTTATTTTATCAGAATAATTCTTTTTGAGAGTAAAGGTTTCCTCCTCGAAATCTACCATCGAAGATGAATTAGACTTAAGTCTTGCTAATAATGTATCAGAAGTAAGCTCAACCAAATCGCCATTATTTTTTTTAAATCGTAATGCATAATTATTATCAAGTAGTTCTTTGATATTTTTGCTAATAATTTTTATGATAGGTTTGCTGTTGTTATTACAAGCGACCGTTACGTCGGACACTATTTGAATTGATTGAAAAGCATCATCTACAAATTGAGGTTCACTTGCAGTAGTTTCGCATTTACTAACAATGGTCGCAGTAACTATAAAAGTGCCAAAAGCAACCTTTGGTTCAGCAAAGCTGCTTTTGCTAAAAAAGAGACAAAGAAATAATGGTAATATAAGTAATATTGAATTGTTTTTTACTGTCAGGATAGTTGGTCTAACCATCAATGTAGCGATAGTTAGATTCGTATCTTTTATGAAAGTAATTATGGATAATTGATCAAATCAGATGTTGATAACATTTTCAATTATTAGGTGAATTTGGCTAAATTAAATTTTTAACTCTTTTATAATTTCTTCAAAGGCTGAGGACCAATCCGAGGTATTATTTTTTGGATTAAATTTCTTTCTTAATAAAGTTGCAGACTTATACCAAGGACTTACTCTGGTATCTAACATCCATCTCCAGTCAGTTATTTTTCCAAGAAGTATAAAAACTTTTTTCCCAATGGCTCCAGCTAAATGAGGAATGGAGGTGTCGGTACTAATAACTAAATCCATATTTTGCATTACTGAAGCAAGATCATCAAAATTATCAATATCTTTACCTATAAAATTTATTTGCGGATATTTCTTTAAAAAAATCTCATCTTCTTTCTTTATTTCTTTTTGAACTAAAAATAAATTTACTTTATTTACTAACGGATAAAAGATTTCTAGATTGGCTGATCGTTCGCTATCCGCAACATATTTTGGATTACCAGCGCAGGTTATTGCAATATTTAATTTTTGTTTTGTTAATTTTAATTTTTTAAACCACTCATCATCTTTATCTTTTGAAGTCTTTAAATAAGCGCCGCTGAAAGGAATGTTATTTAAATTGGTATTAAATAACATAGGCAAACTTAGTAAGGGGACTTGAAAATCAAAATTATTTTTAATAATACCTTTGCCTGTTTCATTAATCTCACAATTAAATCTTCTCGACATCAACGCGGTTAGTGCTTTAGACGTATCAAAGGTTACTTTTGCTCCAAGATCTAAAATTTTGTCGATATATCTGCAAAATTGAATGCTATCTCCAAGACCCTGTTCAGACCAAATTAATATTCTTTTGTTAATTAAATTATTTAAATTTTCTAATCTTGGAATTTCTAAAAATTGAGGCTCAGAGTTTTCTAACTTAAAACGATATTCATAATTCTTCCAACCCTCTTCAAATTCTCCAAGGGTTAATTGGTTTAAAGATTTATTCCAATAGGTATCAGCATAGTCAGATTTTATTTTTATTGCTGCGTCATAACAGTCTCTCGCTAAATTAAAATATTTTTTATCTTTAATGTGACCTAAGGCGTGAAGTAATAAACCTTTATTATTTAAAACTTTATAATAGTCCTTTTTAGTTTCGATGGCTTTGTCATACAATATTAAGGCTTCGTCATATTTTTTTAATACATGCAGAATATTAGCTTTATTTTCCATAGCTTCTGGAAAATCTTTTTTCATTTCTAGGATTTTATCAAAAATTTTATTAGCTTCCTCATACTGCTTTAAATTAAAAAGACAGAGTCCTTTACTATTTAACGCTTCAATAAAATTTGCTGAAACTGCTAATGCTTTTTCACAGTATTCTAGAGCCAGTTCAAATTTTTTAAGACCTATATAAGATACAGCAATATTAACCCATGCCTCAGGAAATATTTTTTTAATTTCAAGAGCTTTATTACATTCAACGATAGCCTCATTAAAAAGTTCAATTGTAAAAAGAGTGAAAGCTTTATTGCAATATGCCTCGGCATAATTTTTATTTAATTTTATTGCTTGGTCATATGCCTGTATTGCTTCTTGGTAGCGTTTCATATTATGTAAAATGCCTCCCTTCTTAGCCCATGTTTCATGACCAAGATTTTGAATCTTAAGAGCGCTATCGATGCATTTAAGCGCTTCATTAAAATCTTTTAATTCTTTAAGTGCGTCGGCTTTATTGAGAATGGCTTCTAATAAATCTGGTTGAAGCTCCAACGCTTTATTAAAATTTACAATTGCTTCTTGGTATCGTCCTACTTCGCACAACAGAATACCTCTGTTATTGTAGGCGTGAAAATAGAGCGGATCTATTTCTATCGCTTTGTTAAAACAATTAATGGATACATCAATATTATTTAGTTCTTGTTCAATAATACCAAGATTCATCCAGGCCACAGCATTTTTTGAATTTAATTCAATAACTCTTTCAGCTGATTTTTTTGCATCCTGATATTTAATTAATTTTATTTGAACAGAAGATAAATTATTTAGCACCGACTCTCTGTCAGGGATTAATTCTAGTGATTTTAAAAAATTCTTTTCTGCTTTTTCAAATTCTTTATTTTGAATTAAATTTAAACCATCCTCAAATAGTTGTTTTGAAATTTCAATATCCTTCATGTTCTTCTTATTAAAATTATTCGCATAAAATTGCCAATTTCAGCATAATACTCATATTATGATGTCAGCTAGTTTTAAATATTTGATAAATAGTTCGAAGCAAGGCATATATGGCGAAATTTTATGAAAAAACTCATTCTAATATTTTTCATACTTTTGACTCCATCTATTGGATATACACAAATCAAGCCTGATGCAGGGCAGATTTTAAATCAAGAAAATGAACGTGAAAGAATAAAGGAAATTCCAAAACAAATACCAAAAAGCTTATTAGAGCCAACTAAGAAAAAAGACTTTAAATCCTCTGATGAAAAAACACTTATTAAATCTTTCAAATTTCAAGGCGATATAAAAGCATTTCAAGTAGCTGAGTTGCAGAATTTATTATCTGATTTGGTTAATACATCACTTACCTTTGCTCAGATGCAATATGCAGCAGACCGCATTACACAGCTTTATAATCAAAAAGGTTTCTTTTTAGCTCAAGCAATAATTCCACAACAAGAAATTAAAGATGGAATTTTAATCATTTTAATTAATGAAGGAAAATTAGACTCAAAAGAACCCTATAAAATAAATAAGAAAGACCTGAGAATGTCGGAAGACAGGATAAGTGCTTATATGGATGATGCACTAAAAGATAATTTTTTAAAAGAGTCTGTGGAGAGAGGATTGTTAAATATTAACGATAATCCAGGAGTAAGAGCAAGTTTAACATTAGAACCAGGATCAGAACCTGGCAGCACTAAAATGATTTTAGATATAAATGAAGGACCTTTAGTTCAAGGTGCTGTTACATTTGATAATTATGGTAACCGCTACACAGGATCTCTTCGTGCAACTGCTTCTGTAGATTTTAATAATCCAAGTGGCATTGGTGATCAAATTGGAATTTTAGCAACTAAAGCCATCGAAGGTGATTTAGAATCAAAAAAAATATCTTATAGTTTTCCAATTGGTCCAAGCGGTTTAAGAGGCGGAGCTTTTTATAGCGTTGTTGATTTTAAAATTGGTAAAGAATTATTAACGAATCCACAAAGCACTGGTAAAGCTGAGAATGCAAACTTAAATTTAAAATATCCATTACTGCGATCATCAGCAGAGTCTGTGTTAACTAATTTTAATTATGATAAAAAATATTTGTATAATACGAGCACAGGAACAGCTACTTCAGATAAAGAACTTAGTAATTATAATTTAGGATTTACTTATCAAAAAATTGACCAATTCTTTGGTGGTGGTTTCACTCAGGCAAGTTTTAATTATACACACGGCAAGTTAGATCTTTCAAATTTAGCTAGTAATTTAACTAGCGATCAATCAGCAAGTGGCTACAAAACAAATGGATCTTTCAACAAACAAAATATTCAATTGAATAGAATCCAGCAGCTTCCTGAAAATTTTACTTTAAATTTTGCAGCGGACATGCAATTTGCATCTAAAAATCTAGATACATCTGAGAAAATGTCTTTAGGAGGACCAACAGGAATTAGAGCTTACCCAACTGGAGAGGCTTCTGGAGATGAAGGTTATAAATATAGTTTAGATTTAAAATATGGCCTTGGAAATTTTCCTATTTTTGGACAAATAACTCCTTCAATTTTTTATGACCATGGAAGAATTAAGCAATATAAAAACACCAGTGCTAGCACCTCAACAGTTGCAAATAACGCATACTCACTTTCAGGCTATGGCTTTGGAATTGATGCTGTAAATTCAGATGGGTTCTCTTTAAAATTTATAGCTGCCCATACTAATGGTGGCAACCCAGGCGCTTCAGCACAAGGGAATGATTCAGATGGAAAAAATCACGACAATCGATATTGGATATTAGGCAATTTTAATTTTTAAATTAGAGGTTAATCTTTTTGACATGAGTAACTAAAGCCTGTAAAACAACCACAAGTTTTACAACTTTTAATACATATACAATAATTATTAACAATATTGGGGAATAATTTAAAAAGAATTTCAAGACATGAAAACAGAATTAAATAAAAGCAAAAATATTTTGATTAAAAAATCAAAAATGTCATTAGCCAAAACAACTACAGCACTTACGTGTTTGCTTGGTGCTTTAATTATTTCAACAAATAATTCAAAAGCATTATCAACTACTACCGGTTCAATGGTGACGAGTGCAAGTATTGCTTCTACTTGTACTGTTTCTGCAGCCACAATGGCTTTTGGTGCATATGATGGAAACCTAGCTACAGCAACCTCAGTTGTAACTGCAAATTGTACGAATGGTACGACTTACAATATTTCTTTTAATGACACACCGGATGCAACGCCAGCATATTACTTAGTAAGATCTGGTGGAGCGAGCACAACTTTAGCAGATCGATTAAATGTAACTTTTACTAACGGAGTTAGTACTATGACTAACGCAGCTGCGACTATTTCAGGATCAGGCACAGGTTCATCTGCAACTGCTGGTACTATCACAGGAACAATTGCTGCATCACAAACTGGAAAAACAGCAGGTACTTTTTCTAAAACAATGACATTAAATATAATCTATTAATTAGTTATATATAATTCGCGTATAAGTTTATTTTCTCTATAAAAAGTTTCTAGTCCTAAATCTCTCACCACTCATTATAGTCTTAATTTTTAAGTCTATTTTTTACGAATCATAATAATCGATTAAAGCTATCGTTATGATTGCTAACAAAAAAAAATCTAAAATTTTATTAATGAAAACAACCACTAAGCTTACATGCTTAGTGGGTATGTTAATTTTTTGCAAAAGTGATTTCGTAAGTGCACAAACAACTACCTCAGGAACATTTCTAGTAAGTTTTAGTGTGGCTGCTTCTTGCTCTCTCACAGCGGATACGATGTCTTTTGGTCCTTATAGCGGAAGCCAGCTTACAGCAACTTCAGTGGTAAATGTTGATTGTACAACCGGAACTCCTTACACAGTTTCTATAAATGACAGTCCAGACAGTGGCTCAATGTATTATTTAGTTAAGACAGGTGGCACTTCTAATGTTGATACAAATCGATTAGAAGCATCTTTCACTAATGGATCCTCAACTTTAACTCCAGGGATTGCTGCCTTTAGAGGAACGGGAGTGGGCGCTAGAGCGGTCGCAGGAACTCTTACAGGAACGATTGCAGCTCTGCAAACTGGAAAATTAGCAGGCAGTTACACTAAAATAATGACATTAAACGTCGTTTATTAATGAAGCGTTAATAAACAAGCACTTTCTTTTATTGCTGAATCGTAATAACTAAGCCTCTTTTAAAATATGAAAACACTTATATCTAATATCCTTGCGTTCTTTATATTCATATTTTTATCTACATCATCATTTGCAGTAACTATTTCGCCCACAGTTGTTGACATAAATTCTGCGCAAAAGATCGTAACGATTACTTTTGTAAATGACACAGGTAGAGAAATTAATATTCAGTCTTCAGCGCTGTTGTGGAAACAAGTTAATGGTAAAGACGTTTATTCACCAACTAATGATCTAATAGTAGTTCCTGCAATCATCACAATTGCTGGAGGAAAATCTCAAAATTTTAGAGTAACCAAGCGTGTCTTAGACAGTGCTGAGGTTGAGCAATCTTATAGATTATACTTAGAAGACATTACTCCAGAATTTAAAGACCCCAAAAAAGCTGATCCGGGGGTTTTTTTTAAATTTAACCAGAATTTGCCAGTTTATTATTATACCGGCAAGACTATTACTGGTTCACAAAGTTCATTAAAGGCAACTTTTTGTTCTGCAGACTCTAAACAAACATGCGTTAGAATTGATAATAGCGGAAATATGAGAGCCACATTAAATAATATTACTTTCAAGTCTACAGACGAGAAGCAGGCTGTAGGCGTGGACGCAAATGTTAATGGAACTATTTTATCTAATAGCTGGAAAGAGTTTAGATTTAATACTCCGACAAATAAATCTAATACGCTTATTATTAAATCTTCACTCGGTGAATTTGAAGTTCCGTATAAAAAATAATAGCTATGGAAGTAAATCGTGACTTACTTCAATGATAAAAATAAACAAAACGAAATCAGTCTTGTTTTAAAAAATAAAATGAAAAAATTTATTTTAATATTCTTTTTATTCTCAACACTTAATGTGTTTGCCCAGGATGCTTCAACGCTACCAAAGTGTACAGACCCAAGTCCTGCAAAATTTAATGATTGTACCGGTGAACTAAAACTAAAAGATGGAAAAAGATATGTAGGGGAATTTAGAAAAGGACTTCCTAATGGAAAGGGAACTCTTATTTATCCTGATGGAGGAGTTTATATTGGCGATTTTAAAGATCAGAAATTTCATGGCAAGGGCACATTTGCTTGGGCTAATGGAGATCAATATGTTGGTGAGTATCAAGATAACAAAAGAAGCGGACAAGGAACATTTAATTGGTCCGATGGCGAAAAATATATAGGTGAATTTAAGGACGATAAAAAAAATGGCAAAGGTAAATATATATTCGCAAATAAGGGTGAGTATATTGGTGATTTCAAGGACGATCAAAAAAGTGGACAAGGAACTCTAACTTGGCCTGATGGTGAAAAGTACGTCGGTGAATTTAGAGATGATAAACCAAATGGCAAAGGCACTTTAACATATGCAAACAAAACCCAGTTTGTTGGGGACTTTGTTAATGGCAAAAGAGAAAAAGGAACGGTCGTTTCCTTAGACGAAGATAAAAAGAAATCAACTTCAAGCAAAGAAAAAACTTCGAGCAAAGAAAAGAAATCAACTGCGAGCAAAGATAAAAAAGAGAAACCTTCTTCAATTGATGCATTTTTCTCCGCACCTGCAAAAGCGCAAGGATCTTCAAAAAATGCTAAACAATGCAAAGGCACTGACGTTTCAAAATATAATAATTGTTTTGGTGAAGCAAAAACACCTAAAGGAAGTTATTCAGGAGAATTCAAAAGCGGAAAACCTCACGGACAAGGTTCGGTTGTTTGGACCAATGGTGATAAATATGCAGGTGAACACAAAAATGGTTTATCGCACGGCAAAGGAACTTACACTTGGGTGAATGGAGATAAATATGTTGGAGAATTTAAAGAGGGCCAAAGACAAGGACAAGGAACTATTAGTTTTGTAAGTGGCGATAAATATACTGGCGAGTTTGAAAATAGCAAAAGAGATGGCAAAGGAGTTTACATCTGGGCTAATGGCGATAAATATACTGGAGAATATAAAGACGACAAACCAAATGGCAAAGGCACAATTTCTTTTTCAACAGGAGATCAATACGAAGGTCAGCATAAAAACGGCAAGATGCATGGGAAAGGAACTTATACTTCTAAAGACGGTAGTAAGTACGTAGGCAGCTTTAAAGATGGTGAAAAAAATGGATCTGGAACTGCGACATTTAAAGGTGGAGATAAATATGTCGGAAACTTTAAAGATGGAAAGTTTTCTGGCAAAGGAACTTATACTTGGGCTAACGGCGATAAATATGTTGGTTCATATATTAGCGGAAATAAAAATGGCAAAGGAACTTCTACTTGGGCTAATGGAGATAAATACGTAGGAGAGCACAAAGACAATAAGAGAAATGGCAAAGGAACATATACTTTCAAAGACGGAAGAAAAGTAGTTGGAATGTTTAAAGACGGCCAGTTCGTAAAATAAGAAATATTTAATTAAAAATTAATTTATTTTATCTGTGTAAGAACTTTTTATAGTTGTTACAGTTGTATTATCAAAAGAAACTTCCTCTTTGCAGATATTCTCTACATCAATAGTTAATTTACAATCTTTAGAAGTTGCAGCCGATAGAACGTGCTCGGAAACTTTTTTTCCAGTTTCATTTTCAATTCCAAAATCTGCCATCGTCATCATTAACGATGAAGGCGCAACAAGAGAGTCAATTATATGCGAAGCCACTAAACTGCCGCCGCAACCATTTAATGTAAGCGTTGCTAGAATTATAAATATTGTTTTAATTTTCATAGGCCGTAGCTATATTACAATTCGCGTAAAAAGCGAATTATTTTTTAGTAAATTATTTAATTAATTTCGTAAACTGCATGTAAAATGTGCTTATGTCTTTAAAAAAAAATAAGGAGTAGCAAAAATGTTAAAATCTATGGAAAAAATATGGGCTAGAGCCACAGGTCATTTGATGGGTAACTCAGATGAAGAAAGACCTGATGTACCTATTTTAACCTTAAGAGAAGCAAGAATTGCTTTATATTTAAAAA
>Ga0209084_1000945_pt1 | contig 25848 bp, 13 predicted proteins | sample C_130820_MF_Meta_FD_187309 | JGI IMG/M metagenome (GOLD analysis project Ga0209084, IMG submission 187309) | Freshwater microbial communities from Lake Croche, Canada to study carbon cycling - C_130820_MF_MetaG (SPAdes) (version 2) | ecosystem: Environmental > Aquatic > Freshwater > Lake...
AAATGAGATCACACTATTGGACATGTAGCAAGTTTGCAGATTGGGTTCGCGGCACTGCTAAACTCAGCGCAGGCACGAGTGAAGAATGGGACGACTGGACCACAGCCGCACAAATGAAACACAATTTCCGCTATTGGTTGGCCGAAGAAGGAATTGATTATGTTCAAAAATTTGTATATTATATACCGGACAAAATAAATGACATACGCTATTATATTAATAATCGCTGGGTTTCTCACAGCCACGCTCTTACCGCACATGCTCGAGACATCAAACCGGGCGCATGGAGTGATGTTGGCAATCGCTTTCTTCCTTGTATGTTCAATGAGCTTGTGGACTTTGTTGAAATAGAGCAAGCATGGCATCACTGCATGTGGGATGATGCGGCCAAGACTGAATTCGAAGTGCCTTGGTGGCGCAAGGGCTGGCTACGACTACGCACATGGCGCAGTCCCGAAGCTGGTATGCAATACCTCAAATGGGCTAGCGGTCTTGTGGTAGACGAAAATATGGGTTCCAATCCAGGTGAGAAAGGCTACGGCGAACCAACTTACCAAGCCAAAGCCGCTAAGGAAATTATTGAGCTGTACACTTGGTGGACTGTGACCTATCGCAATCGTCCAGACCCAATGGAAGCCAGTGGTTGGAGTGCTTATTGTGATGCCATGCGAGTCAAGTATCCAGGCAGTTTCTTCTCCAGCCTAAACTCAAAAGATCCTGAAGATCGCAAAGCCAGTGACAAAGCTCATAAACTTATGACCAAGATTGAAAAGGCTTACGAAGCGGAAGATGAAGCCATGATGATTCGTCTTATCAAGATACGTCAAAGCCTCTGGACTTAAAAAATAAGTACACGATGGATAAAAAAGAAACTATATGTGCATTACCGTGGGTACACTTAAATATTATACCTAGAGGTAAAGTATATCACTGTTGTATGACAACAGACTATAAGACCTTTGCTGGAGATTTGACTAAGCAATCAATTGAAGAAGTTTGGAATGGTTCTTTTATGCGTGACATTCGTCGAAAGATGATTGCCGGTGAAGAACCAAAATCCTGTTCAAAATGTTTTGAAAGTGAACGTAGTTCTGGTACTAGTACCCGCATGAATCACAACAAGTACTTTAAATCTAAACTTGCAGAGATTCCAGTTATTACACAAGCAAATGGTACTGTTGATAATATTGATTTAAAATACTGGGACTTTCGTTTTAGTAATTTATGTAATTATAAATGCCGCACTTGCGGGCCAGAGTTTTCAAGCCTGTGGTTAGCTGAACACAACAAAGAATCAACTAGTAGTTCTTTTAGAGACGACAAAAAAGTAATCAACATAGAAAACGTTGATCAGAATACTAATGTAGATTTTCTAAAAAAATATGTAGGAACTGTTGAAAAGATTTACTTTGCTGGCGGCGAACCGCTACTCATGGACGAACACTGGCAGATCCTTGACATGCTCGATGAAAGTAAACGATATGATGTTATACTAACCTACAATACAAACCTAAGTAAACTAACATATCAAAATAAAAACGTTCTCGACTATTGGGTCAAGTGGGGTCGTAAAGTATGGTTGTGGCCCAGCATTGATGAGATCGACGAGCGGGCTGAACTAATACGAAGTGGCACTAACTGGAAAAATGTTGAGACTAATTTAAAAGCAGTATCTAAACTCAATATTCATGTTCGACCAAGCATTACTGTAAGTTGCATGAACGTACATAGAATCCCTGAAATTGTTACACGATTAGTTGACCTTGGTATAATTAAAAAAGAAGTCGAGGACTGGCAAAACTTTTCTATCAACGTTGTTGAGTATTCGGCACACTTTCATGTAAGTGTATTATCAGATGCAAGACGAGCAGAAGTGCGAGCTAAGTTAGAAAAGTTTATCGAAGACTATAATGCAAAATATCAAGTAGATATTAGACCAGCATTTTTGCATTTATTCTGGCACATGGAAAAAACACACAACCCGGCATTGGTTAAGTCGTTTAAAGAATTTAGTTTACGCATGGATAGAATTCGAGGAGAAAGTACGCTTTCTGTAATTCCGGAAATAGCAGAGTTATTTGAATAATGGTACAGTATGTAACTAACCCTGAATCGGCTTATTCTGCAGATGCTAGAAATGATTTAAAAGAATATGCATGTACAGTTCCGTTTAAACATATTGAAATACATTCTCAAGGACAAGTTAGTGCCTGTTGTCATACATGGCTACCAGTATGGGTAGGGAACCTGCTTACCGAATCTGCGGAAGATGTTTTAAATAATTTAGAACGTAAGTCTATCCAAGACGGAATGCGTCGCGGATCTTTTATTAAATGTAACGATCAATGCCCTCAACTAAACGCACTATTATCTGGAAGTAAAGATTATTGGGATATTATTCCGTTAGAGTCATTAGACCGTAGGCTTTTAAAATCTGCAATGCATGTGGGATTTAGTTACGATATTAGTTGTAACCTACAATGCCCGAGTTGCAGAAATAATCTCATAGTGTGGCGACCTAACGATCCTGATGATGAGAACGGCCAAAGAATTAAGAAAATACATACTAATGTAAAGGCCTTGATAGAAATATTACTAACGGAGAATCCTATTGTTAGTTTAGACATTACCGGTAGTGGTGATGCTTTTGCTAGTCCGTTATACTGGGATTATCTATTAGAATTGGCCGGCGGACCTATCCCCGCTAATCTGCGGCTAACACTTAAGACCAATGGTGTTATGATGACTGAAGAAAACTTGCTAGCCATTAAACCACTATGGCCTATTATAACATACATAGAAGTCAGTGTAGATGCCGCAACCGAAGATGTTTATAAAATAGTTCGCAAAAATGGTAATTTTAAAAAACTACGAAAAAATCTAGAAGTCTTAGATCAATTGGTAGCTGCCGGCAACTTTCCTAATATGCACAACTGGCAAACTAATTTTATTGTACAAAAAGATAACTTTTTTGAAATTAGAGAATTTGTTGAATGGCAATTGACTTTTGTGTCAAAACCTAAAATCTGGACTAACTTAATAGCACAATGGTATCACATTAATACCGTACAGTTTGATCGTATGGCTGTTTGGAAAGAAGGACACCCTGATCGTCAGCGTCTAGTTGATATCTTAAAAGATCCTGTCTTTAAAAATCCACAGTTAAAATTAGGTAACATGAGTTCGTTATTATGAACTGGCAAGACCGGCTGGGTGCCTGCGTCAACAATGGCGATCGAGCATTACTAGCACGTGATCTAACGTGTGATCCAGAATTATTAAAAGTATTTTGCTTTCAAGATCTTGATCCCTTAGTAGTAGAAGAAGCGGCTCTTAACCCTAACTCTGATGAGCCGTGGGTAGCTATTGCACTAGATAGATTTCCAGAATTGAATAATGATACATTCTGGAGGAATCGTCACCAAAACAAAGTTAAAGAAATTAATAGACTCAGTGCTATAGACGGGCAGTCAGTAAGCGGGGACCGTGATCAAATTATACTAAAGCATATATACGAAGAAGATAATCTCATTAATCATGCTAATAGTCATTTAGGGAAATTTGAGTCATCTGAAAATATTGAATATAAAAATCCCGATGTACCGTGGGCAGAAACATCAAAATACAAAGTCGCACTGATAATGGCGCCAGCATGGGGTATACTATTTCCTCCTTACAATCTAGCCAAGCTAGTAGGTATGATACGTGAACATGGTTATAGTGCAAAAGTATACGATGCTAACATAGAATCATACCACCTGTTGCAAGAACTGCATGGAGAAGATTACTGGCGTGGTGAACGATATTTCTTATGGACTGTTAAAGATAATTTTAATAAGTTTATCATGCCCTATATTAAACCCCTGCTTGATAAAATATTAGATGATATTATAACTTCTTCACCTAGGGTAGTTGGTTTTAGCATATACAATACCAATGTGCATGCTACTACATATCTAGTAAAGGAACTTAAAAGCAGAATGCCCGATGTGTGCATACTAGGAGGAGGCCCAGAAGTTGCTACTACTGGCCAGGCGCAGACTAATTTAAGACTATTGCCTTTTAACTATTTGTTTGTAGGTGAAGCAGAGGAAACATTGTTGTCCGTTTTAGAAAATCTGCCAACTGAATATCCTGATAGCAAATTCATCGGAACAACAGATAGTAAATTAAAACTAGAAAGTTATGCGTATCCGGACTATTCCGATTATCGTCTAGGAAACTATATGCATAGAGACGGTGTCAGCATTGAAACATCTAGAGGTTGTGTAGCCCAATGTAGTTTTTGTGCTGAAACATATTTTTGGAAATTTAGAAGTACTGGTCCAGAACGAGTCATCGATGAAATGCAATACCAAATTAAAAAATATGGTATTCATAGGTTTTGGTTTGTTGATAGTTTAGTTAACGGTAATATCAAAAACTTTGAAAGACTAATTGATTTGATTATAGAAAAGGAATTAAAAATCAAATGGAATAGCTATGCTAGGTGTGATGGACGTATGGACTTGGCATTTATACAGAAAATTTCAGATAGCGGATGTTCAGCATTGAGCTACGGTGTAGAATCCGGAAGTCAGAAAGTATTACACGATATGCGTAAAAAAATTGAAATATGGGAAATTGAAAACAATTTGCGAGATGGTGCTAAAGTCGGATTATATAATCATGCCAATTGGATGATTGGATTTCCCACAGAGGATCCTATAGATTTTTTGCATAGTTTAACACTAGTGGCAAATGTTAGGAAATATATCAATGCTATCAGTCCGGGTTTTGGCGCAGGTCCTGCGGCAGCTAGCCATATGCAAACTGATTGGCAAGTCTACGGCATGATAGGTGATCGGCATGTCGGGGATACTAAATTCCTCAACGGCTGGTATACTGAAAATTATAAGAATACGATACTGCATAGATTTATTAGAATTAAAATGTTTCACGTATGGTTAGATATTTTAGAAACTAAAGGTCTTTCTAGGATTCATAACTCTCAAAAATATTCTAATATTAACGAGTTTTTTAAATTCACTAGCAGTAATGTTGCTGAAAATTATGTTAAGTATGACAACTATGTTAAACTTGATCGACTAGACGATTCGTATTTCGCCAACAGTATTGCCAACGAATACTTTACAATAGCATATAGTTTATATCAATATTTTGGAGAATATTCTTTTGAACTAACTTACGATCCGAAAATAGACAAAGACACGTTTGGTACTAGTCTAGTCAATGACTACACAGCCAAATTTAAAATATCTGTAGAAGCTAACGGAAATTACTCATTAGAACTTAGGCATGAATTCAAGCACGAATCATTGGATCCTACATTTGTAGTTCATTACAGTCAAGAACGTGCAGTTAAAGATCAAAGTTTTGGTAATTTTAATTTGGTAGAAACAGGCAATTTTAAAGAATGGATTTCTAACCAAATACAAATCAAAGAAACGGTACACGAGCAGTATCGAAAAAAGTCCAAAAAAGTTATAGAGCTGGTAGTAGACAACGGTTGACATGACAGCCAAACGGTGCTATAATACATACATACAGTAAACAACTAGGAGCAGTAAATGGCTAAAGTAGCAACCAAAACCCGTATAACTAAAAAGCAAGTTATTGCACATCGCACTAAGGCGCCTAAAGACTACAGTCCAGTTTGGGATGGCGTTGAAGCTATGAGTGCTGATCGATTTTTGAAGCACTGGCATAGTGCTATGGATTACTACCGTTTGGACTTCAATGGCAAAGATTTGAAGCCAGCTGTTCTCAAATGGATGACCACAATTGGTTGTACCAAAGAAGACATTGCCGCTTTTAAGAAAACCAAAGACAATCGCTGTTCGACCACAATGGGTGCTATTGCAAGTTGTTTGCTCCGTGGTATGCCCGCAGTTCGTGCAGATTTTAATCAAGGTCGCGACACTGCCGCCTGGTTGCGTGAAGCGATTGCAGAAACTATTCTAGCAGGTAAAAACGACATTGATGCTGAAGCAGTTGCTGAAGTAAAGTCGACTGTGCCTGTTGTTAGTATCCAAGATCGTGTACGTGAGTCAGCGTATAAAATGACTGAAGAAATTGAAGATGCTTTGGAAAGTTTCCAAACTGATCCAGAATCGTTTGATCCTAAAGCATTCAAGATGCTTAACTTGCTCAAAGGTAAAGAAGTTAAGGCCGCTCATGCACGTATTATCAAAGGACTTTACAGCCGTGATTTAGCAGAACTTGAAGAGCTTGCCAGTGGCAAGGGTGACGAGCAGTTGCGTGAAGCATACAGTCATCGTAGCCGCAAACAGATCAAGAACTTGATTGCGTTTTATCAAGAAATTATGAGTGCGTGTGACATGCTTGCACAGGAAGCTAAAGTTAACCGTGCGCCACGTGCTAAGAAAAGTGTGCCTGCAGAAAAGATTGTGGCTAAACTCAAGTACATGAAGACCAACGAGCCGTTGAAACTTGTGTCAGTTAGTCCTACAGACATTATTGGTTCTACTGAACTTTGGGTTTACAACACTAAGAGCCGTAAGTTGGGCAAGTATGTGTCAGCTGAGTATCAAACACTCAGTGTCAAAGGTACTAGCATTGTGAACTTCAACGAGAACTTGAGCATTTGCAAAACATTGCGTAAGCCAGAAGAGAAACTTAAAGAGTTCAAAGCGGCCGGTAAGGTGCAGTTGCGTAAGTTTTTAGACGATATCAATGCCACTGACACCAAGATGAATGGTCGTCTTAACGAGGAAATCATTCTACTTAAGGTAGCTTAACCAATACTTCCGCCAATAGTACCATTGGCGTTAAACACGGTAACAGTTGCCGTTCCGCTAGTAACGGCGAGTGTTACTGATGTTGCACTAGCACCTCCAGCATCGCCCTTAGATAAGTTAACCGATACAAAACTTGCGGCAGTTGTACTTGCCGCAATGTTAATTACCTTAGTAGCGGCATTAGTGTTTCTTAAGTAAAGAGTAATCTTTCTACCAGCAGTTAAGTTACTAATGTTAATAGTTCTAGCAGTAGCACTTGTACTTTGTACATAAGCATATAATTCAGTTGTACTTGCATCTACAGTTGCATCAGCATCAGTTGTAGACGATGCATTACCGCTAGTAGGAGCAGTGATAGTTGGATTTGTTCCTAATACAACGCTACCAGTACCAGTTGAATTAGTTAAGGTAGGTGCTTGTGCCGCACTGCCTGTGCCTGTTGATGTTACAAAGTTAGGTGTTGTAGTGATATTACCTGATAAGAATACCGTAGTGTTAGCGGCACTTTGGTAAGGTATTTGGCCTATAGTACCGCCAGTAATGCCTGCGGCATATCCGTCAATACTTGTAATACCGGTTAAACTCTGTGTAGCACTTGCACGATTAAATGTAATACTTGTAGTGCCTAGATTAAAGGATGGGATGTCACCAGCCGCTAGCGTTCCCCAGCTCGGTGCGGCACCATTTGTACCGTTACCAGTTTGTGTTAGAAAGTTTTTAGTAGCTGTAGTGTTTGGACTTAGCAATGTAGTAGTGTTGGCCGCACTTTGATACGGTAATGCACCTAGCAATGTTGTAGCATTGCCGCCAGCAAGCCCTGCGGCATATCCGTCAATGCTTGTAATACCAGTTAATGACTGTGATGCAGTTGCACGGTTAATTGCAATGCTGGTTGAACCGATAAAGAACGTTTGATTGTTTAATGCTACAGTACCAGTTGTTGCCGGTAGTGTGATAGTTGTTGAATCTGTGCCGGCTAAGGTTATTGTATTATTAACTGTAAATGTTTTACCATCTGCTACTGCTAGAGTTGAACTTGTAGCAGGTGCAGTAATTGCCATCTTGTTAATACTTGTAGCTGAGGCTACACCTAATGTTGGCGTAGTCAGTGATGGACTTGTTCCAAATACTAATGTACCGGATCCAGTAGCGCCAGTTGAAGTAACACCTTCTAATGTAACATGGCCAGTTACACCTAGTGTTCCGCTCATTGTTACACCTTCACCGGCGTCAGTTGTAATTACTTTTAATATTCCAGTCTTACCAGTTGCATCAATACTTAATGCAGATGCATTATTGTCTAGCAATGTCCAGATCTGGGCGGCACCTGAAAACATATTGCCAGAGTTCATATACAGAGCATAATTACTCGAACCGTTAGTAGCATCAGCAAATAACGCTACATTAAGGCCGCCGGCATGTGTATCATTTGAATAACCACGTACACCAATAGCACTAGCAGTATCACCAGTTGCTGATACGTGGCCTTTACCTGTTACTCCTATACCCTGTACAGCGCCTACAGAATATCCAACTCCGTATATGCCAACTCCGGGGTTTGAACCACTAGCCAATGCTTCGGCTATTAGACCAATGTTGGTGGCTGCTTCGTTTTGTTGATTGGTAGATACATTGCTAATGACCACTTGGGCGGCCGGAAATCGTGTAAAGTTAGCATTACCAGATAGCCCAACCAGCGCATTCCCCAAAGTTGCAGTACTTGTTACTTCAACATTTGACAGATTAAGAGTACTTGTACTAGGAGCATATGTCATTGGAGTTGTTGTCTGATCCAAGTACATTGTATCCATTTGATAAGTGCTGGTATTTGGGTTAATATCACCAGGTGCCCCAGCACGAGTAAAGATAGGGTAGTAAGTTCCGGCGGTGTTTATGTTTGTAATCGTAGTAAGCGCACCCGTTCCGTTACCCGTATTAACGATGGTAACTTTGTTGTTAACAGCATCTGCTACCAAGCTGATCCCAAACCCTGCATCTAGGTTAAATGAGCCTGCTGGCCTAGTTGATGTGGCAATTCCCGGGGTTCCGCCCGAGGTTGTTTGCGTTGTTATCACTATACTGCGATAGGCATCTGCTATAGCTACTGTCATATAAATATCCTCTTATCCAATATTTATAGTATTTTGAGGTTAAACATCTTAAGATAAATACTAAAAAGAGACTCACTATGGCCCAACTACTTAATATCGTCGACGACAAAGTTATTATCAATAAACTAGCAGTAAAGTACCTAGAGGGTACCATTTTGCATGCTGGTTCTTTTGAAATAGCTGGGTCCGTACATGTACAAAACAACTTATCTGTCGTAGGAACAATAACAGCTGATACATTCAATGTTAAAAATCTAGTCACTGAAAACGGCAGTTTAGACTCAGTTGGCGACTGGATTTACAGTACTGAACCTGAATTAAACGGCAAAGGATTTAGCTGGACTGCTAGCGATGTCAATCTACATCTACAGTATAGAACTGGAAAAAGACTACGACTTACAGGCGGCGATATTGATATAGATGATGGTCGTAGCTATCAAATTGACAATACTCCAGTGTTAACAGCTAATGAACTTGGAAAAACGGTTGTCCATAGTAATCTTAGAACCATCGGAACACTAGAAGATCTCAAAGTCAGCGGTGATGCTAATCTTGGAGATTTTGTTTTTGTCAACAGCACATTTAACAGATTAGGCATCGGTACTGAAGAGCCCAACAGTGCCATCAGTATCATTGACAACAATGTTGAAATTACAATAGGTAGTCCGCAGTACAATCTTGCCGCTATCGGAACACACAGCAATCACGACTTGGGAATTGTCACTGACAACATTCCTAGAATCACAGTAAGAAGCAGTGGCGAAGTACAAATCGGTGATGCTGGCAACAACTCTGCAGTCATGCGAGTTTACGGAACCATCTATGCTGACAACATCATATCAAATATCAGCATACCACAAATTACAGTATTTGACGATAAAATCAGTATCAATAAAGTGGTATTAAAGTACACTGAAGGTTCTGTTATACATGCCGGCAGTTTAGACATACTTGGTAGTACCACTGTGCAATCCGACTTGAAGGTAACGGGACAACTTGAAGCTCCCTCTATCTTTGCAGATACGATCACTGTTAAGCATCTAATTACAGAAACTGGGGCACCTAGTGATCTAGGAAAATGGATCACCCACACTGAAGCTGAGTTAGAAGGCAAAGGATTTAATTGGACTTGGGGTGAGGGCGGAACTCATTTATCATACCGCGCTCGTGATACACTAACAACAAACGCACATATAGATACTGAAAATACCTATATGATTAAGGGCTACGTTGTACTTAGTTCTGATGGGCTAGGCCAACAGGTTGTTAACAGCAAATTGACATCAGTAGGCAACCTAACAGCACTAACAGTTGATGGTGGTGCAACATTTAACAGCACCGTTGATATTGGCAATCTTAGCATTGATTCTCAAACAACCGGAACTACGATTGCCTCTGATAAAGCCGTATCGCTAGCTGTCGGAAAATTTAAGGGAGTCACAGTAAACGAAGATAATACTGTTCAAATTGGTTCATCTGAGTTACCGGCCGATGTACAGATATTTGGAACATTAAGAGTTGATACTGTTATTTCTGATACGAAACTTACCCGTTCATCATCATTAATTTTTAAGTCAGATGAAGAAAATACAATGTATGGCAAGGGTCTAACTTGGTCAGGAGATTCAGTACATCAATTAATGCTGATGGCGGGTCCGGACAGATTATGGTCAACAACTAGTTTTGATCTAGGACCTAATCAACAGTTTATGATTGACGGTCGGGAAGTCATAAATTCAAAAGGTCTTGGAGAATCTATCCAACATTCGAGTTTAACTACACTTGGTAATTTAGATTCATTAACAGTTAACGGTGTGGCCAGTTTTAACAATATTACTACTAAAGAAATAACTTCAAATACCGACGGGCATGTATTAAAAATTAACGGACGTGGTATTGAAGGTGCAGGACACATATCAGTAGCAACAGATAATCAAAATGTGTTCGAAGCTGATGGTAGACAGATTGTAATTGGCAATCTTCAAAATACAGCAAGACCTGTGAAAGTATTTGGTCCACTTAGTGTTGGAATCAACAATCCAGACCCAACTGTTAACTTTGCAGTTGGTGGTGATGTTAATCTCGGCGGTAAGAGATTTACTAATGGTACATCTGCACCAACTTATGGAGTATTTGCTGCCGGCGACATGTGCTGGAACACAGCTCCAACTAGAGGCGGATTTGTCGGATGGATTTGTATCGTTGGAGGTACTCCTGGGGAGTGGGCATCGTTTGGAGCAATTGTCGCTCAATAGACTTGACCTTTGTATATAATACTGTATAATTACTACATGCGGACTTAGACGCTCATCCCGCTTTATAAACTCTGCGTGTCATTGCTTATTCAAGGAGAATACAATGGCAAATTTACAATCTGTACAATATAAGTACACAAGCACAAAAGAGTATCACGACGCATTTCCATGCGCTTATCGTCAATGGCGAGCTGATAGTCACTGTAATCTAATTCATGGTTACAGTTTTTCAATGAAGTTCTACTTTGGCACTAATGAGTTGGACGTTCGTAATTGGGCGGCTGACTATGGCGGACTAAAAGAGCTCAAAGCAATGTTAGAAAATCAGTTTGATCACACGTTGCTAGTAGCAGAAGATGATCCAGAACTTGAAACATACAAACTATTACAAGAAAAGAAATTGGCCAAGCTGACTATTCTTCCAAAAATGGGTTGTGAGAGTTTGGCAGATATGCTTTACAAGTATGTTAATGGTGTTTACATTCCAGAAATGTGGGGTGAGGGTGAAGCCAAGCGCCTTTGGTGTTATCGTGTAGAAGTACGTGAAACTCAAAGTAATATGGCTTTCCGTGAAGGTCATCGCGAATGGGATGAAGACTTATTTGCGTAAACTTTGGCGTATTTGGGCTAAAGCATTAGGTGAAAAATCAGGCAGTTCGGACGAGGAATCGGACCGAATTGCTTGCATTCGTACGCTAGTCGTGTTAATATACATTATCACAAACTTTTTTATAATCGCAGGCGTCATAAGGCATTGGTAATGGGCAAAATAGGCTTCGCATGTAAATGGATCGATCATGCAGATCAAGTAGGCGGCATCAAAAAAGATGACGATGCTAAACAGTACAACACTGGTACAACTACCATTAGTTGGTTAAATAGACAGTCAAAGGACGTCGCAGAGCAAAAGCTCTGGGATTTAATGGTCCAAAATCTTGCGGCTACACAAAAACTTGTAGACCGTGTTGGAGAACTCAATGAAAATCTTAGGATGGTTCGTATTAGTAGCGATATTCTGCCTGCTTACACCGAGTCTACTTGGAGTTATTTTTGGCAGCGTCCTGATGTTATCAGCTATCTTGAGCGCAATTTTAGCCCTATCGGTGCTAGTGCTCGTGCAAGCGGTACCCGTCTTAGTATGCATCCTGGTCAGTTTGTTGTGCTGGCTAGTATTAACGAAGGCATTGTCGGACGAAGTATAGATGAATTCGAATACCATACCGACATGGCCCGCTACATGGGCTACGGAAGATCCTTCCAAGACTTCAAGATCAATGTACACATATCAGGCAAGCAAGGCCCTGAAGGCATACGCCGAGCATACGGACGTCTTACACCAGAGGCCCGTAATTGCCTTACTATCGAAAATGAAGAAAATTCTTGGGGTCTAGATGACTGCTTATCTATTAGCGATATCGTTCCTATTGTGCTCGACGTACACCATCATTGGATTCGCGAAGGGGAATATATCCTTCCGACAGACCATCGTGTTAAGCGTGTCTTGGATAGTTGGCGTGGTCTGCGCCCTACTATGCATTATTCAGTTAGTCGTGAAGATTACCTTGTGGGCCATGACCAACTTGTCGCACCTGTTCACAGCCAACTTCTTTTAGATGGGTATAAGAAACAAAAACTGAGGGCACACAGTGACTTTTATTGGAATCAAAAAACTAACGAATGGGCAATAACTTTTCTAAACCAGTTCGACATAATGTGCGAAAGCAAGGGCAAAAACCTCGCCAGCATGGCGCTGTACAATCAAGCCAAAAGCTATCTCGAGAACAACTGATATTTAGGTTGGAAACTCTTAGAGAAGAGCTAGAAGAAAATCCTAACCTTAGCGAAGAACGCAAGGTTAGGATTCACAATGACATAACTAACTATTCTCAACAGTTAGATAGATTTTAAGATTTACTTTACAGCTTTTGGAGCACGTGTCTTCTTTGCCGCCGGTGCTTTCTTGGCTGTTGCTTTCTTGGCTGGCGCTATTGATTCAACAACTGCTTGAGTAGCTTGTTCAGCAACTGGACTCACAACTGGTGCTTCCACTTTGTAAGGAACTTCTGCTTCTACCGCCTTAGACTTAATACCAAATAGTTTTTTAATGTGATTTAACATAGTTAATCTCCTAGTGAAGTATTTATAAACTAAATATCATTATGTACAACTTTATCAAGCATATTACTCTAAACGAAGGTCATACTCCTAAAACACTCGAGCAGTCCCCGTTGCCCTATGCTCGAGATGACCTAGAACCGGTGAAAAGCGAAGAGACCGTGGACTATCATTACGGTACGCTGTACAAAGGCTATGTAGATCGTTACAACAAAGGCGAGGGCGATGCTGATTTTAACGAAGCAGGTGCGTTTTTACATGACATCTATTTCAAGCAGTTCCATAAGCCTGCTGGTAATAATCAACCCGAGCACATTGCTTTGAACTTTATCAACAAGCACTTTAAAACTTTTGATAATTTTAAGGACAAAGTACAAAAATCAGCCATGGGCATACAAGGAAGTGGATGGGTTTATCTAGCTAGAGACGGCAGCATCAAGACCATTAGAAATCACGAAATACGTATGGATATTATACTGCTAATTGACTGGTGGGAGCATGCATGGGCCCTAGACTATCAAGCTGACAAAAAAGCATATCTACGCAATATCTACAAAATAATCAACTGGAATGTGATCGGCTCTAGAGTTGGTCGAGTGTCTTGAGACTGCTCACTGGCATGTCCCAAACATGTCTAGCTTCAACACCCTTGCGTTGAGCAAACTTCTTGGCATCACACTTGCCGCAAACGTGGTATACTGAATTGGTCAAGCGATTTGGATCCATATCGCCCTTGTCTCTGGTAAACACTTCCTGACAGCAGTCGCATCTGACTACAACTACAGTTTTTCTACGACTGTAAGTATGTGTGCGGCCGCGGCTGCTAGTGCGCACAAAGTGGTTTTCTCTAAATTCTGTTCCGATTATCATATATGTATTTACATTAAGGTTATAAAAACTTTCGATAAATATTACATCGAGGGCAATCATGATCACAATTTCCGAGTCAGCAAAGACAAAAATCAAGGACCTACTCCTTGAAGAAAACAATCCCAACCTAGCATTACGTACATTTGTACAAGGTGGCGGGTGCAGTGGATTTAGTTATGGATTCACATTTGATGAAGTAACTAACGAGGATGATTTTGAAATTCCCCTAGACGAATTTAAGGTACTTGTAGATGCAATGAGTATGCAGTATCTTACAGGTGCAGAAATAGATTATAAAGAAGAAATAATGGGTAGTTCATTCAGCATAAAGAATCCCAACGCACAGTCAACGTGCGGTTGCGGTTCTAGCTTTGGAGTTTAATAAATGTCAAAACAAATAATCGATGTTGGTATACAAGGTAACGACGGCACAGGCGATAGTATTCGCACAAGTTTCCAGAAAGTAAATGATAACTTTACAGAACTATACGCCGCATTTGGCGCAGGCGGAAGTCTTAAATTTACCAGTTTAGGTGATGCACCGGCTAGTTACACGCCTAATCAAATTATTATGGCTAGCACAACGGGTGCGGCCCTAACAGCTAGAACACTAAGAGGTGGTACTAATATCAGTATTAATACCACAAGCAATTCCGAGGTTGTAATTAGTTCACCAATTTCTGGATTAGTTACAGACGTATATCCGAGTCTTCAGACATCGATGAATGCCAATTTATTCACAATCGGTCGTTTGCGCGATCCAAGTGAAGCCGCTGTTGCTCAGTTTAATACTGCATTTGCAAATACTCCAGTAGGTAGCACTACTGTTTCATATACCACTACTATCGGACAAATGCCAGTTACTGTCAGTTACGCAGACTCGCATTACTTAAAAATACTTAATGGCAAAGTTGTTGATCCATTAAAAGTTAGAAATCAACCATTGCTTCCAGAAATTACTGATATCGATAGCCCGCTCAATACAAATAGTACAAGTTACGATTTAACATTAAAAAGTAACTATCTAGCAACTGAGGCAATACAACGTAAAGATGCTGTGTATCGCGGTGGCGATACCATGACAGGAGCTCTAACACTTAGTGATCATCCTAGCCCGTTAAACGGTCAAGGTATAGTTAACGGTGCTGGCGATTTACAAGCGGCCACTAAATTCTACGTGGATAATAATTCATATACCAGTGCTAACAATTTATATGTAACCACGAAGGGAGATGATTTACAAATTAATTCTCCAGCAGGCAGTGAAGGCCGAGGGTGGGCATATGCTTACAAAACTCTAGGTGCTGCCGCACTGCGAGCAGAAACATTGATTAATCTAGCACAATCAGAGCCAGGTCCATACAAGCAAAGAATTGCATACACACAAGGACCCAACCAAATTGATTCACTTACTGGTACTCCGGTATTACTCAACGGCAATAGTGCATTAGTAGGATATACTGATGCTGTTGCAGTGTTAAGAGCTAATAAAGAATTTATACAAAAAGAAACTATTGCATATATTAACAAGAAGTATGTCAATACATTTACTATAGATAATGCCACATATACTGCAATCTTTAATAATCTTATTGAAGCTGTTAGTTATGATTTTGCAATAGGCAGTACATGGAATCCGACTTCTCAGATATCGGCATTGTTTAACGGTACTAAAACTGAAGTAATCGCCAATCAGGTATCACAATTGAAGGCAGGTATAAATTATGCTAGAGATCAGATATTAGGTTATGCATACACTGACACTAAACTAAACACATATACTAGTCAAATCATTGATGCGTTGTGTTACGATATGACAGCAGGCGGAAACTTCCAAAGTATCATAGCCGGATTGGCTTATAATAATGTTTCAACAGGCCTGTCTACCACTGAAACTGCATCATTGTTTGATCCCACTACTCTAACTGTTACCAGCGGAGTCGGTAATGCCGCGTACACTACTTTGACATACGCCGCACAACTTGTAACACCGTACACTGTTGGTAGCACTATTATTGTTAAAGGAATGGTGCCTATTGGTATGAATGGTATCTGGACAGTTTCTTCTGCAAATGCAACATCTGTCAGCTATGCCTGCGGTGTAAATGCAACTGCAACAGTAGTGGGAACTGTTTGTCTCAACAACGTGATTAATAATATACTGTCACTGAGTGCGGTAAGTGGTCCTGCTGGTGTTGCCGCAGGTGCTGTGACACTATTGACAGCTAGTGCAAATGTATTTAGACAAGTATTATTGACTGGAGCGATACCTACTCTAAGTATGCCAGGGACTGGAACAACTTCAGCAAGTAAACTAAATGCTAAAACATTGTTATTGAATAACATAACATTTATTCAAGCTGAGATTACCGGTTATCTACAATCAAACTATCCACAAATATCTATTGATAGTGGCTTTGCCAAGACCGATGTAAAATATATTGTATTGAGTTTAGCATACGATCTAGTATATGGCGGCAACAGTCAAAGTATATATACAGGATTACAGTATTGGTTAAATGGTGTTAAACAAATTTCTACACCTAAAGTACCTGCATATGCCAACGCTATTGGATATATTAATAATTTGGCTCAGGCTGTTGTTACAAATACAGCGCCAGCGACAAAATATCAGCAAAGTATAAATCAATATACTAACGAAACTCTTTCAATGACTACAACACCATCTGGTGGAGAAAGAGCAGTTGTACTAGCATCAATTCTAGCTAATGTTACTTCAGTAAAGAATATTGTATTGGCCGTAACAATTCCAAGTCCGTCAGTAACATATCCAACTCTGACTGGTATATCTTCTGACTTAACCACTGCAAGAACCAGCATTCTTAATAATAAAGCTGTGGCTGCTGATCTGACTTACGGTAACTTACAGGGCAAGGCAGTTGATTTTGTTAATGCTACATATCCTTCTATTAGTGATTCAGGAATTATTACTTCAATAACTTCATTGTTTAAAGTTGCTACTGATATTTTAGATGTTGGATTTTTAAATGGTGCGAATGTAACCTACAGCGGGTCGTTGCAGGGTACCAATACCGATCATGCAATTGCTGCCGTCAAGGCCAACTTGGATTTTATTGCAGATGAAGCATATGCATATTCGATAGTTAATAACCCATCATTTGTTCCGCACGGTGATACAACACAGAGTCAAAACGTTTTAAACTTTAAAAAGAATATCAAACTTGGAATCCAAGCGGCACTATACGATTGTGCTTACGGCGGAAACTCTGGATCGCTATTCTGGGGTAAAACATTTTGGAATGCCAGTGGAATTTCATTATTGACCGGTACTAGTGAAAAAAGTATTACCAGTGCCGCCTTTACTAGAGCCGCCGCGGCTGCGGTCAGCTGTATGTCTAACAGTACATCAACTACTACAACATATAGATCAATAGGCAATACTACACCGGTTGTTGATACTGGAACAACTGATGGTCAAGGTGGGGGTTCGCCAACCGCTGGAACTAGATTCACTACCTCTATAGAAGTATTAAAAGATATATTATTAAACAATACTGCTACTGTTTATTCATATCCATCACTGACCAGCTATACCACAGCAAAACAAAATGCTCGTAATATTGTTTCTACAAACAAAGCAAGTATAACTCAAAGTACCAATTCGTATTTGTCAACAACATTCGTTGGTGGATTTGTCTATAACGAAGCAACATGTTTACGTGACATAGGATTAATCATCGACGGTATGATTATTGACTTAGAAACAGGTGATCACGCTAACAGCAACCCTGCAACATATCAAGGTGTTACTGCTGGTAAATCATATTATAGAAATTCTAGTTCATTAAAAGCTATTTCATCTACACAGCGTACTCCAACAATTGATGGTATATCTTTCGCTAAAAATCTTGGTATACAAGTGCTAAACAAACTTAAAGGTATTCCAACTTATCAAAGTGTGATAACACAAGCATATGGAAGTTATTCTCCAAGTCAAGATGCTATTACTGATTTTAGTAATGACATGGATATTGTTTTAAATATCATGCAATACGGTCTAGGTGTAGCACCTACGCCAAGTTTCGGTAGCGGAACATATTCTGTTACAGTTACTAATGGTGGAAATGGTTTTGTTGATCAGGGTTCTCCAAACAACGTACATATTATTCCAGGCAAGATATTGTTGGGCAATAGCTCAGGAGCATTGGGTACTATTGTCAAGTATACTCCAAATTCAGGAGGATCAAATGTTGATACAATCATTTATAGGCTGACTAAACCTGGATTCTTTGTTGGCGGAGAAACTGTTGATTTTGCAGAAACTGTTAAAGATTTAAACATCACTATTATGATCGAAAGTGGTATTTACTACGAAGATTATCCGATCAGATTAGCAGAAGGTGTTACTATTAAGGGTGATGACTTCCGTAGGGTTTTAATTCGTCCAAAGGACAGAATTTCACAATCACCTTGGAGAGGTGTATTTTTCTATCGCGATAGTATTATTGATGGTTTACAAATCGGACCTATCAATTTTGCAGGTGTTGATCATGCAACTGAATTAGTTACGGCAATAAGCATCAGTGCAATAACTGGTAATATCAGTGTGACCTTGGCTAACGGACAAGCTCCTCAAAGCTGGATTGGATTGGTTCTAACTACTGATACCACTGAAGCCGGTGTCGGTACTAGTGGTACTGGTAGAGCTGTTATTAACTCAATCAGTGGTAATGTATTATATTGTACAGTAGTATATCCGTTTAGCACCAGTGGAACTAAACCTGCTAGCGGTGTTGGTGCTTGGCATTTATATGATACATTAAATTACGGTAGACATTACTTAACTGATTCAACACAAGCTGAATCAGCTTCAAACCTGCCAAAGAACAACAAAGAGATGGACGTCTTCCTAGTTAACGATGCTGTACGTTTGAAACTAATAAGTTTACAAGGCCATGGCGGATTTGTTATGGTACTTGATCCTGAGGGCCAAATTAAAACTAAATCACCATATGCACAAGAGTGCGGTAGTTTTAGTGGAAGTAAAAATGCTAAAAGATTTGCTGGCGGACAGTTTATCGACGGATTCACCGGACGCTTATTTGGCAATGTTACTGCTATAGCAGACAGCGGTCTCACTTTAACTGTGGTCGGCGATACTAATAGCGGATTAGACATTCGACCACCTCAAGTTCCATGTTCATTCTATGTACAAGGAAATCGATTCCAGGTTAATGATGTATTAAGTTTCAATAGTGCTACCGCTACTGTTGTTATAACGCTAGATGTATCAACACCATTTAATCCAGCTACTGCATATAACAGTTCTATATTCAATAATAACTTAGATGCTATTTTAGATGCAGTTAGGTATGATGTTGCATTGGGATCAAACTATCAAAGTACTAGAGCAGGTTTAACTTATCTTACACCTCAATATGCAGTATCTGGGCTAGGACAGGCATTAGTTACACAAGGACTAACAAAATCAGGTGTGCTATTAAATGCATTAACTGGCGGATCAGGATTAGATGCTACAGGAAAAACTAGAGTTACTACTGGATTCAGTACTGTAACTAATATTATTAATAATGGAGTTGGATCAGCTCCTATTATAACATATCCAACACCGGGCAATCTTACCAGTACAAGTCCAGCAGTTTATGGAAAAAATATCCTACAAGATGCGTTAATTAAAGATTTCATCAAACAAGAAATTACAGGATTCATTGCAGATACATATACCATAAGAAATATTTCTGGATACAGTGCTGTTAAATCTCAGAGAGATATTGGTTATGTTATTGATGCATTAACCTATGACTTGTTATATGGAGGTAATAGTCAGACTTATGATATTTCTCAGGCTTATTGGAATACAATTACACACGTTTCGTATTTAAAAATTACAGGAAGCCCTACAGAAAAAGCAGTTTGTCTTGCTGCCTTTACAAGACTAAAAGCTATACTGCCTAATATTGTAAGAGGTTTAGCAATCACCGGCGGAGTAAATTCCGGTAAAGCATCTGGAAATAGCGTTGTACAAAAACTTGCGGCTGCGTTTAGCAATAATGTAGGGACAGCTACAGAAGGTACTAGACTACAAGCCTTAGTAGATTTATTAATCGACATTGTCACTAATGAAACAACTGCTACCGCACGTACTACTCCAACTATTGACTCTACAACAACAACGGTTGCATTAGTTACAGATTTTAATAATATCAATACTGCAAAAACAGCCAACAAGGCAGCTACAATTGCATATATTAATGCTGGGGCTGGTTTAAAAATTAATATTGAAATGGCTGGTAACCGTTCAATGCTAGCCAACGACTTTACACAAATTAATGATTTAGGATATGGTATTATTGCAACTAACGGCGGATTGACCGAGCAAGTAGCAACATTCTCATATTACTGCTACACAGGTTATTGGGCGACCAACGGCGGACAAGTTCGAAGTATTGCTGGTTCTAATTCGCATGGTACATATGGTTTACGTTCTACTGGTTACGATCTTACCGAGATTCCAGATGCAACAACGATAGTTGAAGATTTCATGCAGACTGCAATAATTTATAAATCTGGAATTTATAGTTCTGCAATGACTCCGACTACAAGTATTCAAGCGTTACAAGTGTATATCCTCGGGTATCAATATAAGCCGTTTAGTAATTCAGAATTAGAAATCGACCACACAGCCGCTGGAGGTTTGATCAGTCGATATCTTGTAACCGGTGCTCAACACACCAGTGTTACAATCAACGGTGTTAATGTTCTTCAATTGAATCTCAGTACCGGAGGTGGTAGTGGTACTAGCGGATCAGGATTATTATTTCCGCTGTATGACGGACAAGTTGTGACTATCAGAATACTACAAAGTGTCAAGTTCAGTGGGGTGTCTAATGTTAACCCAAGTAGACCTAGTACATCATTGCAATATATCGACAACTTGCTTGACGTTTATAGAATTCTTAGTTATAGTGTAACTGAATCAACTGGTGAACTTCTTGATACCGGTGTTGCTATTTTACAATCAGACAGTTCATTTGCCTATTATAAATTGGTCACTGACACTGGTTATCTTACTACGCTGGATCTAGATTCAGCAATAACAGTCACAGGTGCGAGTGGAGACTTAACAACTGTTACAATTACTTTTGCTAACCAAGTAAATGCTCCGTTCGCCATCGGCAATGTCATTACAGTACAGGGCATAGTAAACGGAGGTGCTGGTGCTACTAATCTATACAACGGAAAATACACTGTCACTGGGTGCAGTGCAACTCAAGTACAATTTGCCAGCACAGTCAATGCAACCTATGCCTCGGGTGGTAAGGTCGGACTAAAAACCCAGGGTAGTAGATTTGGTGATGATAAGATTGCAGTAATATCAATTGGTCAAGCAAATATTATCGCTCAACTTAACAAAGGTACTTATATTACAGGTTGGTATGGACGAACATATCGAGTAAAAGCATATGTGGCTACAGTAGTGGATGGCAGTGGTAATCAAATTGCCAATAGTTACATATCAATAGATCCTAATCCAGTTTATAATAATTCAAATGACGGTGGCAGTATATCAGCGATGACCTGGATTCGGTCAACTGCTGGTGTCGGTGCTAGACGTGTTATAACATATGCTATTCCGTTTGGCACTACTCCGGTAGTAGATGGCTCTTATATTGTTGCTAACAATGCCACAGCATCATATAACGGTACATACCAAGTTACTGCTGTTGGTAATCAATCAGTAATTACTATCACTACTACTACTAATATCACGGTTGGACAAGTTGTTAGTGCTAATGCAGCCGCAATAGCTGCCGGTGCGGTGATACCAACTAATTGTCTAGTGCAAAATGTCGATGAGGGCGGTACACAATTTACAGTGAGTCCAGCAATTTGGTTCCCAGTTGGTGGTACTAATGCTATTGTAACTACTACCATACGCAATATAAATCGTATAACTATTACTGGCGGTAGTGGATACACAGTTGCTCCAACGATCACAGTGAGTGGAGGTGGTAATACTGGAGCACAGGCAATTATCACAGTCGGAGTTGAAGGTGGTATAATTACCACTTACACTATTGTTAGTCCCGGATCTGGATACACCGATCAGGCAACTATCGTAATTACAATCGCTAGAGGCGCAGGTGACACAACCGGTGCTGGCGGAGCATTAGTAGCAGAATTAACAGCGGCAGTTACCGGAGGAGGTATTCCTACTAGCGTAGTTAATACCAACACAGTAAACTTGTTATATCCAACTGATCCTGGAGTTACTGGCACAGCTACCAATGCATCAAATAACAGCACTGGAGACGGTACAATCACTGTAGTTAGTGGTACTGGTTTAGTTGTAGGACAGCCAATTACATTCGGTGGGACTACTGCGTTTGGCGGACTGGCATTTAATACACAATATTATATAACATTTGTAACTGGTACTAAGATCAAGGTCAGTACAACACTAGGCGGCTCACCTGTAACATTTGCCACTGATGCTTCTGGCACTATGAGCTATAGTGCTACATCATTCACATTTGGAACTCCTGTGACTGTTAGCAGTTACAATTCAGTTAGTGGAACTAATCCGTACTTAGTAACATTGAACATTCCGTCAACTGCGGTTACGTTAAATGCTTATTATAGAATAACCGGTAATAGCAATCCATTGTATAACGGAATATGGAAATGTACAACTGCTACCGGAACTGTAACAGCCATACAATTATCATTCCCATATAATCCTAGTACATATGGAACTGGCACGACAACTATTACTAAAGAAGGTACATCGGCAACCTCAGGGCAGTTAGGTATTGCTAAAGGATTCCCAAGCGATACTGGTATAACATTGCGATTAGGTTATTCTGCATCAGCACTTGGTCAAATTACTACTAAAATTAGTACAACTCGTGCTACAGGTCATGATTTCTTAGACATCGGTACTGGTGGTTATACCACTACTAACTATCCAAGTTTAATTTACGGACCTCCCGCGATTGCCGCTAAAGATAGCAATCAAGTTGTAGAAGAAACAGTGGGTCGTGTGTTCTATGTGACCACTGACCAAAACGGTATCTTCCGTGTAGGTAAGTTCTTTACCGTTGATCAAGGTACTGGTACTGTTACATTTGCCGCAAGTATTGCGTTGAGTAACTTAGATGGTCTAGGATTTAAACGCGGTGTCACAGTCAGTGAGTTTTCAACTGATGCGACTATGAGCCAAAATGCTTCAGACATTGTACCAGTACAATCAGCCATCCGTAGTTATATTGACAACAGATTGGGCCTAACTCAAACTGGTAGTGTGGTATCTACAACCAGTTTGATCGCTCCTGGATTCTTAGCACTTGATGGCAAGCTAGCGATGAAAGCTCCTCTAAATTCAGCTAACTTCAGAATTATCAATTTAGGACTTCCAACGAGCACATTAGATGCTACCCCTAGAGTTTATGTTGATACACAAAACTTTATGAATGGGCAGTACGATGTGTCCATTGCCGCACCTGCCGCAGGCGATTTAATTGTGTATGACACAACCACTGGAAATGTAACTGATACATTTGTTGACGGTAAGATTACACTTAGCGATACTAGTAGAATCGCAGTAGGTAACATTATTGCATTTAGCGGCACCTTTGTTTCAGGCAGTGGATTAACAGCAGGCACATACTATGTGAAAGAAGTTGGTGCAAACTATGTTGTTATCAGTGTAGAAATTAACGGAACTGCTGTTGTATTAACAACAAGAAATGACCCGTCGCCTGGTGCAATGACATATATTTCTGCAAGATGGAGAAATAGTGCAAGCCCACAAGGATCACGAGCTCTTAACACCGGAGCACTTACAACTAGTGCAAGTGGTAATGGAACTTATGCTACATTAGTATTTGCTACAGCACAGGCTACAGCACCATACTCAGTAGGTCAGAGAATCATTGTGTCCGGTGTTGTTCCACTAGGCTACAATGGTGCATATAATGTGTATGCTTGTACCACAACCAGTGTAACCTATGCATCTGCAACAACTGGTAATTTAACGCAAGCAGGAACGATCTACGGAAATCAATTATATCTAAGATATAATAAATTAGAAGATACATTAACTACTTCATTACACAGCGATACCATTGTTAATTCAATGATCAGCAGTACTGCTGGTATTGTTCAAAGCAAATTGATCATGCAGTCGGCGGTTGCTTCGACTAATCTTGCGTCTAGTACACCTGATCAAACTAGACTTGGTCTCAGCGAGTTTAACAGTGATGTGTTTACTGCAACTAACGGATTTGTAGAGCTTAAAAATTCTACTAACGCAACTACTGGTATAGTGTATAGTAAATTACAATTCATGACTGATAAACGAATACTAGGTAACTTCAGTGGATCTAGTGCAGTTCCTGGAGAGGTTACTGCGGGAACAGTAGTCACTGCCGGTGACGGTATTAAGAACGCATCGTTTACATCAGAAGGAGCAATGACAACTGATACCGGTAGTAACGGTTCTAGTAATACGTATAAAGTTACTCCAATAAGTGTAGGTAATGCTGTAGACAGTCTTGTAAAAAGTGGAAATGATAGAAGTGTGGATGTTGGCAGTTTGAAAATATTAAATGCCACAGTACTACAACAAACAACTTCGATCTCTGCAGGCGATAGTATTAGTATTACAACTCCTGGAGGATATAGTTTCCTTAAAGCATATGGTACAGTTGCTGGAGACGCGGTTGCAAAAACAACAGGCGTGTTTGATACGACCGGGGGCACATTAAGAGTGTCCGCTATGAAAGGATCTGATGATCTTACTACCACTGTTATTAATATGACAGGAACCTACAGAGTTGGTGCGTTAAGCACTATTGACTTTGCAACTAACAGCGCAGTAACTTTGACCAAGTCAATATCCACTGGTGATGCACTAACTGACGGTACAATTCTAGGAAGATGGACTCTGACTGGGGCAAGTAGACTACAAGCTACCTATGCTGACTTGGCTGAGTACTACGAAGGTGATCGAGAATACGAACCAGGTACTGTTCTAGTGTTTGGCGGTGACGCAGAAGTTACTACCACTGATCAAATGAATGACACTCGATCAGCAGGTGTTGTTTCGACTGACCCTGCATATGTTATGAACGATGGGCAAACCGGCATTAGGGTTTGCGTAGCACTAGCAGGTCGTGTGCCATGCAAAGTTGTTGGTCGCGTTAAGAAAGGTGACATGCTGACCACAAGTGCAACTGCTGGCTATGCTGTTAGAGTAACAACCCCAACGCTAGGTGCTATAATAGGTAAGGCATTAGAAGATAAAGACTATGGCGAAGCCGGAGTCATACAAGTTGCAGTAGGGAGAGTATAATGACACGCCAAATAGTAAACATTGGACAAAGTTCAAATGACAAAAGTGGTGATCCGCTACGCACAGCATTCAATAAAATTAATAATAATTTTACAGAGCTGTACAGTGGATTGCCTGCACTAAGCATCGGACCAACACCGCCTGCTGGACCAGCTGTTGGACAACAATGGTGGGACAGCGCAGATGGTAACAGCTACATCTATTACAACAGTGCTTGGGTTCCAAGTACTAGCACAGTGGCATTGCAAATCAATAACGTTCGCAGTGTAGTTGGAAATACTATTATTGTTAACTTTGCAACAGATGGAACTGTGACAACTGCTATGACTAGTAACGTTACTATTAGTTTTGTCAACTATTCAGCAGGAGAAATTGTT
>Ga0209084_1000948_pt1 | contig 25799 bp, 23 predicted proteins | sample C_130820_MF_Meta_FD_187309 | JGI IMG/M metagenome (GOLD analysis project Ga0209084, IMG submission 187309) | Freshwater microbial communities from Lake Croche, Canada to study carbon cycling - C_130820_MF_MetaG (SPAdes) (version 2) | ecosystem: Environmental > Aquatic > Freshwater > Lake...
ACAAAACACCAACCTTACCCAACTAACTGACCTTCAGGGGTATTTTACATTTGAAGCTGTTCCCAGCGGAAAAAAGTTGCTTTTAATAAAAAGTCAGGGATTCAAAGAGCAAATCTTAGAAATTGATCTTATAAAAGGACAGATTCTAGATTTAGGTATTGTCGCTTTACAAATTGACCTTACAGAAGAACAACAATTAAGTTTAATTAGTCTAACCGAAAATGATTTGAGTGATGACAATAGTGGCTCTGAAAGTACCGCAGGTTTACTGCAATCGACACGGGATGCTTTTCAGCAATCGGCAGCCTTCAATTGGGGGCAGGCTCGATTTAGAATCAGAGGTTTGGATAATGCTTACGGAACGACCCTGATTAATGGAATTGTAATGAATAAAATATATGATGGCAGACCACAATGGGGAAATTGGGGTGGTTTAAATGATGCTAGCCGAAATCAGGAATTTACAAGTGGTTCGGCACCCTCTGATTATACTTTTGGCGGAATTTTAGGAACACAGGAAATTAATACTCGAGCTTCTATATACAAGGTTGGAACTCGGATTTCTTTTTCAAGTACTAATACAAATTATAATTGGAGAACAATGGCTACAACTGCTTCAGCCATGAATACTAAAGGCTGGGCTTATGTTATTTCAGCTAGCAGAAGGTGGGCCATAGAAGGTTATTTTGACGGAACCGATTATAGCGCTAATTCTTTATTTGCAAGTGTAGAAAAAAAATTAAACGAAAATCATTCTGTCAATCTTACCATTATATATGCTCAAAATAGCAGGGGCAAAAATTCTCCAAACACAGATGAAGTCAATCGTTTAGGTGGTGGAATAAAATACAATTCCTATTGGGGTTGGGATAGTGACAGAAAAAGAAATTCTAGAGATAAAAAAGTCGAAGAACCTATTTTAATAGTAAGTCATTATTGGAAAATTGGACCCAAAACTAATCTCAATACAAATATAGCCTATCAGTCAGGTAGCATTGGCAATAGCCGTATCGATTATTCAGGCGTTGATAGTCCTGATCCTTCTTATTATAAAAACTTGCCTTCGTTTTATACTTCCCAATATGACGATTACAATATGTACATCGGGAATAATGAAACCAATATGTATCAGGCTACTATTGCAAAATTTCTGACTAATAAACAAATCGATTGGAACAATTTGAGAGTTGCTAATAGTAGTGGAGAAAGCAAATATATTTTGTATGAAGATCGAACCGATGATCAATTGCTGAGCGCAAATGCGGTAGTTAATTCCCAAATAGCAGATAATATAACCTTTAATGCCGGGGGTACTTTTCGATGTTTAAAATCTGAGAATTTTCAAAAAGTTTTGGATCTTTTAGGCGGAAATTATTTTAATGATATTGATGCATTTGGACTCAGCTATTCCCAACAACAATCCGATTTAAACAAGCTAGATCGGCAAGTGAAAAAGGATGAAAAATACGGGTATGATTATAGATTATTTGCCTCTACTGTGGATGTTTTTACACAATTTAAATTCACTTATAATAAAGTTGATTTCTATTTGGCGCAGTCCTTTAACAGCACCCAATATCAAAGAGATGGTTTGTATAAAAACGGATACTATCCAACAAATTCCTTCGGAAAAAGTGTGCAAAAAAATTTTGAGAATTTTGGTTTCAAAGGAGGTCTAACCTACAAGATTTCAGGTAGAAACTTTGTTACTTTTAACAGTGTTTATATGACTCAGGCTCCTTCGTTGAGAAATACATTTCCAAATTCCCGAATGAATAACAACATTGTGAAGAATCTAGATAGTGAAAGAATCTCCAATTTAGACGCAAGTTATATTATAAACAGCCCAAAATTCAAAATTCGATTAACTGCCTATTTTTCTAAAATTCAAAATGCAACAGAAACAACCTTCTTTTTTGGAGACGGTGTAGGCATGGATAATCCGACCACATCGACAGACGAAAGTAATTCATTTGTTTCAGAGACCCTTTCAAAGATAAATACTAAAAATATTGGTGCTGAATTTGGATTTGAATACGCAATAAACGCTACTTTTAAAGCACTTTTATCTGTTGCTTATGGTGAATTCACTTATGACAACAATCCAAATGTTACAATTAGTTCTGATGTTACTGCCTCGGAAACTAACCTATATCCGGTTTTGGATTATGGACAAGCAAAACTTAAAAATTATAAGATAGCAGGTACTCCTCAACAAGCAGCAGCCATTGGAATAGAGTATAGAGATCCAAAATTTTGGTGGCTAGGAGCTAATTTAAACTATTTATCGAATAATTATATCGCCATTGCCCCGATAACAAGAACCACTCGTTTTTATGAAAACCCGAATGATCCCTACAATTTAGGACTCCCATTTGCTGAGGCTACTGAGGACCGTGCAAGGGAATTATTGCATCAAGAAAAATTCGATGCTTTCACCTTGCTAAATTTAACTGGAGGTAAGTCTTGGCGATTTAACGGGAAAACCTTAGGCTTTTTTGCAAGTTTAAACAATCTATTAGGTGTAAGCTATAAAACGGGCGGTTTTGAACAAGGCCGAAACTCGAATTTTAGAGAACTAAATCAAGATGTTTCAAGTGGAACACCCGCTTTTGCCCCTAAATATTTTTATGGCTATGGAAGAACGTATTTTATGAATTTATATATTAACTTTTAGTAGCGATCTTATGATATCAATACCTTTTAAAACAATTTTGCTCCTAATAGCCGTTCTCACTTTTCTAGTAAGCTGTTCAAAAGATTCTGATATCGTGATACCGACATTAAAACCTATGCTTTTTACGGAGGATTTCACCTATTCTGTTTCTGAAAATTCTTTTGCAGCTAAAGGATGGCTTTTATATGCCGAAGCTGGAACTAAAAACTGGACCGAAGCCGCTTATAGCGGAGATGCTTATGCTGAATTTACTTCCTATCAATCCGGTGAAGCCTCAAATATTGGCTGGTTAATTTCACCTTCAATTAAATTAGATAATAACAAAGCCTCCAAATTACTATTTCAAATCGCTCAAGCCTATGTTAGCAGTTCTGAAAATTCTATAACGGTATTAATAGCTTCAAATTTTGACGGGAATTCTGCTACTGTTTTATCCGCAAACTGGATTCCTTTAGCTTTCAAACATCCCACATTAAATTACGATACCAATTTTGAATACGTGAATTCAGAAGTTGATTTATCAAATTATGCAGGGAACATCAACATCGCATTTCGGGTTCAGGGATCTGGAACGAATACAGCATTAAACGGAACCTATCAATTGGACAACATAAGAGTAGTAAATTAATACGAAAAATCATGAAATCAAATCTTTATAAATGCTTTTTTATATTATTTATTTCGATTGAATTCTTTTCTAGTTGCATTAATAATGATGCTTATGAGACGCCCCCAACTATTTTAATTACTTACGAATTAAAACCCACAAAAACTTTAGAAGAAATCATTAGTCAAAGCTCTGATGTACCCGTACTATATAAAAATGATGATGTTATTGAAGCTTATGTTAGTTCTAATGACAAAGAAAGTAATTTTTATAATTCCATATCTCTCCAAACTATTCCTAAAGATGATTCGGCACCTATCGGATTTAGCATAACAGCAAATTTCAAATCATTTGCAAAAGGATTTGTACCCGGCAGAAAAACATTTATAAAACTTAAGGGATTATACACGGCTATTGTAGATGGTTCTCTAAAAATTGGGACACTATATGAGGGTACCATTGGCCGAATATCTGAAAATGAATGGTCAAATTATATATTTCCATCCTCGACTTTATTGGACGAAAATACATTTATAAAAAAGGTTAACCTAGCTGAAGCAGCCACAAATGAAAAATTAAATATATTAGTAGAAATTGAAAATGTACAATTTTTAGAGGAATCTTTAAACCGAACTTATTTTGATATTGACTCCGGTGGCGGAGCAACAAATCACAGCATCACAAGTACATTAGGAGGAGCAAGTCATTTTTTAAGAGTGAGTAGCTTCGCTCCATTTTCAAAAAAATTGGTTCCTTCAGGAAGTGGAAAAATTAGGGGTGTCATGAGCAAATATGCAAATGATTTCCAATTTCTTGTTCGAGATGAAACTGATATAAAATTAACAGAATCGAGAGTGTTTATTCACACCCCTTTAGGCGGAAGCGATATGCAATTCAGAAGTTTATTTACAGAAAATTTCAGTAATTATAAAGTTTCAGAAACTATTTTTAACAAATATATAAATGATCAAACTGCAGGAAATAGATATTGGAAAGTACAACAATATCCCGAAGGTAGTGGCAATAAGTATGTTGAAATGAGTTCTTTTGGAAGTGGAGGAATAACGGCTAAAACTTATTTTATAGTTCCCGTAGATTTTACTGGGGCTACCACTTTTTCTTTTAAAAAAGAAATTAGATATAATATGGGCGAAGTGTTAAAAGTATATTATGTAAAGGAAGAAAACTATGTTGCAAATGGCCCTATAAATCTTACTTTTTTTGTAGATATTAGTCTTTATTTTAATTTAGTTTACCCAACAATAGGCTACTCTGACAGTTCTTTTACGAATTCAGGAATCTATTCCATTCCAAATAATTTAACCGGAAAAGGATTCTTTGTGTTCCAATATTCAGGAACACCTGAAATAACTACGACCATCCAATTGGATGATATTACTGTTAACTGAATAATCCTTAATTAACTAAGCATCTCCATTTATCAGAATCTTGCTAGAGCTTTTAGGGATGAAATTCATTTTATAAGCTATTTAACAAAATAAAAACAGTGTATTCTCCCAATTTTAAATTACAATTCTACTTTAATGCGTGCCAAATCATTAAATTTGTATAAGATTATAAAAATATGTTAGAGAAAGAAACTATAAAATTTGAAAAAACAGTTATTGTTGGAATTGTAACTCAAAAACAAGACGAAGAAAAACTAAAAGAGTACTTGGATGAATTAGAATTTTTGACTTTTACCGCAGGTGGAGAAGTCATCAAGAGATTCTCACAAAAAATGGAACGTCCTAATCCTAAAACATTTTTAGGAACAGGAAAAATGGAAGAGATCAATCTATATGTAAAGGAAAATGAGATTTCAACCGTTATATTTGATGATGAATTATCCCCTTCACAACAAAAAAATATTACTAAAATATTAGACTGTAAAGTCCTTGACCGAACCAATCTCATATTGGATATTTTTGCCCAAAGAGCCGAATCTTCTTATGCTAGAACTCAGGTGGAATTAGCGCAATGTATCTATTTACTTCCGCGTTTGGCAGGAATGTGGACGCATTTAGAACGTCAAAAAGGAGGAATTGGAATGCGCGGTCCGGGTGAAACAGAGATTGAAACGGATCGACGAATCGTTCGGGACAGAATCGCTTTGTTGAAAGATAAAATTAAAATTATCGACAAACAAATGTCTGTTCAAAGAGGTAATCGAGGCGCTATGGTTCGAGTTGCTTTAGTTGGATATACCAATGTTGGAAAATCAACTTTGATGAATGTCATCAGTAAAAGTGAAGTTTTTGTTGAAAACAAACTATTTGCAACTTTAGACACAACAGTCAGAAAAGTAGTTATCAAAAACTTACCTTTTTTACTTTCAGACACTGTTGGTTTTATCAGAAAACTACCTACTCAATTGGTAGATTCTTTTAAAAGCACGTTAGATGAAGTTCGGGAAGCCGATTTATTATTGCATGTTGTTGATATTTCCCATCCCGATTTTGAAGATCACATTGCATCTGTAAATCAGACTTTACTGGACATTAAATGCAATGACAAACCTGTAATTATGGTTTTTAATAAAATTGATGCCTACAAACATCTGACGATTGACGAAGATGATTTGATTACTGAAAAAACCAAAAGACATTACACTCTAGAAGAATGGAAATCAACTTGGATGGCAGATGTAGGGGAGAAAAACGCCTTGTTTATTTCGGCTATCAATAAAGAAAACATAGAAGAATTTAAGGAGCGTGTTTACGAAGCGGTACGACAAATTCATATTACACGATTCCCTTACAATCAGTTTTTATATCCTGATTATAAGGATGCTGTTGAGAAGGAATAATCTCTATTATATATCATTTAAGACCTTTGAAAACCTCAAAGGTCTTTTTTTAGAAACCATAATTTATTCCCAAACCAAACACTTCTCTAGTCTGAAAACCTTTAAAAGCATTATCATCATAAATAGCTTGCATGGAAACATTAGTTGATAAATATCGGTTAATTCGCAACACAATTGCAAGCGAATAATCAATATCAACATTTTGAAAATTTTCTAAATAATTAGAATATAAATTTAAAGTGTTTTCTGCTGAAACATTTGTCATTAAATTTAATTTGTAATATACTGAAGTATAAAATCCCATTTCATACCGTATCGAATTGTTTGTGTCAACCCCAAAATAAGTACCATCTATATACCCTTGTTTTGAGGTATACGCCTTGTCTACGAGAGTTATTTTAGATGTCAATGGGGATAAATTCCATTTGAAATTATCACTTTTTTTCCAAAACATTCCGGGTCCAAAAGTTAAATAGCCTGGTGAAAATATATTGGTATTCTTAGTTCTGATTTCAGCTCCATTAACATCTTTCCCGTAAATATATCCTTGTGTAAATTGGGTTCTCAAATTTAAAAAAAAGGAATAACTCCATTTTCCTGATGCTTTTTTCCCTAAGAGGGAATTTAATTCAAATCGGTCATCTGTTTTCTTTTCGAATGTTGCGTTTTTGGATTGAATTAGTCCGTAGGAGGCTAGAATTTTATTGTCCCAGGTCCAATCTTCTTTTTTGTAATTAAAGTCGTAATTGATTCCTAAGTTCCCGGAGAGATTGTTTTCTCCTCCTGCCAGCCAATTGTTAAAATTGGATTGGTTAAAAAGCAAGGATATATTTCCCTTTGATTTCCATGGGCTAATAATAGAGTCTTCGCTTGTGGCAGAATCTGAACGAACTGAGCTATTTTCTTCGGTGATTTGTCCATGCGCAAGACAATTTATAAGAATGAATACGAGTAAAAATAAGCTATTTTTCATTTTTATGTTTATTACGTTAACAACATAAAGATACTAAAAATGTTGAAAATCAAATAGTTATATTGATACTATAGTTTAGTTTTGGGCGATTTATACAAGGGAACTGCAGAACAAGCTTCACCATACATAATACTTCTGGCAAAGGGTTGCAGTTTTTGTGCAGCCAAAACATAAGCACTCATTGGAACTGGTTTTTTAGAACAGCCTTTAATAATTACAGGCTTGTCTTTATAGATATTAAAATCAATTGTAGGTAAAATCTCTTGATATAAAGCAGTATCTAAATCTTCAAGGCTACCGTTTACCACTTTTTTAGCAAATGGTGCTAAATGTAAAGTTACTAAAACCGAAGCCCATGCAGGTACTATCGCATCAGTACTGCAAATAATTGCAACATATTGATCTTGATATTGTGTCCAGTCTTCTTTATTGAGAGATGCTCTGAAGTCTTTCTCTTTCAATAATAATCCTCCCAACATCCATTGCGAAATATCAATTTGCGTTCGAATTCCCTCTGGATAATAATCTTCAAGATCGAAAACTTCCAAAGCACTATTGGCCACTTTATTTATAATCTCTTCCATTTCATATCGTTTATAAAAGATTAAAGTTTAAAGTTATTCAACCTTAAACTTTAAACTTCAAGCAAATAATTAAAGCATTCCCAATTCTAATTTGGCTTCTTCGCTCATTAAATCTTTGCTCCAAGGAGGATCAAAAGTGATTTCTACCTCGGTATCTTTTACATTATCAATTCCGTTAATTTTTTCCTCCACTTCACGAGGCAAACTTTCCGCAACGGGACAGTTTGGTGAAGTCAATGTCATTAAGATTTTTACCTCAAAATCAGTATTAACCATCACATCGTATATCAAACCCAATTCATAAATATCCACAGGTATTTCTGGATCATAGATGGTTTTCAATTTTTTTACTATTTCTTCTCCCAGGAAGTGAGTGTCTATTACAGGCTCCATATTTTTTAATTTTGTGAGTTGAATGCCAAGGCATACATTTTAATATTCTTTATCATTGATACTAATCCGTTCGCTCTTGTAGGCGACAAATGTTCTTTTAATCCAATTTTATCAATAAAGTCCATATCCGCTTCTAGGATATCTGTCGCTTTCTGATTGGAGAAGGTCCGAATTAATATCGCTATTATTCCTTTTGTCAAAATAGCATCGCTATCGGCAGTGAAAACTATTTTGTCCTCACTTTGTTCGCCTTGCAACCATACCTTAGACTGACAACCTTTGATTAAATTGCTTTCTGTTTTTGATTCTTCTTTTATTAATGGGAGACTTTTCCCTAGTTGAATGATATATTCATACCGTTCCATCCAATCATCAAACATGGAAAATTCATCTACTATTTCCTCCTGAATGTCTTTTATTTTCATTGGTACTGAATTTTATTTATTTATTTTCATTTGATAATGAATTTATTTTATTTACCAATTTCGAAATACCTTCTGGTGGGAATCCGTGATCAAAATTGGTTGATTCGTAGGTTTTACCTTTGTAAGTGATTTTAAAACTAGCAATAGCGGCACCATCATGAAATCGTTTGTCAGTTGGTGCTTTAGTTTGAACTAAACTATCTAATTCCAAATTTTCAAAATACGCTTTCATTTCATTCCAATCGGATTCAGAAATTATGATTTCAACAACTTTCCCGCTTTTACTTCTGTCTTTAAAAACTAGAATCCTATGGTTTTGTATCTGAATTTTTTGGTAAAAACCTCGGCTATTGGCAACGTATTCAATTATAGCATTATTAATATCCAACTTATCCTGACCTTGGCAATTGTTTCCTAATAAAATAGTAAATAGGTATAAAGCCAGTATTTTCATAATTTCAAATTTTTAAGACAACATTGTTTTTGCTCTTTTTACAGCTTCCACCATGAGGTCTATTTCTTCTTTTGTGTTGTAAAAAGCAAAAGAAGCTCTTATGGTTCCCGGAATATTAAAAAAACTCATAATTGGCTGAGCGCAATGGTGTCCGGTTCTTACAGCAATTCCTAATTTATCCACTATTGTTCCAATATCATAAGGATGAATCCCTTCAATATTAAATGAAATAACAGCTGTTTTCTCCTTGGAAGTTCCATAAATTTTGAGTCCTTCAATTTTCAAAAGTTCTTGTGTTCCGTAAATAAGCAATTCCATTTCTTGCTTTTGGATATTTTCAAAACCAATTGCATTCATATAATCAACTGCCGTTCCAAGAGCAATTCCTCCTGAAATATTTGGCGTTCCAGCTTCAAATTTATGTGGCAACTCGGCATATGTTGTTTTTTCAAAACTTACTTCTTTAATCATTTCACCTCCACCTTGGTAGGGCGGTAATTTATTCAACCAGCTTTCCTTTCCATATAAAATTCCTGTTCCTGTAGGTCCGCACATTTTATGACCGGAAAAAACGTAGAAATCACAATCTAATTCCTGAACATCTGGTTTTAAATGAGGAACCGCTTGAGCACCGTCAATTAAAATGGCAGCTCCAAATTCGTGTGCTTTATCAATCATGTATTTTACAGGATTGATTGTCCCTAATGCATTTGATATATGGTTTACTGCTACAATTTTAACTTTATCCGAGAGCAATTTATCATATTCTTCCATGATTAACTCACCGGTTTCATTCATTGGAATAACCTTTAAAGTAGCTCCTGTTCGTTCACATAAAAACTGCCAGGGCACAATATTACTGTGATGTTCCAATGCTGACACTAGTACCTCATCACCTGGTTTTAAAAGAGATGCAAACCCATTACTCACAAGATTTACGCCAAAAGTAGTCCCCGACGTAAAAAGCACTTCATGAGCAAATTTAGCATTAATATGATTTTGGATTTTCCCTCTTGAAGCCTCATAGGCATCGGTTGCTAATTGACTTAGAGTATGAACTCCACGGTGGATATTAGCATTAATTTCCTGATAATAACTTGCTATTGCATCAATTACAATTTGTGGTTTTTGCGAAGTAGCACCGTTGTCAAAATACACTAATGGTTTTCCGTTAACTTTTTGAGAAAGAATTGGAAAATCAGCCCTTATTTTATTAATATCCAGCATTTCTTTATTTAGAATTTTTCTAAATACAAAAGTAATAAAACTTCTTTCGTTTTTCACCAAACACTTGTTAATAATTGGATTATTTTTACAAATAATTCGATTTCACCTAGCACTTATTATTATGAAAAAAACGTTCAAATTCCTGGCAATTGTTGGTTTTGTTTCCATTCTAATTATTGGTTTTGTAAACTATCCTAAACTCGATTTAATTTCCGGCTTTTCGGCCAAAAGTGTTGCCTCGGGACATTTTATCGACAAGCGTCCTTTAGAAATAATTGAAAAAGGGGACAACGACATCAATCTTATTGATTTAGCTAAAAATAAAATTGATGAAGTTGGAAAAATGACAAGTGCTTCAGTCTATGGATTAAAAGAGCGGAAAGCGATTTATCGTGAAGGTTTAGGGGCTACATTGATCAATAATGATTTTGATATAACTAAACCGTATGAAGTTCCTAATAGAACAAAACTAAACACTAATTTAGCTTTTCCATATGGTAATAATGAACCTAAAGACACCCTTTTTTCAACTATAGATTATTCGAAATTAAATAAAGCAGTATCCAATGCATTTGATAAAACTGGAGAAAAAAATAAGAGAACGCGTTCCGTTTTAGTGCTTTACAAAGACCATCTTATCGCTGAAAAATACGATACGGATTTCAATAAAAATAGTAAAATATTAGGCTGGTCGATGACAAAAAGTATTACAAGTGCACTGTTTGGAATTCTAGAAAAACAAGGGAAATTTGATATTTATAAACCCGCTCCTATAGCTGAGTGGAAAAATGATGATCGTGCCGGCATTACTACAAATGATTTACTTCACATGAATTCCGGATTGGAATGGGAAGAAAAATACGATAAAATTTGCGATGCTACTAAGATGCTTTTTCAAACAGAAGATATGTCCCGTACACAAATAGAAAAACCAGCAGCTTTTAAACCAAATACAAATTGGAATTACTCCTCAGGAACCACTAATTTGCTTTCAGGGATTTTAAGAAAACAATTCAAATCCCATCAAGAATATTTGGATTTTTGGTATTCGGCATTAATTGATAAAATTGGTATGAATTCTATGATTATAGAAACTGACATGGTGGGAAATTATGTAGGATCTTCCTACGGTTGGGCCACAACAAGGGATTGGTCAAAATTTGGATTATTGTATTTACACCAAGGAAACTGGAATGGGGATCAATTGTTCCATGAAAGTTGGGCAAAATATACCTCAACTCCAACAAATACTTCTGGAGGAAAATATGGTGCTCATTTTTGGCTGAATGCAGGAGGAAAGTTCGCAGATGTTCCAAAAGACATGTATTATTGCAGCGGATACCAAGGTCAAATGATTGCAATTATACCATCACTAGATTTGGTGATTGTACGAATGGGTTTGAAAGAAGATCCTGAATTTGATTTTAATGGCTTTCTGAAAGGAATTATTAGTAGTTTGAAGCAATAAAAAAACCCGACAAGTTTTATAAGCTTGTCGGGTTTTTAAAATTATAATTAATTACTAATACTACAAATCAAAACCCATTTTCACTCCTAATTTAGTAGCGATAATTTTGGTGATTCGTTGTTTGAGTTCCGGAATTTTGATACTTTCGATTACAGCATTCGAGAAAGCATACATCAATAAAGCTTTGGCCTCTTTCTTTGGAATTCCTCTTGACTGCATATAAAACATTGCGGTTTCGTCTAATTGTCCTATCGTACATCCATGTGAGCATTTTACATCATCTGCAAAAATCTCCAATTGTGGTTTTGCATTAATAGTCGCTTTATCACTTAATAAAATATTATTACTTTTTTGGAAAGCATTCGTTTTTTGAGCCTCTCTTTCTACATAAATTTTTCCATTGAAAACACCTGTAGATTTATCTGAAAAAATCCCTTTATAATCCTGATGGCTTTCACAATTTGGTTGAGAATGTTGGACCAAAGTATAGTGATCCACGTGTTGCTTTTCGCCAATGATTGTAATTCCATTAAGTGTACTTACGATTCTTTCTCCTAAATGATAGAAATTTAAATTATTTCTAGTTAGGTTTCCACCAAAACAGAAGGTATTCACTGAAACGTGACTTTCTTGTTTTTGAGATACAAAAGTGTTGTCGATTAGGTTTGCCTGAAGGTTGTCATTTTGAATTTTATAATAATCTACAATGGCTCGCTTTTGAGCAAAAATCTCGCTAACTGAATTGGTTAAAACAGGGTTTTCGGTTAAACTTTGGTGACGCTCAATAATTTGAACATGTGAATTTTCACCGACAATAATCAGATTTCTAGGCTGAACCAAAAGTGCCGCTTCATTTCCCGTAGAGAAATACATTATCTCAATTGGTTTATCGGCCACTTTACTTTTTGGAATGTTGATATAAGCTCCTTCAATAGCAAAAGCAGTATTTAAGGACGTTAAACTTTCTTCTTTGCTGGCAATTTCATTAAAATAGGTGTCAATTACCATCTTGTACTTTGGCTTGTTTAAGGCCGATGACATTAAGCAAACATCAATTCCATCATGTGTTGTAGAAGATAGAAACGAGTTAAAAACACCATCAATAAATACGACTTTATACGTATCTATTTCGTGTAAAAAGTATTTTCTTACTTGGTTAAATTCAATTGTATTGTCTTGTTTTGGAAACACGGTAAAGTCATTTTTTAGGATGGCGTTTAAGGACGTGTATTTCCAAGCTTCGTCTTTTTTTGTTGGGAACCCTTTGTCTTCAAAGTTTTTTAAGGCTAAAGTTCTGACGTCATGAAGTTCGGAGTGAACATCGACCCGCTCTTCTAAAGCTATAAAAGATGATAGTAATTTTTCTTTTAAATCCATTTTTTTTATTGTTTAAAGTTTAAGGTTTAAAAGCTTAAATTAATTTAATGGTAATTTTAAGCTTTAAACTTTAAACAAATTTTTAAGCTTCTTGTTCTTGTTTAATCCAATCGTATCCTTTTTCTTCCAGCTCGTGAGCTAGTTCTTTTCCACCCGATTTTACAATTTTTCCATTGTAAAGTACGTGAACGAAATCAGGAACGATATAGTCTAATAATCTTTGGTAGTGTGTAATAACCACAATAGCATTTTTATCGCTTTTTAACTTGTTTACACCATTGGCAACAATTCGTAATGCATCAATGTCTAATCCGGAATCGGTCTCGTCAAGAATGGCTAATTTAGGATCAAGCATTGCCATTTGAAAAATCTCATTCCGTTTTTTCTCTCCACCTGAAAAGCCTTCATTTAAGGAACGAGAAAGGAACTTTCTGTCGATTTCTAACAATTGTGATTTCTCCCGAAGTACTTTTAACATTTCGTTAGCTGGCATTTCCTCTTGACCGTTTGCTTTACGCGTTTCGTTGAGTGCTGCCCTAACAAAGTTAGTCACCGATACCCCCGGAATTTCTACAGGATACTGAAAAGACAAGAACACCCCTTTATGGGCTCTCTCTTCAGGTGCTAAGTCGCGAAGGTCTTCTCCGTCTAAAGAGATTTCTCCCTTAGTAACTTCATAATTTTCATTTCCTGCAATTATTGAAGCCAGGGTACTTTTTCCGGCACCGTTTGGTCCCATAATCGCATGGATTTCTCCTGCTTTTACCTCAAGGTTAATCCCTTTTAATATCTCTTTGTCTCCGATGGAGGCGTGTAAATTTTTAATTGATAACATAATTAATTTGGAAATTAGTTAATTTGGAAATTTGAAATTTCCTAAACTGTTATTTTTGTTTGGATGTGATTATTATTTTGTTTACTATTCTTGAAATATTATTTACCTGATCTATTAATTCATCTGCATTTGGATAGTTATCTGAAAACTTGCAAAGTTCTAACCAATAAATTGTTTCTTCAATTTCTTTAGCTGAAATTTTAAATTTATGGATAAAGTCCGCTTTACTTTCAGCATTTTGAGCTTCTCTTATATTTGCACCAACAGATGTACCGGATTTTAATAATTGATTTGCAATTACAAACTTTTTATTTTCCTGTAAGCTCTCACAATATTTTATTATTTCAAGAGCAAACTTAAAAGTCAAAGTTACAATTACGTTTTCTTTATTTTCCATCTACATATTTTCAAATTGTCACATTTTCAAATTATCCTACCGAACCTTCCAATGAAATTTCCAGCAATTTCTGTGCTTCGACAGCAAATTCCATAGGCAATTTGTTCAAAACATCTTTACTGAAACCGTTTACGATTAAAGCTATTGCTTTCTCGGTTGGGATTCCTCTTTGGTTGCAATAGAAAACTTGGTCTTCACCAATTTTACTAGTTGTAGCTTCGTGTTCTATTTTAGCTGAAGGGTTTTTGCTTTCGATGTAAGGAAAGGTATTTGCGCTACAATTATTTCCCATTAAAAGGGAATCACATTGCGAAAAGTTCCTTGCATTGTCGGCATTGGGACCAATTCTTACTAAACCTCTATAACTATTATGCGATTTTCCAGCAGAAATTCCTTTTGAAATAATAGTAGACTTTGTGTTTTTTCCAAGGTGAATCATCTTAGTTCCCGTATCGGCTTGTTGAAAATTGGTAGTTACGGCAATCGAATAAAATTCACCAACTGAATTATCCCCTTTCAAGATACAAGAAGGATATTTCCAAGTAACTGCGGAACCCGTTTCAACTTGTGTCCAAGATATTTTTGCATTTTTCTCACACAAACCTCTTTTGGTTACAAAATTGAAAACCCCGCCTTTACCTTCTTTATTTCCAGGATACCAGTTTTGAACTGTAGAATATTTAATTTCGGCATCGTCCATGGCAATAAGTTCAACAACTGCAGCATGCAACTGATTTTCATCACGGCTTGGCGCAGTACATCCTTCAAGATAAGACACATAACTACCTTCATCTGCAATAAGGAGCGTTCTTTCAAATTGTCCAGTTCCCGCTTGATTGATTCGGAAATAGGTTGACAATTCCATTGGGCAACGAACGCCTTTTGGAATGTAACAAAAGGAACCATCAGAGAAAACAGCGGAATTTAAGGCGGCATAAAAATTATCTTTTTGAGGAACGACAGTTCCAAGATATTTTCGAACTAATTCAGGATGTTCGCGAATGGCTTCTGAAATTGAACAAAAAATAATTCCTTTTTCGTTCAAGGTTTTTTTAAATGTAGTTGCTACAGAAACGGAATCGACTACAATATCCATAGCAACATTATTCATCATTTTTTGTTCATCAACTGAGATCCCTAACTTTTTATACATTGCTAAAAGTTCAGGATCTACATCGTCTAATGATTTATTAGGATCTATAATTTTTGGAGCCGAATAATAGGAAATCGCTTGAAAATCTGGTTTGGCATACTGAACATTTGCCCATTCCGGTTCCTTCATTTCTTCCCATGCTCGGAAAGCCTCAATACGCCAATCGGTCATCCATTGTGGCTCTTCTTTTCGCAGAGAAATGGCACGAACTATATCCTCATTTAAACCAATAGGAAAAGTATCCGATTCTATATTGGTATAAAACCCGTATTCATACTCTTTAGTTTCGAGTTCAATTTTTAAATCGTCTTCTGTATATTTACTCATAATTTTTTTCTAAAGTTGGAATGTTGGGAACATAAGAACCAATTGTTAAATTTGACTTTTTATATTCTTAGACTTCTAACTATTGTATGTTTTGATTTGTCTTTAATTTAAGACTTCCGACATTTATTTAGAGTGAAAAACTCTCTCCACAACCGCATGTCCTGCTGGCATTTGGATTATTAAAAACAAATCCTTTTCCATTTATTCCTCCTGAAAATTCTAAAATTGTTCCCGCTAAATAAAGTAGCGATTTTTTTTCTACCGCTATTTTCACGGCATTATCTTCAAAAACTTTATCGTTCTCTCCTAAATTTTTATCGAATTTTAAATCATAAGACAAGCCAGAGCAGCCTCCGCTTTTTACACCTACTCTAACATAATCTATTGTAGCATCAAAACCATCATCATTCATCAAGTCGATGATTTTCTTTTTGGCAGTATCAGAAACTTTTATCATTGTTATATTGATTTTGTCTAAATTAACGACAAAGATATTACAAATATCGCTTTTTGCCTCATATCCTAACATTTTTATAACTGATACATCTATAGAAAAAGTTTATTTAGGCTGTGCTAAGCCAATTGAATTTCCTAAATTGCAGATTTAACGTTAATTTAAATTCCAAAATCTACAAATACAGAAATGAAATTATATCCAATTGAAACCGGAAATTTTAAATTAGACGGTGGTGCAATGTTTGGTGTCGTACCAAAAACCATTTGGAACCGAACGAATCCGGCTGATGAGAACAACCTGATTGACATTGCCGCGCGCTGTTTACTAATCGAGGAAGGAAACCGATTAATATTGATTGATACCGGAATGGGAAACAAACAATCCGATAAATTTTTTAGCTATTATTCCCTTTGGGGAACCCATTCCATGGACCAATCTTTGGCTAAGGTGGGTTTTCATCGTGACGCTATTACCGATGTTTTTATGACGCATTTGCACTTTGATCATTGTGGAGGAAGTGTTCAATGGAATAAAGACAAAACTGGCTATGAACTTGCTTTCAAAAACGCAAAATACTGGACTAATGACCTGCATTGGGAATGGGCAACAAAGGCTAATCCAAGGGAAAAAGCTTCTTTTTTGACCGAAAACATTATTCCAATGCAAGAAAGTGGTCAATTGAATTTTATCAAAAGGCCTGAAGGCGATTTTCTGGCTGATTCAGAATTAGGATTTGGGATTTTCTTTGCTGATGGACATACTGAGAAGCAAATGATTCCGCACATTCAATATCAGGGAAAAACTATTGTTTTTTGTGCTGATTTATTAGCAACTGCTGGTCACATTCCTCTTCCCTATGTTATGGGTTATGACACGCGACCACTTTTGACAATGACTGAAAAAGCTAAATTCATGAGTGCCGCTGCCGATAATAATTATTATTTGTTCTTAGAACATGATGCCCATAATGAAATCATAACAGTTGAAAACACAGAAAAGGGAGTTCGATTAAAAGAGCGGTTTCGCTTTGAAAACTTGCTAAAATAAAGTTAAGAAAGATCCTATTTGTAACATTAGTCAAGTATTTTTGACTTACCATTAAAATTATAATAATAATTACACCTATGAAATTAATAAAATTAACTTACTTATCGGTTTTGGCAGCCTTGACAGTATCCTTTTCAGTACATGCCCAAACCGCAGATAAAACGGTTGCCAAAAAAGGAAAAATTAGCGATATTCAATTACAAAGATGGAGCCATCTGGATTTAATTAAAGACAGTATTCCTGGAATGAGCGTTGACAAAGCGTATTCGGAAATATTGAAAAACAAAATTGGGAACAAAATCATTGTTGCTATTTTAGATTCAGGAGTTGATATTGAGCATGAAGATTTAAAATCAGTGCTTTGGACTAATAAAAAAGAAATTCCTGGCAACGGAATTGATGATGATAAAAACGGCTACGTAGACGATATTCACGGATGGAATTTTCTTGGAAACATAACCAAAGAAAATTTTGAGTATGAAAGAATAATCAAAAATAAAAGTATCGTTGACGAAGCTACCTATTTGAAAGCAAAAGCCATTAATGATGGTAAAATTGAGGAAGCCACTAAAGGTAAAGTACAAATTGAGCAAGTATTGATTGGAACTACAAAAGCCGATAGCACACTTACTAAATATTTTGGAAAACCAAATTATACTGTTGAAGAAGTTGAAGCTATCAGTTCAGCAAAACCCGAAATTCAAAGAAGTAAATCAATTATGCAACAAATGCTTGCCTACGGGATGCCAATTGAAGATTTAAAAAAAGAAATCAAAAAGGAACTTGATGGATATATATTGGTGTTGAGTGGTGATAATTTAAAAACGGATTACCGAAAAATACTTAAAGACAATCCTGAGGATATAAAAGACTCAAAATATGGTGACAACAATGTAATGGGTCCTGACAAAGAAGAAATTCTTCACGGGACTCACGTAGCTGGAATTGTGGCTCAGGTTAGAAACAATAAATTAGGGGGCGATGGAATTGCCAATAATGTTGAAATTATGACCATCCGTGCTGTACCTGATGGAGATGAATATGATAAAGATATTGCACTTGGCATACGTTATGCAGTTGATAATGGTGCAAAAGTCATCAATGGAAGCTTTGGTAAAAGCTTTTCTCCACACAAAGAATGGGTTTATGACGCTATTAAATATGCAGAGAAAAAGGACGTTTTAATTGTTCATGCAGCTGGTAATGATGCCAGCGATATTGATGTTGAAAACAACTTCCCCAATGATTCTGATGACAAAAAAACAGAGTTTGCGGATAACTTAATCACTATTGGCGCTTTGAATTATGAGTATGGTAAGAATCTCGTTGCGGATTTCTCCAATATTGGAAAAATCAATGTAGATGTATTTGCACCTGGAGTAAAAATCTATGCTTCGACTCCAAATAATACTTATAAATTTTTACAAGGAACATCAATGGCTTCACCAAATGTTGCTGGAGTTGCTGCCTTAATACGTTCGTATTATCCTGATTTGACTGCCAGTCAAGTGAAACATATTTTGATGGATTCGGGAACTGTGATAAATTCTGATGTTGTATTTGGAGGAAATCCAGAAGATGTTCGCCCTTTTAGTTCCCTTTCAAAATCGGGTAAAATCGTCAATGCCTATAGTGCATTACTGATGGCAGAAAAAATGTCTAAGAAAACAAAAGGCAATAGAACAAGACGTTAATGTTACTCGAATAAAGAGATAAGCTTGTCAGAATTAAATTAGTTTCGGCAAGCTTATTTTAATTTAAAACACTTTTTAAATCCAAAATCAAATGAAAAAATTTCTATTATTCGCCCTTCTATCCTTCGGCTTAGGAAAAGTATCCGCACAAAAGACCACTTATTGGCAACAGCAGGTCGATTATAAAATGGACGTGAGCATGGACGTTAAAAATTATCAATATAAGGGAAAACAAGAATTGGTTTACACCAATAATTCTCCTGATACCTTGAAAAAGGTATTTTATCATCTTTTCAATAATGCTTTTCAACCAGGAAGCGAAATGGATGCGAGAATTCAAACAATCGTTGATCCGGATCGAAGAATGGTTAATAAGATTAAAGTGGACGGAAAAGACGTGAATGAAAGCCGAATTAAAACTTTGAAACCGGATGAAATTGGTTATCTGAAGATTTCTAATTTCAAACAAGATGGTCTTGAAGCTGCATCAAAAACAGTAGGAACGATCTTAGAAGTTACCTTGGCTAAACCCATTTTACCGAATTCAAAAACCACATTTACTTTAGATTTTGATGGTCAAGTTCCGATTCAAATCCGTCGTTCAGGACGAAATAATTCGGAAGGCATCGAATTATCAATGGCACAATGGTATCCAAAATTAGCCGAATTTGATTTTGAAGGATGGCATGCAGATCCATATATAGCAAGAGAGTTTCATGGTGTTTGGGGTAATTTTGATATAAACATCACAATCGATAAAGACTATATTTTAGGAGGTTCTGGCTATTTACAAAATCCGAATGAAATTGGTCATGGATATCAGGATACCGGAATTGAGGTTGTTTATCCAAAGAAAACAAAGTTGCTGACTTGGCATTTTATAGCACCAATGGTACATGATTTTACTTGGGCTGCCGACAAAAATTATATTCATGATATTTACAAAGGTCCTAATAATGTAGATTTACATTTCTTGTATAAAAACAATCCTAAGTACATTCAAAATTGGAAAAATCTTCAGCCTAAAACAGCCGCATTGATGGCTTTTTATAATAAGACTGTAGGCAATTATCCCTACAAACAATATTCTGTTATACAGGGTGGCGATGGTGGAATGGAATATGCTATGTGTACTCTAATTATGGGAAATGGAACTTTTGAAGGACTTCTAGGTGTTACTGCTCACGAAATGGCTCACTCTTGGTTTCAACACATTTTAGCGTCAAACGAATCCAAACACGGATGGATGGATGAAGGATTTACTTCCTTTTTAGAAGATCTGGGGCTGAATGAAATTTCCGATAAAAAGGTCGAAAATCCATTTGCTGGTTCTTACAAAGGGTATTATTATATGGCGAAATCAGGAAAAGAATTGCCACAAACTACCCATGCTGACCGTTTTGATATCAACCAAATTTATAGTATTTCCTCTTATAGTAAAGGCGATATTTTCCTAGCTCAATTGGGATACGTTATTGGGAAAGAAAATTTATTAAAGACTTTGAAACGCTATTATAGTGATTTTAAATTCAAACACCCAACGCCAAATGATATCAAAAGAAGCGCTGAAAGGGTTTCGGGAGCGAATTTAGATTGGTATTTAACGGATTGGACCCAGACTACAAACACTATTGATTATGGCATTAAAAACGTAGCTGATAATGGTAATTCTACGATTATAACTTTAGAGCGTATTGGCAGAATGCCGATGCCAATTGACTTAACAGTTGAGTATACCGATGGAAGTAAGGAAAGTTTTTACATTCCATTGCGTATGATGAGTTTTGAAAAAGAAAATCCAAATCCGGAACTAAAAAGAACGGTTTTAAAAGATTGGGCTTGGGCTTATCCAAATTTTGAATTTAGCATTGCTAAAAACAAAAGCGAAATCAAAAAAATCACAATCGATGATAGTGAATTAATGGCAGATATCAATAGAGACAATAATGTTTATCCAGTTGTTATTTCCGAAAAAAAATAAAAGTTTTATTTCTAAAAAAAGGCAAACTATAGTGGTTTGCCTTTTTTTGGTTTTATATTTTAGATGATATTATAAGGGAAAGGAAAAACCAAATTCGATATTATAAGTATTAAACCCTGCATTTGACTTCTGAAACCCCAAGTTAGAAGTATGGCGTATACTAGGTCTTATATCAAAGGTTATTGGGTTCGTTTTTAGGGATAATCCTAAAGATACTACATCTGAAAAAGCAAATCCTTTTGACAAACGTTCCGTCTCAGTATCAGTAATTAATGGTCCTACACTTCCCAAAGCATAAATACTAAAACATTTTGAAAGCGGTTTTCTAATTAAAAACCCTACACCTAATACATAATCTCGAATATTTTTAAGCTTAGTGAATTCTGCTCTTTTTGCTATATAATTAGGTTGGTCGGGTGTTACAAAATAGAAATTTAAAAGTTGATGAGTCGCCAAATTTAGTTCTGGCTGAAGGAGTAATTCTACTTCAAAATGCTTGCTTCTTTTTATCAAATAATAAAGTTGAACTTTATAATATTGGTTCGTAAAAGTGTAATCATAATTCCTAATTTCATGACCCATTCCATAATTAAACCCTAGCTTCCATTCTGGTTTTTCCTTTTGAGCGTAAAAGGAATTCCAACTAAGTAGGATTAGGATTAAAAAAAAAATTATGGGGTTACTACTACGCATAAATAAACCTAAAAATTAGTCGCTAAATTAATTCATTTAAAACTATTTCTTACATTTATTAATAAAATAATGCTTTAATGATGAAGTAAAGCAGAATTTAAGTCGATTATATCCTTAATTTTAACTGTTGGTTCTATACCCCACGGATCAAAAACCGCTTCAGGAGTTCTTTGTACCCATGCGGAACGCATTCCATATTCGAGAGCGCCAATAACATCAAAAGGGTTTGAGGATATTAACCAGGAATCTGCTTTAGTTGATTTCGTTTTTGTGTTAAAGTAATTATATACTAAGGGACTTGGTTTAAACATTTGGACCTCTTCAACACTAACAATACCATCAAAAAGGTTTCTAATATTTGCATTATTTAATAATTGATTAATGGCATTTGCGCTTCCATTGGAAAAGGCAAATAATTGATGACCCGTTTCTTTAAGCGATTTCAAACCGATTTCTACATCAGGAAAGGCGGGCAAAATAGTATATTCCTGCATCAAATTATGCTTTTCATCTGAACTCAAATTGGTTTTGAAAGTTAAATCACAAAATTCCAAAGCATTTTCTGTACAGAGCGCGAAGTCGGAATATTTATTCATCAATCCACGGCGGAAGGAATATTCTAGTTGCTTATTTCTCCAATTCTCCATAAAAGGTTTGGCTAGTATTCCTATCTTTTTTTCTAAAGAATCAAAGACAGCAGAGGTATTAATAAGAGTTCCGTAAACATCAAAAGCCAATGTATATTTCATTTTTAAGAATTTAGATTATGCCATAAATAAGCACTAATGGATTGATGTCAATTTAAGATTAATTAATCGCCAATAGCCTTTATCGTTCAAAAATTAACTTTACAGATTAAAAATAATTTATTTTTAATAGCGTTGGGAATAGCGGCGACTAATAATTAAAATTCCCTTTGTATCTTTACGGCCTTGCCCTAAAAATTAAAATGAATTTTACTTACCCTAAATCTGAAAAGCTTAAAAGCAAAAACACAATCGATCTCCTTTTTTCGAAGGGAAAATCGGTCTCTAAATATCCTTTGCGTTTGGTTTACGTGACTACCGATTTAGTTGATGAAACTCCTTTGGAAGAACAGACTAAAATGGGGGTTTCGGTTTCAAAAAAATATTTTAAACGGGCCGTAGACCGCAATTATTTCAAACGCGTGCTTCGCGAAACTTACCGTTTAAACAAGCATTTACTAATAAATTCATTAGACAAACCTTATGCTTTTATGTTTTTTTATCAAAGCAAAGACCGTTTGACTTATGAAGAAATCAATATTAAAACGATTCAACTGTTTGAGAAATTTGTTAAAGTCATAGCAGCTGAAAAATAAAATAACTACTACTCCCGTTAGAGTCAAAATGATCTAATTTTGAACCTAATATGTTTTTCATATGAAATAAATTAGTATTTTTAATCTCCTATACATTCTTAAAAGAAAGATAAAAACATGTACCCTAATTTTAAAAAAAGATTTATCACACCTCTTGTTGCTAGTGTTTTCTTATTCATTGGCGTGAGCTTCAATGAGGATTTCTTTGAAGTGGCCAAACAAATAGAGATTTTCAATACCTTATTTAAGGCTGTAAATTCAAACTATGTTGACGAAACTAATCCCGGCGAATTGATGGATAAAGCCATTAAGAGTATGTTATCTGATTTAGATCCTTATACGAATTATTTTAACGAACAGGATGTTGTTAAATTTAAAATTAATAATACTGGAGAATATACGGGAATAGGAGCTTTGATTACACGAAAAGAAGGAAAACTAATTATAAAAGAACCTTATAAAAATTATCCTGCAGACTTGGCTGGCTTAAAAGCTGGTGACGAAATTATACAAATTGGCGATGTTCGTCTTGCTGATTTTAAAGAAGATGCTTCCCAATTAATGAAAGGGGCAAAAAACACTAAAATCGATATTACTTATATCCGACAAGGAAAAACATCAAAAACACAAATCACTCTAGAAGAAGTTGACGTCAAAGCGGTTCCGTTTTTTGGAAAAGTAGATGCAAAAACAGGTTATATTGTATTATCACAATTCAATAAAAAAGCAACATTAGAAACCAAAAGTGCTTTGGAGCAGTTAAAAAAAGAAGGTGCTGAAAAGATTATTCTTGATCTAAGAGGAAATCCAGGAGGACTTTTAAATGAGGCCGTAAACATCTGTAATTTATTTGTCTCCAAAGACGAAATTATCGTGACTACAAAATCTAAAATAGAGAAGCACAACAATACATTTAAAACCACTCGGGAGCCTATAGATACTCAAATTCCATTAATTATATTGGTAGATGGGAAAAGTGCATCTGCTTCTGAAATAGTTGCGGGTGCTTTACAGGATTTAGACCGTGCGGTAATAGTGGGCAGTAGGAGTTTTGGAAAAGGGTTGGTTCAAAGACCAATCGATTTAACTTATGGAACTCAGATAAAGATAACAATTTCTAGATATTACACTCCCTCTGGAAGATGCATTCAAGCCTTAGACTATTCTCATAAAGACAAAGATGGAAATGCTATTCGAACAGACTCCAAAAATTATAATGCCTTTAAAACCCGTAAAGGAAGACTTGTTTATGATGGAGGTGGAATCCTTCCGGATATTGTTTTGGCAGAAACTAAATTAAGCACAATTACTGAAGCCTTAATTAAGAATGATGGAATATTTGATTTTGTAACAAACTATTATTATGCGAATCCCAATTTAGGAAATACAATACCAACCATAACGGACGCTGATTATGCGGAGTTTAAAAGTTTTTTAAAAAAGAAAAATTTCAATTTTGATACCGATACAGAAATTGCTCTGAGGAATACTTTGGTTGCAGCCAAAAAAGAAAAAATTGATGCTTCGATAAATAACGAATATCAACAGTTGTCAATTGCACTGCAAAAAAGTGAGGAAACACAGTTGAATCAGAATCAAAAAGAAATTAAAAGCCTGATTTTAGATGAAATTATCCGACGCTATCACTATAAAGAAGGTTTATACGAATATTATTTAAAGAATAATTTAGAAATTAAAAAATCTGTTGGTCTTTTTGAAAATGAAGTAGAATTTAACAAGATCTTAAAAAATTAAAATGAGACTATTAAAGTTATTACCACTCTTATTTTGTGGATTACTTTATGCTCAAGAAAAGGCGGTTCATTCTGTATATTTTGAATTTGACAAATTCAATTTAGATGAAATACAAGCAAATGCCGTGGTAGAATTTATAAAAAATACGGATACAACACGGATTGAATCTATTCAAATTTATGGTTACACTGATGACATTGGCAAAGAGGATTACAATATCAAATTATCAAGCAATCGTGCTATTACTATTAAAGAAACACTAATTGGAAACGGAATTAAAAATAAAATTATTATTACTATTGAGGGTAAAGGTCGAATCCTAATTGAAGATGATTTTTCTGAAAATTTACCTGAAAAACGTTCTAAGAATAGACGGGTAGATGTGGTATTAAATTTAGAACCTTTACCTAAAAAAGAAATTCCAGGTTATTATACTCACATTCAAAAAAAGCACCTGCTTGGAGATCATATCTATCTTGAAAATTTATTATTTGAAAGAGGAAGTAGCCTTCTTACCTATGAAGCTAAAAAAGAATTAGACTATATAGCGCAATTGCTATTGAAATATAAGGGATTGGGTTTTGAAATACAAGGTCATGTTTGTTGTACACCTCCCTATCAAAAAGAAGCCTTTGACAAAGAAACTGGAAAAAGAAATTTATCTCAAAATCGAGCCGAAACCGTTTATAAATATTTAATTTCAAGAAAAATAGATAAATACCGGATGACGTTTAAAGGTTATGGGAATACTGTTCCACTTGGAAAAGGAACTGAATATGACAGACGCGTTGAGTTTTTAATTACGAAAATATAAATTTACGAAAAAAAAATTTATTCTTTTTTCATTTCAATGTGTGGAATATCATCTTCTAAATAGGTTTCACTTGTTTGAACAAAACCGTGACTTTCGTAGAATTTTTTAAGATATAATTGTGCTGAAATAGTGATTTTTTGGGTTTGGAAATGCATTTCAATTCCTAAAATAGATTGCACTATTAATTCATGTCCCCACTTTTTATCCCTATAATTTGCATCAACGACAACTCTTCCAATTGAGGAATTTTCAAAATAATCTCCTTCTTTAAAAAGTCGAGTATAGGCAATAATTTGTCCATCAAATTCAC
>Ga0209084_1000949_pt1 | contig 25725 bp, 14 predicted proteins | sample C_130820_MF_Meta_FD_187309 | JGI IMG/M metagenome (GOLD analysis project Ga0209084, IMG submission 187309) | Freshwater microbial communities from Lake Croche, Canada to study carbon cycling - C_130820_MF_MetaG (SPAdes) (version 2) | ecosystem: Environmental > Aquatic > Freshwater > Lake...
CAAAGCAAGCTCAAAATGCAGCACGTATACCTCTTGGCGACAGGATTCTACGTTCTGTCGGAAAAGTCAAATGGTTTTTAAGCCCTACCTTTTCCGCGTTTCTTCCAGACTTTGTAGTACCAGATTCGGGCAGAATCGGCCCACGTCCAAAGGGCCCAGAAAAAGGGGCTTATCACCGCATCCCAAGCCCCCAAACGGTGGACGACTCGGCCTCCGAAGCCGGTCTTAAAGCGGTAAAGGCCATGCATGGGGTGGTTTTCGTCGTCGGTGGGAGGAATACCAAACAGGTCGTATTCTGAAGCGCCTTGGTCACGTGCTTCGCGCATGGCTGCCCACTGCAAGGCGTAAGGCGCCATCAGGTTGCGGTGCTCGTTGCTGCTCGCACCGTAGAGGTAGGTCGCCGTGGTGGCGTGTTGTAACACAATGTTGCCAGCGAGGAGCTGGCCTTCAAAACGAGCCAGCCAGAGCGAGACCGACGGCGCATGGGAAAAAAGGTCGCGGTAATACTTCTCGGAGTGGATGGCGATTCGATCTCGCTCAGCGGTCTGCCGATAAAGAGCGTACCAGTCGCCAAGGGCCTCTACGCCCGCCTTTTCAACGGTGACGCCCTTTTTTTCGGCCAGCCCGATATTGTAGCGCGTTTTTTTGTGCATTCCGCCGAGAAGAACCTCGTCTTCGGCGAGGCGCAGAAGTACGGTATCGGGTGGCTGAACATCGGCCGGTGGCTTGCGCAGACTCCCAACCGAGGGCGGCGCTGCACCACCGGCGGGAAGTTCCTCTAGCAGGTCGAAGCGTATGCAGATAGTGCCGGACGGCAAAAAGGGCCGCAATGTCCGCGCCAGTTCTGGTAACCCCGAGTTTGGCACAGCCGGATGAGGAATGTAGGCGAGGGTGAGGCCGAAAGGAAGCCGGCGCAGCAGTACCGACAAAGGAAGCGCTGGCCTTTCTTCCTGCAACGTCACCAAAAAAGCCAGAGACGTCCAACCGTGGTTAGCCTTAAAGGAGGCCCACCAACCCGTCTGGAGGAAGGCCGCCGATGAATTGAGAAGACTGTGGTCACACGGAAGGACGAGGGGGATCAACCCACTTCGCCGTTGAGAACTTTCGAGGTTTTCAGGCCCTTTCCTCCGGCCTTGAGGGCTACTTCGCCGGTGACCAGCTGGCCCCCTTCCATCCGCAAGGGGGTGGCAAAAAAGGTGTCGATGCTGATCTGCGGCTTGAGCTCGCTGCCCACAGCCCGGGGAGCATCGCCTTCGAGGTCCAGCGGGGTTCCTACAGCTATTTCATCGGCGAAAATTACCTCCACAATTTCCTTGTCTCCCGTCGGGCTCAGCCGACTTGTGGCCAACAGCATACCGTTGCTCATTTCACCCCGGAGTTTGGCGGGCTTGAGGTTGGCCGCCAAGAGAATGTGATGACCAGCGAGTTCCTCGGGTTTGTAGTAGGGTGCCAGTCCACTCACGATTTGGCTGGTGACCCCCGGCGCCGTTTCCAGCAGTTCTATGTAGAGCTTGTCGGCCGCCGGGTGTTGCCTCACCTCGAGTATCTTGGCCACGCGCAGGTCGATTCGCTGGCGAAAGCTCTCCGCGGGTGGCACCGGGATTTTCGGCGCGGGGGTTTCAGGGGCTTGCGTATCAAGGGCGTCCTTCCTCTCTTTCTGGCTACCCGCGAACTGGGCCTGCCACTTCGTGATCTCTTCGTCTTCCAGTTTTTTGAAAAGGATTTCGATTGGAGCCACGACCAGTCCCCCGGTGAGTTGGCCCAACTGATCCCATCGGTCGCTTGCCACCGTGAGGAACTGCCGAATTTTGGCCCCCGTTGTGGGGAGGTAGGGCTCGATTAGTAGACCCAGGTCGCGCACCAAATGCACCAAGTTGGCCAGCAAATCCTGGGCAGCCACAGGGTCGCTTTTAACCAGCTTCCAAGGTTCCGAATCTTGAAAAAGCTTGTTTCCTAGGTCGGCTAGGTCAAGAGTCTCTTTCAGGGCATCGCGAAGTTCAGCCTTTTCGAGGTGGGCCCGAATCCGTGCCTCACTTTCCCGAGCGGACTTCCAGAGTCCGGTGTGTTCTGCCGGTCGCAGAACGTGCGGACCAAAGTTCTTGGTGTAGAAGGTGAGGGTCCGGTTGACGAGGTTGGCCAAGTTCCCGATGAGGTCGGAGTTCACGCGCTCCTGGAACTCCTTCCAGGCGAAAAGGGTGTCGTTCTTTTCAGGGCGATTATAAAACAGGTAGAAACGCCAGATGTCGGCGGCGATGCCCGTGGTTTGCACGTCGTTACCGAACACCCCGGTGCCCGCGCTTTTGCTGAACTTGCCTGACTCGTAGTTGAGGTACTCGCTCGAGCTCATGGTATGCAGCATGGTCCAGGGTCTACCCGAGCCCAGGAGGCTCGACGGGAAGACAACCGTGTGAAAAGGGATGTTGTCCTTTCCAATAAATTGATACAGCTCAACGTTTTCTTGGTTCTGCCACCAAGACTTCCAGTCGTTTGGTCGCAGGGCCGCCGTCATGCTGATGTAGCCGATGGGGGCATCGAACCAAACGTAGAAAACCTTGTTTTCCCAGCCAGTTTTGGGTACCGGGATGCCCCATTTCAGGTCGCGGGTGATGGCGCGGGGCTTGAGCCCATCCCTAATCCAAGCCTCGGTCATCTTAACAGCATTACGGGCCCAGTTGCCCCGCGCGCTGGCCTCGGCTATCCAAGCCTCGAGTTTGTCTTTTAGCTTCGGGAGGTCGATGTACAGGTGTTTGGTGGGCCGGATCACCAGCGGTTCTCCTGGGGCCAACGGTGTCCAGGGTTGCAGAAGCTCGGTAGGTTCCAGTAACTTCCCACAGTTTTCGCACTGGTCGCCGCGAGCTTCCTTATAAGCACAGGCCGGGCACACACCGCGCACGTAGCGGTCGGCGAGAAACATCTCCTTACTGGGAAGGTAAAGTTGCTCGATGGTCTGTTCCAAAATGAACCCGTAAGCGTCAAGGTCGAGGAACATCTGCTGAGTGATTTCGGTTTGCTCCCGGTCGCTGGTGCGTCCAAACTTGTCGAAGGCAATGCCAAACCAGTGGTAGATGTCTCTGTGGATCACATAGAAACGGTCGCAGAGTTCCTTGGGGGTTATGCCCTCCTCAAGGGCTTTCGTCTCGGTAGCAGTGCCATATTCGTCGGTTCCACAGATGTACAACGTCTCGAAGCCGGCCTGTCGGCAGTAACGACTAAAAACATCTGCGGAAAGCACTTGTATGAGATTTCCTAAGTGCGGGATGTTGTTCACGTAGGGAAGGGCAGAGGTAACCAGACGACGCTTTTGCATGGATGGATTTTACGGATTCCCGGGCCCTATGTCCATTGCTCGATGCGGTTCTGCAATGGGTGGTTATCGGGGGGTTGTAAGGACGAGGCGGGAAAGCTCCTGCTCGGTAGCGTAGGCTACGGTTGACACACTGATCAGTCCACAGGAGAAAAGCGTTTTGCGCAGGTAGCTGCTGGCCGAGTCGAGAACTGGGGCTGCGAGGTTGGCCGGCATCCAACCGGACTTCTGGCTGAACTGCCTTTGAAAGTCGGGGTCGGCGAGAACTGCCGCCAGCGCATGAGCAGCAGCCTCGGCTCTATTGCTCCCGAAGGCACGAAGCGTGAGCGAGGAACCAACCACAGCCGTTGAACCGGGTTTTACAACTGCCAGCGGAAAAAAACGTCGGAAACCGGGCGGGTTACTGAGAAAATAGTCCCGAAAGGTTTCAACAAACGCCTTGCCCTGACCTCCTTGGTAGGACATAGCAGCGTCGGCGCGGCGGTAGCTCCATGAATCGGGCACCCAGCGGAGGCTCTTCAGCCAGGCCTCGAACTTTGTTTGCTGTGCCTTGAAGTCGGCCTCTGGCTCGGAACCGGCACCAAGCCAGGACGCCAACCTGAGGTCTGTTTCTGCTCCGGCGATGGAAAGGGCACTCACCTTGGGCCAGCCTTTTGCCGGGGCATTCCAAGCCTTCAGTTGGTCACCGACCTCGCTAGGCAGATCGGTAGCGAAGGCTGTTACTCCAACAACGTCAAAGAACAAGGGAAGTCCGTCGCCGACGCTGAGGCCCGGAACCGCTTGATAGCCCCGGGGAGGCAAAACTGGCTGGCTGGCACTCGTATCGACTTCACCCGGAAGCGCTGAAAAGGCAGAGATTACCAACGCGTCCTTGCGACCTGCCGGCCAGGTGCCTTGAATCACCTCAAAATGTAGGTCAGTTCCTTTTTCAGCAGAAGGCAACACTGCTGGCAGAACCGCTGCAAGGCCCTGCGCCTCAGGGGCGAGGTAAACCACCACCTGCTGGCCCGAACAACTGGCCAGTAGCGCCGCCAACCCCCAAAGCATGCGTCTCATTTCAATCGCGCGTATTCGAGGTTAGCCGAGGTCACGTAACCGGTGTAGAAGGTCGGCGCGGTGACAGTCCCCACCTGAGCCGAACCGACCTGGTAATTCTTCGGGATGTTGGCTGTCGGGATCGAACTGACTTCCCAGTTCGTTGTGGCCACGCTGTTGAAGACGTCGGAGGTTTCGTCCACGGCGTTCTTGATGGTGGAATTGGCCACATAGCTGCTCTGATTGAAACCGCCCTTCAGCGTGGCATAGCGGAGGGAGTAGATGGTCTGGTCCAGCGACGGCAGATAATAGGTGATGTAGGGGGTCACGGTGGTGCCGTTGGTTACGACGCTGATCGACGTGTTGGTGCCCACCGAGAGGAACGAATCGACGGTGACGATGGTGCTCGTTGTCAGGGGGTTCTTGTAGTCCTTGATGTAGGCGTATTTGAGATCGGCCCCGGCGTTGGAGTAGTAAGCTAGATGAACTCCGCCCAAGCCATCTACCGCCAGCTTGACGAATTGTCCGGCAAACGACGGGTCAAGCGTTACCATGTTTCTTGCCCACTGGCCACTTTGCGCCGAAAGCGAGGGATTGTCGTTGTACGAGTAGCGAAGCACCGAGTTTTTTTGGTCGTACCAGGCGATAAAGGCTACTTCCCGCGAAAGGGAAGTATCAAACCAGGCACCCACAGTGGCATACGGGCCAGAGGTTCCACCGCTGCCGGCCGCCCCAAAGACCTGGAAATTGGGTTGGGAACCGTTGGCATCGGTTGTGAAGGCATCCCGCATCACCGCGCCATCGAATGTGGTCCAGGGGCCGGGGTTGCTTCCCGCAGCCTCAGTTCCCGTGATCTTCATATACCGGAACTTCAGCTGGTCGGTAGTCTGGTCGTAGTACACCAGGTAGTTGACGGCATTTCCCGCCGGGCCTGTGGTGAACACGTCGGGGTTTTGAGTCCGCTGGCTGTTAAAATACGTCGAGGTGGCTGGTGCGGCGAAGTTCACGTTAAAATTGTGTTCCAGACCCCGCTTATTGGTTCCCCAGTCGTAAGCGCCACCAGCCCAGCCTCCCGCGGTGTGAACGGCATTGGCCGCCTGACCGCTGGTCGCTGGTCCCACCGCGGTTCCGGGAGCAATGGCGAAGAAGCTTACGTGGGTTGTTCCATTCCAATCGTCAACCGAATGGTCTTGGTCGACGGCCATGCCGTAAAACTGCCCACTAGTGTCGGTATCAAAGGTCGGCATATAGAACCGTGTGTAGCCGAACTCAAAGATCGAGGTGGCGAAGTTTGAGATGGCGCCTGTAGCCACAGGGAACTTCACCATGCGGAAGTAGGAATCGGCATCGGCGTAGGCTACGCCCAGATCGGTAGTAGTGCCGCCAGTCTTGATGGTCTTAAACTGCGGGTAGCAGATCCGGCCGAAGGTTGAGGCGGTGTGGCCTGTCGGGCTGGCGAACTTCCACACGTCGATCGCTCGGTCGTCGGTGAGGTTGGTGGCTGTCACGGCGGGATTCGAAGGGATGGCTTTGTTGTTGGTGTTGTTCGGTTCCTGATTCCAAGTGCTGAGGTTGGAGTTGCTGTTGTTGAGCGAGTCCACCGAATTAACCGTCACTTTGAGGCTTCCTGAAGTCAGGCCCAGAGCGGAGTTAAGGGTAGCAACCAGATCGGTATTGGCCGGAGTGGGGAGGGCTGAGCCCAAGGCGAGGTAGGTCGAGGTCACCTGAGTGGCACCCACGTACACGCCGGTGTTTGCTGTTCCATTGAGGTTGAAGCCCTGAATCTCCACTGTGCCTCCCTCGGCGACCGGGTAATTGCCCCGGAGAGTCCGGTTGAACACCGAAGGATCATTCCTATAGGCCAAAGAAAGCCCGGTGACCAGTTTCGAGATGTAGGGAACTACGTCCACTGTGGTTCCACTGGAGGCTGTGCCTCCTCCGAAGTCGGTAACTTTGAACACCAGCGACACATTCTTGGCCGCGACTCCTGTCACTTGGCTCGAGTCCCACGTGAAGGCCCAGTTTGCGACATGGCCGTTGGCGGCGCTCAAAGATTCTGTGGTCGGGTCGAGGGCAAAGGTCCAGCCGGTTCCGGTGGACGGTACCAGCCCCCCGGCGCCGCTGTTGGCCGTGGCCGACCAAGTTGCCACGGTGAACGCGTTGCCTCCGTTGAAACCTGAGATGGTCACTTGAAAGTTGCTGAGGCGCTGGTTATCGGCGAACTTCCCACGGAAAATCACCTTGCCCGAAATGTCGGGGCTGGCCACGGTCAGCCCGCTACCTGCCGAACCGAACGACGCGGGTGCGCCGCCCTTGGTGGCAGAAAGCTGAAAAGCCGTTGCCGAGGGCGTGGGCAGGACATAGTACGGACCAGCGCCATTGGGTGCTGATGAGGGCGCGGTGGCCCAAGCCAAGTACACCACCATGCCGGAGGCCAGGCTGTTAGCTCCGCTGTTGGTGAAACTACCGGTGGAGGGCACCGACATCGTCACGCTGAGCGGATTGAACGGACTCTGAGTGGCGTATTCCACGTGGCCTTCCTTGGTTCCTGAGGTATACCCGTCGGTACCGTCTGAAACCTTGACGTTCTCGCTGTAGGTGCTGGCGGCCAGAGTCTTGGTCGTGTCGAAGTTAACGTAGCCGTTGTTGGCATCCAAAGGAGCGCTGTAACGTTGGCCCATAGGTGCCAAATCAACCGTGGGGGCCACGTTGTCGTTGTTCTGTATCCCCAAATTGAAGGTGATCGCAGCCGATTGGAGAGTCCCATCGGTCACGGTGACCCGGAAGACAGCGGTGTTGAGGGCCGCGTCGGGAATCGTGGCAAATCCATTAGCTGCCCAGTTGAGCGTGACACTTTCGCCTAGCCGACTGACAGGGTCCAGATTGCTGAGAGTCACACCGTTCGTCGTTCCTCCAAACGACGGAGTTGACCCGAAAGAATCGGCGTACACGACCCAACTGGTCCCATTGTAGTATTCGAGTTTGTAGGAAAGGGCACTGTTGCTGCCGTTGTAGGCCACCGTCGGCTTCACTGACAACCGGTTGTTGCGCACAGTGAACGAAGTGTTGACATTCGAGGTAGAGGGGCTGACCTCTGCGGTGGCTATGCTTTGGTCCCCATTGAGGTCTGTCCCCAGTTGCACGCCGGTAATGGTGGGTGGATTGTTGCTCACAAAGCCCGCTTGAACATAGTGCGTGGCGTTGCCGGCATTGTCCCAAACCACATAATGAACTTCGACAGGACCGTCGGCAAGCTGTGCGGTGTTGAGTTGGACCCACCAATCGAGGCTGTTGCCGTTGGTGAGCAGGCTTTCTTGGAACCCGTCACCATTCACATCAGAGCTGCCGTTTTCGGTGCGGTTGTCGATGCTGGCGAAATAATTCGAGTACAGCGTGGTGTCCGGGTAGGGCACCGAGCCGACGGCTCCCGCGTTCGACATGTCCTTGGCTGTTATTGTTCCGGGAGCAACCTGACCGCTCCCAGACTTGATGTTCAAGACCGCACCCGAGCGCACCATGTAAACCACGATCTTTTTTAGCCCCGCGATAATTCCCGACCCGGATCCGGTGTCCGTGGCGGTCCCCTGAACTTTGAACGACGAGCCTACCAGCGTCGAAGATGACAGGATGGACGAAGTGGGAAAGTAGTTGTCTTCGTTCACCACGACGCTGGTTGTCGACACCTTGGCTGGCGATCCGAGGTCGGAGGCTCGCAGGTCGATGGCGTACTGACCGGTGGTGCTGCTGTACATTTGAGAGGAGTCGATCGAAAGCGTCGCCGTGTAGTTGAAGTTCCCACTCGCGTCGGATTCTAGGAACGAACCTCCTGAAGCCGCCACCGACAAGCTGAGGTTGTTAGGGGTGAACACGGTTCCCGGGGTGGTCGTGGGGGCCCCCGCAGCGGTCCAGAGCGAGGGTGTGGAGCCGGTAGCCACAATCATGACCTTGACCGAGTTTCCGTTGACAAAAGAATCGGAAGTCTTGGTAGCCGGGGGCACCACCACCGAAGACCAGAACGACCCCTTGGCCGCACTCGTGGTGCCAAAGCTGGTATCGGTGTCGTAAACACTGGTGGCTCCACTAAGAGGACTGCTCTCGACAACGTCGATGCGGCTGATTCCCTTCGACGAACTCACCGAAGCCGTCAACGAAAATGTGCCGCGCGTGGTCATTTGGGAGTAGTAGGTGGCACCGTTGACCATCAAGTCTTGGATTTTGGGGAAAGTGGAGTTGAAGGTCATGGTCAAGGGGTTGGTCAGCGTTCCTGAGATGGTACCCCTTACGCCCCCTGCCGTTGGGGAGTTCCAGGCGCGAGCCTGAATGCTGAGGGTCTGGTTGATGGCCCCACTTTGGGGGTAGGCTCCGCTGAAATTGAGGTCTGAGTACCAAATGACGTTGTTTCCCGTGGTGATTAGGGTGGCAGCACCCCAAACCGTGGCCGTAACGCCAGAACCTGCGCCGCTGAAAGTCACTGGGGTTCCCCCGCTAGTCTCCGATATCTGCAATGTGTTGGCTGTTCGGTTGACGACCCAGTAGCCAGTGCTCGGTGAGACTGGGACGCCCCCGATCTGCGGTGCGCTGGTTCCCGATACATACAGCCTCATGCCGTTGGTGAACGGGTGCCCTGCAGAGGTAAGCGTGGAGCCCGCAACGGTGACAGCCACGGGACTGGCCGGGAAGTTGTTGCCGCCGGTGGGGTCGATGGCAACCTCGACATCGTGGATCCATGTAGGCTGGACGGCTGTTCCTGTCACCCTTACCTGGCCCCCAAAGGTCAAGGCGCTGGCCGGTTGGGTGACGGTGACGATGGGCACGTTTCCGTTGGGATCAAGAATGAGGTAGTAACTGGTCAGTTGGCCCACGTTGCCGCCTTTATCCACGCTCTGGAACACAATGGGGAGCTTCCAGAGGTTAGTCCCGCTCGCGGGTGTGCCGTTGCTGTCGCTTTCTGTTGCCCAGGTGGCATTGGCGTATCCCGACATGTTTCCTAACGTGATGTTCCAGCTGTAGCTCCCGCCCGTGACGTTGCTCGTGAGCCAACCACCCTCGCTGCTCAGGTTGAAGTTCTTGCCCACCTGATACTGGATGGTCGAGATGACCCCCGCAGGTACTGAGCCCGGGTCGGTTGTGGTTCCAATCAGGGTGAGACTGCCGACACTGCGGGTTCCTTGGCCAGGCGACACGATCGAAATCGAAGGAGCTGTGGAATCAAGGACAAAGTCCCGACTTGTCTGGCTGACTTTTCCCGTACTGCTGTTGCTCACACGGACGAAAGCCGTGAGCGGACCTTCGGAGAACCCACCAACCGAGAGGGCTGGCAACAGCCACTTCACCGATTTGTTGGAACACGTGAAGGTCAAACCGGAGCCGGCGATGGTGACGGCCGACCCCCCGGCGCTGTTTCCTACCGTGAAGGTCGAAGCAGTCAAACCGGAGGCGAGAACGTAGTAGGCCGTGGCCGGCGAAACCGAAGCGCCTTGGAAGTAAACGACGTTTCCTGCCGTCAAACCGTGGCCAGGGGAGGTGAGCATGGTGCCCGACGCAGCGACTGCCTGAACGGGAATGAACTTCATCGTTGGGCCACCCACCAGCATCTGCGAGCCGTTTCCGTTGAAATCTGCTTTACTTCCGCCACTGGTGAGCGAGACGCTGAAAGTGGTGGCCGAAAGGTTGGCCGAAATGACGTAGCAGGCGGTGGCCGCCGACAGGGTTGCCCCGGAAACTGCAGGCAGTAGCGCGCCCGAGAAGTACACCGTGTCGCCGGCATTAAGTCCGTGGTGCTGGAAAGTGGTAAAAACATCGGTGGTGAGATCCAGCCCGGAAATGTCGGCCGCCGCGTAGGCTGGGGTAGTTCCCGACGAGAAGTCGACGCTTCCGCTCCCGATCTTGGCCACCACGCCTGTCACCGCATTAAAATCGGCGACTGTTCCAGTCATCGGAAAAGCGCCGGACTGGAAGCTACCCATGGAAGGCGTGGTCACTTCTGCGGCAGGCGAGCTTCGGCTGACGAAGAACGTGACTGCGCTGGTGTTCAGGGTGTTGGGGGCCCCTGGGACGATGTCGGGGGCCGTGAAGCTGATCCGGTAGCGGCCGTCCGGGTAAGAACTAAGGTCGACGCTCCAATTAAAGGTCGTAGGGTTGCCGGTTACCGACAGCGAAGCCGCGATAAACTCGGGGATGTTCGTCCAGAGATTTTTCGCGTAGCTGTAGTTTTCCACCGTGAAGGTTGCCGTGTTGGCGAGGCCGCTGGCATCTTGGAGGGTTCCCCGCAGGATAGGGAGACTGTCTTGCACCACCGTACCACCGCTGGCAGAAATGGTGGTGTGGGAAAGGGTAGGAGCCGTGGAGTCTTTGTTGAAAGACGACAAGTGCGTCGTCAGGTTACCCGCACCATCGTAGGCAGCCACCGTTACGGTGTGGGGGCCCTCGGTGAGCGCCGCGAAGCTTGCTGTTGGTATCGCAAACGACCAACTGGCAGCCACCGAAACGGTGGTGTAGCTTCCGGTGTCAAGTTTGTACTGGAGCGAGGTGACTCCGGAACCGGAGTCGGCCACCGTGCCGGAAATCGTGGGGGAGGAGTTGTAGGCCGTGAGAGTGTCGATGCCCAAACTCGGGGCGACTGTATCCACGCCGAAGGTCTGCAGCGTGGCCAGCGCACCGGCCGCCGAAGTGAAGTTACCGACGTTGTCCACGGTCTTAAGCCACAACTTGAGCTGCCCTTCAGGGAGGATGGCCGTGGTCTTGGTCCAGGAGGTGGTACCGGTCACCTTGGTCCAGGTGGTGTAGGAGTCTGAGCTGTGGTCGTTGGTAGCCACATCAATGAGGTACCAAACTTCCTTCACTCCAGAACCCGAACCGTCGCTCGCCGAGCCCATGAGCGTGGGTGTGGCCGAGCTGATCCAGCCTGAGGAGGGGTAACCGACCATGGGAACCGGCGCCACCGTATCCACCACCACCGTCCGAGTCAAATTGGTCTGATTTCCAGCCTGATCGCTCAGGGTGAACAAGAAGGTGTGAGAACCTTCCGAGGGCAACACTGGAGGACGATAAGACCAAGAGCCCCCGTTCACCGCGACGGTTTGGGTGTTGGCACCGTTATCGGTGACCGTGAGCGTGCTTACGCCGCTCAGATTGTCGGTCGCGACGCTGAGGGCGCCGGCCCCGCCAAAGGTCCACAGCCCGTTCTTGTAAACTGTAGTCGCTCCGACCGCAGTTTCCCCCAGCACCGGGGGAGTTGTGTCGACCGTAAAAGCCACAGTTCTGGCAGCCGAAACGTTCCCGGCGACGTCGACTACTTTTACCCAAAGCTTGCGATCACCATCGTTGAGCCCCGAGAGGGAAGCGCTCCAAGTGTTGGTGCCTTGGGCCATGGTCCAGCTGGAATATAAGTCGGCGCTGTGGTCGTTGGCGGCAGCGTCAACGGTATACCAAACCTCGGCCACGCCCGAACCTGACCCGTCGTTCGAAGACCCTGCAAGGTTCACGGTTGTCGCATTGATCTGAGCATTCGCGAGCGGGGAGTTTATCGCGACCTCAGCGGCAAGCGTGTCGACAATTACAGTCCGGGTCAGGGTAGTCTGATTGCCAGCTAAATCCTTTAAAGTAAACAAATAAGTGTGATTTCCATCCGCTGGAACGCTCGGGGAATAGCTCCATTTTCCCGCCCCATCCACCGCTATGGTGGCCAAGGCTCCGCCGTTGTCGCTCACCGTGAGGGTATCGATACCGCTTAGTGCATCGGTTGCAGAACTCAAGGATCCTGCCCCACCAAACGAGTAGGCTGCCCGTTTCGACACCACTGCGGCCCCGATGGCAGCCTCGCTGAGTGACGGAGGTGTCAGGTCGACGGTGAAGTTCACTGCCATGGACAGCGCGGTGGAAGCCGTGGTCTGGTTGCCGGCGCCGTCGATGCTTTTCACCCACAGCTTTTTGGTGCCTTCGGTTAGCCCTGTTAAGCTGGCCGACCAAGTGGTGGTACCGGTCGCCTTAGTCCAGCTAGAGTAAGCATCCGAGCTATGGTCATTGGTGCTCGCGTCGACCTTGTACCAGAGCTCGGTCACGCCTGAGCCCGAGCCATCGTTGGCCGAGCCTGCAATCGTCAGCGTGTTGATCTTCTGGAGGGCACCCGGTAGGGGCACATTAATGGAATAGGAAGCAGGAATGGTGTCGACCACGACCTGGCGGCCGAGGGTTGTTTGGTTTCCGGCCTGATCGACCAGAGTAAACAAGAAAGTATGAGTACCGTCGGCCAGTCCGCTGACGCTGTAAGACCAATCCCCAGAGGCGTCGACAGCAATGGTCGCCATCGAGGCCCCGTTGTCCGTGACAGTCAGGGCACCAAGGCCACTAAGCGAGTCCGAGGCATTCGAAGCACTCCCGAATCCGCCAAAGTTGAACGCCGCGGGCCGGTACACCGAGCCGGTTCCAACGGTCGATTCTCCCAGGCTCGGTGGTGTGAGGTCGATGATGAGCGACACGGCTTGGGCAAGGCAGGCTGCAGAGGTTGTTACGTTTCCAGCATTGTCCAGCGTCTTCACCCAAAGCCGCTTGTTGCCTTCAGGCAGGCCCGTCAACTCACCGGTCCAAGTAGCCGTGCCCGTAGCCTTGGTCCAACCCGCGATGGCCCCCGAGCTGAAGTTATAGGCGTCGCTGGAGTGGTCAATTCCCGATGCGTCGAGACGGTACCACACCTCTGCGACTCCCGAGCCAGCGCCGTCGTTAGCGGAACCGGAAAGAATCAGGCTTGTGGCTGTCGTCTTAAGGCCTGCTGCCGGCGAGGCCACGGAAGCGTCTGCCGGGGTCTTGTCTACAATGACCGTCCGGGTCTTAGTCGTCTGATTACCCGCAAGGTCGAACAAAGTGAACACATAGGTATGCACACCATCGGAGGGAAGTACCGCCGGTGTAAAACTCCACTGACCGGTACTTACGGTCACCGTCTGGGCAACAGACCCGTTGTCTGTGACCTTGAGACTACCGATGCCGCTGAGGGCATCGGTCGCTGTCCCGCTAAAGGTCCAGAGACCGTTTCGATAGCTTGTCGATACCACCGCGGTTTCTTCCAACACCGGTGCCGTGGTATCGACCGTGAACGTGGGGGAGGCCAACGCCGAAGCTGGGCCGGTGGTGACGTTGCCAGCGTTGTCGAGAGTCTTCACCCACAGTTTCTTCATGCCGTCGGTGAGGCCACTTTCGGTGGCAGACCAACTGGTGGTCCCCGTGGCCCGGGTCCAGCCTGATAGGTTTCCTGAGCTAAAGTTATAAGAGTCACCGGAATGGTCGACACCGGCAGCATCCAGCCGGTACCACACCTCGGCTACCCCGGAGCCGGCACCATCGTTAGAGGATCCCAAAAGGTTGACAGTTGTCTGGTTGGTTTTCAAGCCTTCAGCTGGAACGGTAACCGCCGCCACAGCCGGAGTCGTGTCCACGACGACCGCGCGGGTCATGGTGCTTTGATTATTGGCATTGTCTGTCAGAGTAAAGACATAGGCATGATACCCGTCGGAGGGTAGCGGCGATATGTCGTAGATCCACTCTCCACTCGTCACCGCAATGGAGGCTTGGTTGGCGCCGTTGTCGGTCACGGTGAGCGAGCGAACTCCCGAAAGCGCATCGGAGGCTTTGCTTTTTCCAGCCCCACCAAACACAAACGGATCTTTTCTGTTAACCGTGGCGGCTCCAATGGCGGTTTCGTCGAACTCGGTTCCCAAGATGGGAGAGGTCACATCACGGCCGAAGTTCACCGCCGGCACGGTGTTTCCAGCCACAGTTGTTAGCTGAAGAGTCACATTTCCCGCGGCATCCTCGGCTTTGACCCAGAGTTTCTTCGCGCCTTCGGCCCCCAAGCCAACCGAGGCATTCCAGCTCACCGTGCCGTTGGCGAGGGTCCAACCCGAGTTAGTGACATCGGAAGAGTGGTCCACTGTGGCGTCGTCGATTCTTAGGTAAACTGCCGAAGTACCAGAGCCGGAACCATCGTTGGCAAAGCCGATGGCCTGATAACTTGAGAGGTTGGTCCAGCTGCCGGTGGTTGGCACATTGACTGTGACCACCGGGCCACTGGTGTCTACTGAAAACGAACGGGTGACGCTCGTCGTGCGTCCGGCAAAGTCAGTGGCGGTAAAAACGAACGAATAGACTCCGTCCACGAGAGAAGGTTTCCAAGACCAGGCGCCTGCAGAATTGGGAGAAAGTGGAGTGGGCCCAACCGGCGTTCCGCCGTCCTTGGTGTAGGTCACTTTGAGCGCGGGGGAAGGCAGACTGCTCGCTTCTGAAGTGTCGGAAATCGTCCCAGTGAAACCCGTGGAATTAAACGCTGCCAACTGGGCGCTGTTCATGATCGGGCTTGAGCCGACCAAAGTGGTATCGGGGTTCGAGACTGCCAGCGCGGGAGGCAACTGATCGACGACCAGCGGACTCGAGGACCATTGTTCGTTTCCGGCCCGGTCGTGAGCCGCGAGCCAAAGGGTATAGTGCCCCTGGGCCAGTGAGGTTGTGCTCAAAGTTCCAAGGTAGGGAGCTGCGGTAAGGCTGCCGACGTAGGTGGCTAGACCCGTGTCGGCCCAATTCGGCTGGGGAGCCGAGGGCGTGGCGGAAAGTCGACTGGGGTTGGGCACCACCCACCAACGGAGCGACTGGACTCCGTTGGAGTCAGAGGCAATGAAACTCGCGCTCAGGGTGGAACTGACGACCGAGCTTCCAAACAATGGCGAGAGGGTGTTGACGCTCAGCGAAGGAGGGGTCGTATCGAGGGTCACATTGCGGTAGACTGGCGGTGAGGTTTTGCCCGAGGAAGTTGTCAGCACAATTTCGTAGTTGTAGGTTCCATCAGCCCCGCCTACAGGAAGCCCGGGGATGGTCCAGCCCGCACTTTGGGAAGCACTGGGGAAGGTAAAGGTTTTGGCGGGGAGAGCGCTATCGTTTTCTTTTACCGTCACGGTTGCCAGAGCCGTCGGAGGAGCCGTGCTGGCCTGTCCACCCAAGCTGAAGCCTGCGGTCTTGAAGACCGAGCCGAGCCCGACGTTGGTTTCGTACAGGTTAGGAGCGGAGCTGTCGACAAAGAACGCTGCCAAATCGCTGTTGACGTCCGACCCTTGTGCCTTGGCCGAAACCACTACGAAGTAAGGGTCTGGCGGCAGAACCGCTCCCGGACTGAAATCGGCAGGGTCGACCGAGCGCAGGTCGATGGTGAAGCCGTAGGAGTCGCCCAAAGCGACCAACTCGTTCTTATCGGTGGTTCCGGCCACCGATGGGCCGGGTGAGGGCCACTTGCCGAACTTCGAGGCATTCAGACTGAGAACAGGGGTATCGCTGGAGGTGGGAACAACCACGCCGCGGTAAACCTCGATACGAACCGAGGTGAGGTCGATGGCTCCGGAATTGACGGGGGGTATGATGTTTCCGGTGACAACTGACCCAACCCCGAGTAGGTTTTGGTTCTGTGGCGCCGTTTTGTCAAGGTTTGAGAAAGCGATAGTGGGGACGGCCTTCTGAACATACTTGAAGTCGCCCCACTGAGATGCCGAGCCTAAACGACCTAAGCGCTTAGAAGACAAATCGTTGTACTGGACTCTCGACGGACTCGAGACCGAGCCTGGTAGTCCCACTGTGTTGAGTTTTCCGATTTCCGAGACCGTGGGAAAGGGCGTGTTGGGCGGCAGCAAGGTGAAAACGTCTTGGCTATGGTAGTAGACGCTATTCTGGTTGCCCGCTAAATCTGTGGCCGTCACCTGATACAGGTAGGTCTGCTGATCGTTCAGATAGGCCGAGGCCTCCGGATTCGTCTTGAGCGGAAACCGCACGGAAAAGGTGTTGGTTCCATCGGCCGTTTTGGTGAACAAAGCGTTCTTCGGTTCGGTAGGGATGAGGCTCGAGCCGTCGGCCTTTAGCACCGAGACAACCACCGAAGTAATCGGGGACTCATCGTAAACCTCGCCCTTGACGTCGAGGCCGCTGGTCACCCCAGGTCTGAACTGATCGTTGGTGGAACCCATGTTCCCATGGCTAAGCGGGTAGGTTACCAGCACGGTTGCTGGCTTGTTGTCGATGTAGACCAGCATGGTCTGGCTGGCGGTCTTTCCCGACCCATCGGCTACCTCGACCGTGACGTTGTTCGTCCCTTCAGGAAGATCTCCGTCGGTGCCCGAAGTGAGCTCGAGCGACCACGAGGTGCCATTGAGAGAGGAGATTGCCTCGCGTTCGCGGGTGCCCGACGCGCCCTGCCAACTCACTTTGAGGGAAACCAACCCGCGGTCGTCGGTTGCCGTGCCCGTTAAGCTGAGCGCACCCTTAAAATACCCACCTGCCTTCTCGGGAGTGATAACTGTGAGGATGGGCGCGGTGACATCGACCTTCGCGCCGAGCCCCGCGTCGCAGGTGGCCAAAGCCAACAAGGCCAATGTTCCCGAGAAAAATGCTTTTACTGAGTGGACAAAGGTCCTCAGTTTACGCATAAGTCCAATATAGAACCATTCTTTCGAATAATCAACGAGCTTTGGAGATAGTAAAGATAATGGATACTTTGGAGAATTATAGGCCCGCAGGACCTCAGCAACCCCGGAATGGCAGTTTTGCCGCACCAGGAGGGACCCAGTAGTCGCAGGGTGGCTGAGAAACCAGAAGCTGCCCGAAGAAAAAAACTTTTTTGCATGACCCACCAGCTACAGAAGAACACCAACCCGACAAAAGACCGGTCGTATTGGACATTTTGGACCAAAGATACAAAATGATTATCGGTTGCTTTTACCTCTTTGCTTGAATTTCCCCAAGTGATTGCCTACGATGGCCCCACGATGGCCGAAAGAATCCACATGGTGGGAGTCAAAGGAACGGGCATGACCGCTCTCGCGGAGCTGCTCACCGACCGGGGTGACCTCCTAACCGGCAGCGATGGTAAAGACAAGTTTTTCACCGATGAAATTCTCGATTCGCTGGGCATTGTTTACCACGAGTCGTTTGACGCAAAAAATGTGCCCCCGGACGCTACAAGGGTGGTGTATTCGGCCGCTTACAACCCAGATAGCAATCCAGAACTGCTCGAGGCCCGCCACCGCGGCCTCAAGGTTCAGGTGTACCCGGAAGCTTTGGGCGAGTTCTCCGGCAGTTTTCCCCTGGCAGCCGGGGTTGCGGGCGTCCACGGAAAAACGACCACCACCGCGATGGCAGGCATGGTAGCAAGAGCCCTGGAGTTGCGCGCGTCGGTGCTCGTAGGTTCGATGGTTCCTGATTTTAACAACCGAGCTACCCTCAGGCTGGGGCAAGAGATTTTCATAGCCGAGACCTGCGAGTACAAAAGGCATTTTCTCCACTTTCATCCCGGTATCATCCTTCTCACGAGCGTCGAGCTCGACCACACCGACTATTTTCGCGATTACGACGACATCTTCTCGGCTTTTTTGGCCTACGCTTGCAAATTGCCCAAAGGTGGCGCGCTGGTGTACTGCGCCGACCAAAAAGGTGCCTGCCAGTTGGCAATGGCCCTCCAGGCTCGTCGCGAAGATATCCGGCTAGTCCCTTATGGACATTCTGCAGAGGGTCGTTTTGCCGTCGTTGACCAGAAGTTTGGCGCGGGCACCTCGTCGTTTCGTCTGGCGGGCTGGGCCGAGCCTCTCGGCGTGAGCCTCCCGGGAACCCATAATGTGCTCAATGCTGCAGGGGCCGTGGCCCTAGTGGTGACTCTGGCCGAGCAGATCGGCCGGGCGGTAGAAGAACCGGGGATGCTGAGAGTGGGGGAAGCGCTGAAGAGCTTTCGCGGAACCCGCCGACGCAGCGAAGTTGTCGGTGATAAGAACGGAGTGCTTGTTGTCGATGACTACGCTCATCATCCTACGGCCATCGGCCTCACCCTGGCGGGCCTTAGGGCCTTTTACCCCGGGCGGCGCCTTGTGCTCGATTTCATGAGCCACACTTACAGCCGCACGCGAGCGCTTTTAGAGGAGTTTGCGGCGAGTTTTTCCGCGGCCGACGTTGTGGTACTTCACAAAATCTATTCCTCGGCCCGCGAGACCGATACGCTCGGAATCACCGGCCGCACCCTGTACGACGCCACCCTAGCGCTTCGCCCCGGTGTGCACTATTTCGAGGAACCCGAGGAGGCGCTCCCGTTTTTGCGGGGCCTCCTGCAATCGGGTGACCTTTTGGTGACTATGGGCGCAGGTGACAACTGGAAGGTCGGCCGGGCGTTTCTGGAGGCACTTTGATGGCCTTGGTTAGCATGACGGGCTTTGCCTTCGGTGAGGCCAGCGCGGGAGTGGTGAGGCTCACTGCGGAACTCAAGAGCTACAACAACCGGTTTCTTGACCTCACGGTGAACCTCCCTTCCTTGTTGTCGTTCTGGGAGCCCTATGTTCGTGAGGCCTTGGCTTCGGCGGTGGGCCGAGGGCGGGTGGAGTTTACCCTACGGCTCAAGGATTCTTTGGATGGTGCAAAGGTTGAAGTCAACCAAGAATTAGCCCTGCAGTATCAAAAGGCCTTTGAAACCCTGCGCCGGGTAACTGGTGCGCGGGGTGGCCGAGCGAAAGTGGAGCACTATGCTTCGTTTGCTGGAGTTCTTGGTTCGGTCCGGGAGACCGACCCTTCGGAACTTCGTTCGGTGGCCAGCGGCCTTTTGACCACGCTCCTTGCTGAGTTTCAAACGGCGCGGCGAACCGAAGGTGCCCGTTTGGAAACCGACCTCCGACGTCAGTTGTCCGCGATCGACGCGGGCAAGCGATTCATTGAGGGCCAAAGTGCCCAGTTGGAAGCGGCGTTTCAGGCTAACCTCCGACGCAAGTTCGCCGAGCTTGGGGCCGAAGTGGACGAAAACCGACTTCTCGCCGAAACGGCCTTGCTTCTTGTCCGTTACGGCATCAACGAGGAGTTGGTACGTTTGGCAAGCCATCAGGTAAGTTTCGAGAACTTCCTGTCTGAAAGCGGTCCCGTGGGAAAGAAGCTCGACTTCCTTTGCCAGGAGTTCGGCCGTGAAATCAACACCATTGGTTCCAAGACCACCTCGGCCGAAGTGCAGTTGCAGGTAGTCCAAATGAAGGACGCATTGGAAAACCTGAGGGAGCAGCTTCGCAATGTCGAGTAACATTTCTGGAATTGCGGTTTCAGGAAAGAGCGGCTGTGGAAACACCACCGTGAGCGCGCAACTGGCGCACAAACTGGGCTACGAACTGGTGAATTATACCTTCCGCAATCTGGCCGTGGACGAGGGGCTGGAGTTCGAACAAGTACGTCAATTGGCCGAGGTGGACGACCGGTGGGATAAGCTGGTGGATAACCGGCAGGTGGAAAAGGCCAATTCTCATCCGAGTGTGCTGGCCTCTCGCTTGGCCATCTGGGTGTGGCAACAGGCGCGGTTCAAGGTGTACCTCAACGCCCCTCTCGACGTGCGGGCCGGACGTGTGCAAAAGCGTGAAGGGGGCAACCTAGCCGAAATACGCGAGGCTACCCGGGCTCGCGACGCGGCCGACCACGCGCGTTACCTGCGCCTGTACGGCATCGACAACGATCAGTTTACTTTCGCCGACTTGGTGATCGATGTTTCGGCGCTTGGGCCGGAAGCCATTGTCGATCAGATCCTTACCGCGTACAGGAGGCTCGCATGAAAAGTCTGTTTGATGCTTTGCCCAGGTTTTGTGCTGTTTGCGGACTCAGGCAGGAGTTTGATGTGGTTCGCCAAACAGCCTACCTCAATGGTTACGCGCAGTATTGCACCGGTTGCCGGGCCAAATACCAGTACGTGGAGGCGCACATCACCGAAGAGAAGCTTTTCGAGCAGCTCGACCCGGTATATACCGCCCCTTAGGCTATTTCAGTTTTTCAATTTCGCGGATGAACTCATCCACGCTCTTAAAGCGCTTGTACACGCTGGCAAACCGGATGTACGCCACCTTGTCGAGCGCTTCGAGCTTGTGCATCACCAGCTCACCCAGTTGCCGGGTGGTCACCTCGTGGTTGGCTTTTCCCTCCATGGCGGCCTCGTCTTCGAGCTGGTTCAGCAGTTCCTCGATATCAACTTGGCTCACCGGACGCTTCTCGAGGGCCCGCACCAAACCTCGCTCGATCTTCTTGACGTCGAAAGGTTCCCGGCGGCCGTCGTTTTTAACCACCATAAGCGGGATCTCTTCGATGCGTTCGTAGCTGGTAAAGCGGTAGCCGCACTTCAGGCATTCCCGTCGACGGCGGAGGGAAGTTCCCGAGATATTCTGCCGGCTCTCGATGACCTTGTCTTCCAGATCGCCGCACAAAGGACATTTCATATCTACCATAGTAGCGTTTTTCAGGTTATCCTGCAAAACTATGAACATTCTTATGATTGGCGGCTCGGGAATCATCTCCTCGGCCGTATCTGACCTGCTGGTGGCCCGTGGTCACCACCTCACCTTATTAAACCGTGGCACCTCGGTGCGCCCGGTTCCTGCGGGGGCCGAAGTGCTCCATGCCGATATTCGCGACGCGGCCGCCTGCCGCAAGGTACTGGGAACCCGAAGCTTCGATTCCGTCGTCGACTGGCTGAGCTTCACCCCAAAACACGTCCAAACCGCGTTGAGTCTGTTTGAAGGGCATACCGGACAGTACGTGTTCATCAGCTCGGCCTCGGCCTACCGCAAACCCACCGTGGCGTTGCCAATTGTGGAGTCCAACCTGCTTCACAACCCCTTCTGGGAGTACAGCCGCGATAAAATCGCCTGCGAAGAGTTCCTGCAGGGGCTTTACCGCACCAAGGGCACTCCCATCACCATCGTGAGGCCCAGCCACACCTACGACAAGACCATGCTGCCTGTCGATGGCGGCTGGACGGTGGTCGACCGCATGCTTGCGGGAAAACCCGTAATTGTCCATGGCGACGGCACTTCGCTGTGGACCCTCACTCACCACCACGACTTTGCCAAGGGCCTTGTCGGGCTATTGGGGCATCCCTACGCGCTGGGAGAGAGCTTCCACATCACCGGAGACGAATGGCTCACGTGGAACGAGATTTTTCGGCTCATCGGCAATGCGGCAGGCGTGGAGCCCAAACTTGTCCATGTGCCAAGCGACCTTATTGCCTTGGAAGACCCCGCTTGGGGTGCTGGCCTTCTTGGCGACAAGGCCCACAGCGTGATCTTCGACAACTCGAAAGTCCGCCGGCTGGTTCCCGACTTTGTGTGCACCATTCCCTACGCCCAAGGCGTGAAAGAGGTGATTGCCTGGTACCAGCAAGACAAAAAGCGCCAAGTGATCGACGCCGACTTTGCCAAAAGCTACGAACGAGTTCTCGCCCGCATGAACCGGGCTTTGCAAAACTAAAAACAAAGGACGAACAATGGACAACTTCACTTATCAAAACGGCACAAAAATCCTCTTTGGACGGGGTACCGAAACCGAAGTCGGCGTAGAAACCAAAAAACACAGCTCGAAGGTACTTCTGCACACCGGCATGGGCAGCATCAAGCGCACGGGCCTGTTTGACGCGGTGGTCAGTTCTCTCGAAAAGGCAGGGGTAGCCTGGGTTGAGCTTGCCGGGGCCCAACCGAACCCGCGCTTGTCGCTGGTGCACAAGGGCATTCAGATGTGCCGCGAGCAGAAGCTCGATTTCATCCTCGCCGTGGGTGGCGGTAGCGTCATCGACTCGGCCAAAGCCATCGCCGCCGGTGTTCCGTACCAAGGCGACGTCTGGGACTTTTTTGTTGGCAAGGCCAAGGTCACCTCGGCGCTGCCTGTGGGCACCGTACTCACCATTCCCGCCGCGGGCAGCGAAACCAGCGGTAGCACCGTGGTCACCAACGAAGACGGGAACTACAAGAAGGGCCTTACCTCGGAGGAGTTCCTACGGCCGGTGTTTTCCATCCTCAACCCCGAGCTCACCAAAACCCTGCCGGTGTACGAGACCGCCGTCGGCGCAGCAGACATCATGAGCCATGTTTTTGAGCGCTATTTCACGAACTCCCAAAACGTGGACTTCAGCGACCGCCTGTGCGAAGCTGTTCTCAAGGGAGTCATCCGCAACCTGCCGCTGGTCCTCGCCAAGCCCCAGGACTACGACGCCCGGGCCGAACTAATGTGGTTGGGAACCCAGGCCCACAGCGACCTCATCGGCATGGGCCGGGTAGGCGATTGGGCCACGCACGACATCGAGCACGAACTCTCAGGGATTTACGATGTACCCCACGGCGCCGGCTTGGCTGTCATGTTCCCCGCTTGGATGAAGTTCAACCTGAATCACGACTTGGACCGCTTTTGCCAAGTCGCCGTGCGCGTCTGGAACCTCGAAATGGACCACAAGAATCCCAAGAAGACCGCGCTTGAAGGGATAGCCAAACTGCAGGGGTTCTGGGCCAGTTGTGGCCTGGCCACCAGCTTGGAAAAACTGGGAATCCACGACAACCGTTATGCTGAGATGGCCGAAAAAGCCACCGGGAAAGGCAAAAGGAAGCTGGGAAACTTCGTCAAACTCGAGCAGAAGGATGTCGTGTCGATTTACGAGCTGGCCAGTGAAAAGGGAGCTAGCCTCGGCGCTGCCAGGTGAAAGGCCGCCTGAAACAGCAACTCGACTTCCTGCGGGAAATAGACAAGCTCAAGGCTATTTTCCGCAAGACCAAGCTCTTCGACGGGTCGAGGTTTGAGAACGACGCCGAACACTCGTGGACTCTGGCTGTCATGGTGGTACTGCTGAGGGAATACGCCGACTTTGAGGTCAACCTCGAACGGACCTTGCTGATGGTCCTGATGCACGATGTGGTCGAGGTCGATGCCGGCGACGTGTTCATCTACGATGCAGCCCGTGCCGATGCCCACGCGAAAGAAGAGGTGGCGGCCGCGCGACTGTACGGCCTTTTGCCCGCGGAACAAGGCCAGTGGTTTATCGACCTTTGGCACGAGTTCGAAAACAGGCAGACCAACGAGGCGAAGTTTGCCCATGCCTTCGACCGCTTGGAGCCTTGCCTTCAGAACTACTGGAACGGCGGTGGCAGCTGGCGGGAACACCACATCACCCGGGCGCAGGTGGAGGCCAAGAACAGCGTCATCCTTGAGGGCGCGCCTCGTCTTTGGACGTTTTTGCAAGGCCTGCTCGACGAGTGCGAGGCGCGCGGTGATTTTGGATGACGGGTTCCAAGGTCGCGAATGAGGATTTTTCCGGCCAGGACCTGTCTGGAAAGGTTTTCGAGGCGATCACCTTCACAGCCTGCGACTTCAGCCAAGCCGATCTGAGTCGCGCCAGCTTCGAAAGCTGTGTGTTTGAAGACTGCAACCTTTCGGGGCCCATCGTGGCCAAGACCAAGCTCTTCGACGCGGTTTTTGTGCGGTGCAAGCTCTTGGCGGTGAACTTCCTGCACTTTGATCAGTTTGCCCTGAGCTTCCGGTTTGAGGCTTGTGTGTTGCGGGTGTGCGTGTTTGCCAACCTGACGCTGAGGAAACTCAAGGTTCTCGGTTGCCAAATTGTGGAGTGCGACTTCAAGGAGGTCGACCTGACCGAGGCCAACTTTGCAGGCAGTGTCTTCCGCGATACCTTGTTCCATCAGGCCAACCTGCAAAAGGCCGATTTCCGCAGCGCTCAAAACTATAGTATCGACCCCCGCAACAACAATGTGAACAAGGCGAGGTTCGCCCAGCCTGACGTTCTGGGTTTGCTGGCGCCGTTCGGGATTCTCGTGGAAGACTGACGGCCCGTGGTTCTGAGGTTTTGCCACCAACTCGAGCAGAATCGGATGAGCGCTCAGCCGTTAGGTAACAAGAATTTGCCAAAGGCAAGCTTTGGCCCTACAGTGTGGGGAGGTTCTTTCAGGGTTTGCTTTTTGGATTTCTGATTCGTATCATCTAGCTCAAAATGTTTTCGAAGTACGCGACTATAAAGGAGAACACTGATATGCAAACGCTTTTCGTCCCTATGGCCGAAGATGATCTCGAGGCCATGCTGCCTCTCTACAACCACTATGTGCGCGAAAGCACCGCCACTTTTCACACTCACGAAGTCGACCTAGAAACTATGCACGCCATGCTCTTGCCAGACTACCCCCGCTTTGGGAGCTGGAAGGTCGTGGTTGACGGCAAGCCCAGCGGCTACGTTGTTCTGAACCGGTATAAGCCGCGCGAAGCCTACGATGGTTGTGCCGAAGTCACCATCTACCTCGATCCGGCCTACCCCGGCAAGGGCATTGGTCAGGCTGCCTTGGAGTTTGTGGAGTACCGCGCCAGGGAACGGAACTTCCATTCGCTTTTGGCCGTCATCTGCGCCGAAAATACGGCGAGCATCAAGTTATTCCACAAACAGGGGTACGTAGAATGCGCCCATTACCACGAAGCGGGAAAAAAGTTCGGCCGCTGGCTCGATGTGTTCTGCTACGAAAAGCTGCTCGAGTAGACCGTCATATACCCGGTTCGGGGGCCTGAAGCGTCGATATCTGGCCCCCTAGCAGGAACACACCAGTGCCCTCGGCCAGAAGTTCTAGCTCCAGCTCGAAGGTCACCGGGTACACCAAAGCGGTTAGAACATTGCGGCCTTCGTTGGCAAAAAGCTCGAGAGAGGTGAAGTCTCCTACGACCCGTAGCGATAGGTTTTTGCTAGCGGGCAAAGGCATCACGACCGGCAGCACGAAGTGAGGGTGGAAAGTGGCACTTAACGGCAGACTGCGGTGAAGAGTCAGTTGCCCAGCCGGATCCCAGTGCACCTCGAAGGCCCAGTCGTCGCCCGACCAGCGGAGCACGGCGCAGGCTCCTTCGGCCGAGGTCAGTTTCACCTCGAGGCTAAAAGGCTGAGTGAGGCGGCCCAACTTGAGCAGCCCATTGACCGGGCCCGTGACGAGAGATCGACCGCTGGCGTACAGCTTCTCGAGTGCTGCCACTGGGCGTTGCACGAGCCTCGGTTCTGTGGCTTGGGATCCTACAGCTTCTAGGGTCAAAACCCGGGGCAGGGTCATCGCTCCACGCCAACTGTCGGCCGGAATTTCACGGCCATATTTCCAGTTGTTCATCCAGCCGAGAAACAGGCGTTGACCCTCTGGCGCATTGTTGAAAGTGACCCCGGCGTAATTATCGGTGCCGTGATCGAGCCATTGGGGCCCGGTTTGGGCCACAAAGTTGCTCCCGTCGAAATTGCCCACCCAATACATGGTGCCCGACCCACCGTTGGGCGCTTTGTCGGCGACGCTGAGAAACAGCACCCAACGCTCGCGGCCCTGATGCACCAACGGGAACAGGTCGGGGCATTCCCAAACTCCCACTTCCAGCTCAGCGTCAAAGCGGCCGGTCTGTTCCCAGCTGGTTAGGTTGTTCGAACGGTAAAACTCCAGGTGGTCGCCTGCGGCCAGCACCATAGTCCAATGGCCGCCAAAGGCAAACACCTTCGGGTCGCGGAAGTTCTCGCCCTTCGCGGGGAGAACTGGATTACCCTCATATTTGGTCCAGGTGCGCCCCCGGTC
>Ga0209084_1000951_pt1 | contig 25671 bp, 25 predicted proteins | sample C_130820_MF_Meta_FD_187309 | JGI IMG/M metagenome (GOLD analysis project Ga0209084, IMG submission 187309) | Freshwater microbial communities from Lake Croche, Canada to study carbon cycling - C_130820_MF_MetaG (SPAdes) (version 2) | ecosystem: Environmental > Aquatic > Freshwater > Lake...
CTTTGACTTGCACGTCCACGATATCGGCATCAGCCACTGCGCCTCGCTCAGGCGTTGAAGGGCGTCGGGCCCCAGACCATGGCCCGCCTTGCCGCATGCCTTGTGTCATGCCTCGGGTCAAATCCCGGTAGCGCGTCCACAGCACCGCCACTTGCGGTTTGCGCCCGTGCAGCAAAGACCACAGCGAGGTGACGACCAGGACCGCCAACAAAGCAAACAACAAGCTGGCCGCAAAGAGCATTGCGGCCGCGGCGAAAACGAGTTTGAAAATCCATGCAAAAAGTGCGTTCATGGGGACGGATGTGCTTTGTGGAATAAGCTCAAGGCAGATACTCGAGCGCCTGCTGGTAAGCTGCCGAAACCATCAAATCGTCCCATGCCAAGGCGGGGTTTTGGGGCAGCAATTGGCGACGGCGTTGCTCGCTGGCCTCTTGCGGCTGCCACCAACCTTTGAGTTGCGCTTCGGCAAGGCCGTTCAGGGCGGCGTCGATCTCGGCGCCGCCGTTCAAAGACTGGTTGCACAGCAGCGCCAAATCGCAACCAGCGTCCAATGCCGTCAAGGCCGCTTGGGTGTAGCTCACGGGCTGACCGTCAATTTGGCGCGCGCCGTCCATCGACAAATCGTCGCTGATGATGGCACCGGCAAAACCCAGTTGCTCGCGCAAAATATCTTGCAACCAGCGTTTGGAAAACCCGGCGGGTCGGGCGTCCACTTTCGGGTAAATCACATGCGCGGGCATGACGCTTAACAAGCTGGTGTTCAAGCTGTCATAAGGCATGGCGTCTTCGGCCATGATGGCTTTGAGGCTGCGCCGGTCAATCGGCATGTCCACATGCGAGTCGGCTTTGACAAAGCCGTGCCCCGGAAAGTGTTTGCCGCAATTGCCCATGCCGGCCTGCAGCAAGCCATGCATCAGGCTCTTGGCGAGCACAGTCACCACGCGCGGGTCGCGCGCCAGGGCGCGGTCGCCGATCACGGTGCTGCCGCCCCAGTCCAAATCCAGCACCGGGGTGAAGCTGAAATCCACACCGCAAGCGCGCAGCTCCGCAGCCAGCACAAAACCGGTGGCAGTCGCAGCGCGGCAGGCTTTGAGCGCACCCGCACCGGGCGGGCCACGGCCGTCGTCCAGCCACATCTCGCCCAAGCGGCGCATGGGCGGCAGGTGGGTAAAACCATCATGGCGAAAACGCTGCACCCGCCCGCCTTCGTGGTCCACCGCGATCAACAGGTCGGCGCGAATGTCTTTGACTTGCGCACACAGCGCCGTAATCTGCGCCCGGCTTTGCCAGTTGCGGCCAAACAGGATCAAGCCTGCTGTTAGCGGATGGGCCAAACGGCGACGGTCGTCGGCATTCAGTTCGGTGCCGGCTATGTCCAACAAGAGGGGGGCGTGAGAGGTCATGATCAATGCAGGTGGAGTTCAATCAAAGGATTTCAAGCCTGGGTTTCGACGACGCAAAAACTGGCGGCGTAATCGACCTCATCGGTGACGGTGATGTGGGCACTGAGGCCCTTGGCTTCAAACCAGGTTTTCAACTCGCCGTGCAAGACAATGGTCGGCTGGCCGCTGGGCAGCTTGCCAATCTCGCAATGGCGCCAGGTCATGGGCATGCGCATGCCCAGGCCCACGGCTTTGCTGAAAGCCTCTTTGGCGGAAAACCGGGTGGCGACAAAACGAATGCCGCGCTCGGGCCAGCGCTGGCTGCGGGCACGGTACATCTTCATTTCCCCTTCGCTGAGCACCTTGGCGGCAAAGCGCTCGCCATGGCGCTCCAGGCTGGCACGGATGCGGCGAATGTCGCAAATGTCGGTGCCAATGCCGTAGATCATGCGCGCGGCTCCAAAGCCTTTAAATAAGCGGCCACGGTGGCGGCATACCCCAGCTCCAAGGCGTCGGCGATCAAGGCATGGCCGATGGAAACTTCTTGCAATTGCGGTATGGCTTGGACAAACGCCAGCAGATTGTCTTGGTTCAGGTCGTGACCCGCATTCAGGCCCAAGCCCGCTGCAGTGGCAGCTTGCGCGGTGGCCACATAGCGGGCCAGTTGCGCGTCTTGCGCTGGCCCACCCCAGGCGGCAGCGTAGGGCTCGGTGTAAAGCTCAACCCGGTCGGCACCTACGGCGCGGGCGGCGGCCATTTGCTCAGGGAGTGGGTCCATGAACAAGCTCACCCGCACGCCCAGCGCTTGGCATTCGGCGATCAAAGGCTGCAAGCGGGCCGCGTCTTCGGGGAACCGCCAGCCATGGTCGCTGGTGAACTGGCCTTCGCTGTCGGGCACAAAGGTCACTTGCTGCGGACGCACCTGGCGCACAAAGTCCATCAGGTTGTGAAACGGATTGCCTTCGATATTGAACTCGCGGTCCGGCCAGGCCTGCATCACCGCCACCAACTCTTGCACGTCTTGCGCGCGAATGTGGCGCTCGTCGGGTCGTGGATGCACGGTGATGCCTTGCGCCCCTGCTTGCAGACACAGCTGCGCTGCCCGCGTCACGCTGGGAATGCCCAGGTGACGCGAGTTGCGCAGCAAGGCCACTTTGTTGACGTTGACCGACAAGGCGGTGCGGTATTGGCTTGGATTGTTCATAAGCTTTGGATGTCCATCATCATTTGGCGCGTCTTCAAATTGCCCACACCGCAATGGTAGTTGAGCAGCACCCGCAGTTGGGGGCGCAGGGCGGCCACATGGTCCAGGCAGACGCGTAAAGTGGCGGTGTAGGCCGAGGGGTCGTCCAGCGCAGTTTGCAGCTGCGTCCATTGCTTACCCGTCAAACTGGTGCGGTCCTCGGCATGGGCTTGGCGCAAGCCGCCTTCGGGCACCAGGCAATAAGGCCCGTCAGGCTGTAAAGCAGTCATGGTCATGGTTTGCTGGCCCAAGCTGGGCAATAGTCCTATCCCGCGCAAGAGCATCAGCTCAAACACACGCAAAGCACCTTGGCGCAAGTCGGGCCCTTCAGTGGCCAAAATTTGAATGGTTGCCGCATAGACGTCAAACAGATCGCTGTGGGGATCATCCCTTGCCAGCAGACGCATCAACAACTCGTTGAGGTAATACCCTGAGAGCAAGGCATCCCCCGTGGGCATCACATGACCACCGACCCACTCCACGCCTTTGAGGGTACGGATGTCAGAATCCCCACCGTAATTCACGGCCAGCGGTTGCATGGGCAGCAAGATCGGGCGAAAGCTGGAGCTGGGGCGTTTGGCGCCCTTGGCCACCAAGGCCACCCGGCCGTGGTGCCGGGTCAGCACTTCCAAGATCAGACTGGTTTCGCTCCAGTCATACCGGTGCAAAACAAAAGCGGGCTCTTCGGTGATGCGTTGGGTGGCCATGTCAATCGGTTAGGCGCAATGCGCCAGTGGCGCAACATCGGGGCAAAGGCCAACAACGGGCTCGCCTTTACTCATAGCCGAAGGAGCGCACACGGGTCTCGTCATCGGCCCAACCCGAGCGGACTTTGACCCAAATTTCGATGAACACCTTGGCGTCCAGCAATTTCTCCAGCTCTTGCCGGGCTTCGGTGCCAATGCGCTTGAGGCGTTCGCCTTTGTCGCCAATCACCATGGCCTTGTGGCCATCGCGTTCGACCACGATGGTGGCGGCAATGCGCACCAAGCGTTTGCTGGTGCGCCCCTTTTCTTCTTCAAACTTTTCCACCACCACGGTGGAGGTGTAGGGCAACTCATCGCCAGTAAAGCGGAATAATTTTTCACGCACGATTTCGCTGGCCAAGAATTTCTCGCTGCGGTCGGTCAGTTCGTCTTCGGCGTAAAACCACTCTTGCTCCGGCAGGTATTTTTCGCAAATCCCAAACAAGCGTTGCACATCCTTGGCATTTTTTGCCGACATGGGCACAAACTCATTGAACGGATGGCGTTCCTGCATTTCACGCAACCACGGCGCAATGTCTCCCCTGCGGTTGATGGTGTCGAGTTTATTGGCCACCAACAAGCAAGGCACACCCGGCTTGAGCAGCGCCAGTACTTTGGCATCGGCCAACTGAAAGCTCCCCGCCTCTACCACAAACAAAACCAAATCCACATCGGCCACGGCACCCAGCACAGTTTTATTGAGCGACTTGTTCAACGCCGCACTGTGCAGCGTCTGAAAACCCGGTGTATCCACAAATACAAACTGGGTCTGACCCTGCGTTCGAATGCCGGTGATACGGTGGCGCGTCGTCTGCGCTTTGCGTGATGTGATGCTGATCTTTTGACCCACCAAGGCGTTGAGTAAAGTCGATTTGCCCACATTGGGTTTGCCAACGATCGCTATCAAACCGCAGCGATGTGCCGCGAGGGGGTCTGTCTCCGATGCCGTACTTTCTTCAGGTGTCAAAGGCTGAACATTGACACCTGGAATCTGAATCGATCTGCGAACAGGCGCAGAGAGCGTGACACTTTCCCGGAGTTCGTCGTCCGCTTGCTTTGTCATGTTGAGGGGCAACTGATCGGCATTTTTTTTATTCATCAGTAAGCCTTGACTTTGAGTATTTCGAGCATAGCCGCTGCTGCAGATTGTTCACCGGCTCGGCGGGAAGTACCCAAGCCCAATTGAGAAAGTCCCATTTCACGAATGTCACAAGCCACCTCAAACATTTGCTTGTGCGCAGCGCCACGCGTGGCGACCACGGTATACAGTGGCAATTGCAGTTTGCGCCCTTGCAGCCATTCTTGCAACTCGGTTTTCGGATCTTTAGAAGCTGCCTGCATTTGGGGGTTCACAGCAACATTTTTGAACAAACGCAAGACCAAGGCCTGCGCAGCAGGATAACCTGCATCCAGGTAAACCGCACCAATCAATGCTTCTAAAGCGTCGGCCAGGATAGAAGGACGCTTTTGTCCCCCGGAGCGCAGTTCGCCCTCCCCGAGCCGAAGAACAGTCGACAACTCCAAATCAAAGGCCAATTGGAATAAGGTGTCTTGCTTCACCAAGTTGGCACGTACACGGGAAAGATCGCCTTCGGTTTGGTCGTTCAACTTTTCGAACAGCCAATGGGCGACCGACAGGTTGAGTACGGAGTCGCCTAAAAATTCAAGACGTTCGTTGTGGTCTGCAGAAAAGCTCCGGTGCGTGACCGCTCTTTCGAGCAAAACCTGGTCTGTGAAATCGTGCCCCAAACGCTCTTGCAGGGCTTTCAATCCGTCACTCAAGGCCATAAGGCGTTGTTCTTATTTGTGCAATCAATGGAATCCGCCAATTCGCTTGATATTGCCAAAATTCATCCAAACAAAAAATGCACGGCCCACAATATTGGCATCAGGTACAAATCCCCAATAGCGAGAGTCCAATGAGTTGTCTCGGTTATCTCCCATCATGAAGTAATGGCCCGGCGGCACTTTGCACACAACACCCTCAACGCTGTAGCGACAGTTTTCATGGAATTTGAATTGATCTGCACCAGAGACAAACACAGGCCTGTCATCGTCCTGAATCAGCATATGCGGCTTTTCGCCTAGCGCTTCATCAAACTGTTTGAAGTAACGCATCACAGATTCATCAAAGAATTCTGGCAAGTTATTGCGCTTGACCACTTGGCCGTTGATGCTCAGTTGCTTATTCAAATAAGAGACTTCGTCGCCAGGCAAACCGACGACCCGCTTGATGTAGTCCACACTGGGTCGTGGTGGATAGCGAAAAACCATCACATCACCGCGCTGGACGGGCGTACCTTCGGTCAGCTTGATATTGACCACAGGCAAACGAAGACCATAATGAAATTTGTTGACCAAAATCAGGTCGCCAATCCACAAGGTCGGAATCATGGAGCCCGATGGAATTTTAAAAGGTTCGAACAAGAATGAACGCAGCACAAAAACCACCAAAATCACAGGAAACAAGCCAGCAGTCCAGTCCAGCCACCAAGGCTGCATCAACAATTTTTCACGCGCTGGCGCGGTATCGGTGTCCACTTTATGAATGCCCATGCGGGTCAGCTCTTGTAGTCTGGCACTTGCTTCAGATTCAAGCTTAAGAACTGCAGATTGTCTGTGCGGCAAAAAATAAAAGCGCTCTGCCAACCAGTAAATACCCGTCACGCAAACGGCCATTAAAAGTAACAATGCAAAATTACCTTCTATCATTCCGACATACCAAGAGCCGGCGTATCCCGCAAAAGCAGCCAAGACCAAGCTAGTTAAATATTGCATTTTTTAATCTTCCACTTGCAAAATGGCCAAGAAGGCCTCTTGTGGCACTTCCACTGAGCCAATTTGTTTCATTCGTTTTTTACCGGCTTTTTGTTTTTCAAGCAACTTGCGCTTGCGCGAAATATCGCCACCATAACACTTGGCCAAGACGTTTTTCCTTAATGCTTTGATAGATTCACGGGCAATGATGTTAGAGCCAATCGCTGCTTGAATTGCCACATCGAACATTTGACGGCTGATGATTTCACGCATTTTGGCAACGACCGCACGGCCGCGGTATTGCGACTGTGTTCGGTGCACGATGATGGACAAGGCATCCACCTTTTCACCATTGAGCAAAATGTCAACTTTCACGACATCGGATGCTCGAAATTCCTTGAAGGTGTAATCCATCGAGGCGTAGCCACGCGAAACCGACTTGAGCTTGTCAAAGAAGTCCAGCACGATCTCACCCAATGGCATTTCATAAGTGAGCATGACCTGGCGGCCATGGTAAGCCATGTTCATTTGCAAACCTCGCTTTTGATTTGCCAAGGTCATCACCGGCCCCACATAATCCTGGGGCATGTACAAATGCACCGTCACAATGGGTTCGCGAATTTCTTGCAGCTTACCCTGTTCGGGCATCTTCGAGGGATTTTCAACCATGACGACTTCGCCGTCTGCTTTGACGACCTGGTAAACCACACTGGGTGCTGTTGTGATCAAGTCCTGATCGAATTCACGCTCGAGTCGTTCTTGCACAATTTCCATGTGCAATAAACCCAAAAAGCCACAACGAAAACCAAACCCCAAGGCCTGAGAAACTTCAGGCTCATAGTGAAGGGATGCATCGTTCAGCTTGAGTTTCTCTAAAGCGTCACGCAGTGAGTCGTATTCACTTGATTCGCTCGGATACAAACCGGCAAAAACCTGCGGTTGAATTTCTTTAAAGCCAGGCAAAGCGACTGTCGCAGGTCCCAAATTATTGGGCAGCTTCTTTTCAAGGGTGATCGTGTCACCCACTTTGGCAGCCTGAAGCTCTTTGATGCCGGCGATGATGTAACCCACTTGCCCTGCTTCAAGGCTGGGCCGGGCTTCGTTGGCCGGCGTGAAAACGCCTAAGTTGTCTGCGTTATACACAGTCTCCGTGGCCATCATTTTGAAACGCTCGCCTTTGGCCAAGCGCCCATCAATGACCCGCACCAACATCACGACACCCACATAGGTATCGAACCAGCTGTCAACGATCATGGCACGCAAAGGCGCATTGGGATTGCCTTTGGGGGCTGGAATCCTGGCAACAATCGCTTCCAAGATTTCATCGACGCCCATTCCCGTTTTAGCAGAGCAAGGAATCGCATCACTCGCATCAATACCGATCACGTCTTCGACTTCGGCCTTGGCATTCTCAGGATCGGCTTGCGGCAAATCCATTTTGTTCAGAACGGGCACCACCTCCACACCCAGGTCCAATGCGGTGTAGCAGTTGGCCACCGTTTGCGCCTCAACACCTTGACTTGCATCGACCACCAACAAAGCCCCTTCGCATGCAGAGAGGGAGCGCGACACCTCATAAGAAAAGTCCACATGACCAGGCGTATCGATCAAATTCAGGTTGTAAATTTGCCCGTCTTTGGCCTTGTATTGCAACGCAGCCGTTTGCGCTTTGATGGTGATGCCTCGCTCTTTTTCAATGTCCATGGAGTCCAGCACTTGCGCAGACATCTCCCGGTCTTGAAGGCCGCCACAACGCTGAATGAGTCTGTCGGCTAAGGTGGATTTGCCATGATCGATGTGCGCAATGATCGAGAAATTTCTGATGTTATTCATCAAGGAGTTGCTACAAGTGATTGAAATTGAAAGGACCGATACAAGAAAAAAGGGCGCGTCAATTTCGACGCGCCCTGAACCAACAATCTATGGCAACTGCGATAGTTGGAACTTTATTGTAGGCAAAAAGCCCTGGGCTCACATCCTGAAAATAGCGCAGAGCACAACGTTGTTGCACTGCAACATATAAATTATTCACAACTTATTCACAGTCACACATGGAATTCTATTGAACAAGTTGTGGGTGGGCTGTGGATCAGTGGTGGACTGAAGTGGAACATCCCACATCATGGATCTTTACCTGCACTTTATGCGTTGAATCAAGGATCAAGTTGGCTGATTTTAGCCATTTTTGTTATGAGCAATTCTAAAAGTTAGCGCCTGCATACTTATTAAAAAGTACATTTTTTTAAATTTACAGCATCTTCGGTGTTGCATTGGTGCAATGGACAACGCCAATGCCCTGCTTGTGTAAAGGGGTTTAAAGGGTTTTCAAACGCCTCAATACAACAAGCAATGACTCAGCGTCCGGGGCGTATCAAGGCGTACTGCGCCACATCAGAGCGGCGAAACAACACATTGAATGGCTTGTTTTTGTCGATCTTACCCATGGCCAACTCAAAGTCACGCAACTGCGTAATTTCAACATTAGCTATAGACAAAATGACATCCCCTTCGCGCAAACCCGCACGGGCAGAAGCCTCTGTGACGGACTCAATACGCACACCGCCTTTGAGTTTGAGTTCCTTCTTTTGCACATCCGTTAAATCAGCCACAACCAAACCCATTGACTGGGCTGTACCTGCAGATTTTGGTTCCGCTGCAGGTTGCACAGTCTTGCTTGTTTTAACGGGTTCCAACTCGGCGATGGTCACAGCCAGTTCTTTGCTAACCCCGCGCCTGAAAACAATAAGATTGCTCCGTGTCCCAGGCTTGGTGTTGCCGACCAAGCGCGGCAAATCAGTGGCTTTTTCAATCGGTTTGCCATCGAAACGGGTAATGATGTCTCCCGGCTCCAAGCCCGCTTTGTCGGCTGGCGAACCCGACTCAATGCTGCGTACCAAAGCGCCTTGGGCGGTCCCTAGTCCAATCGACTCTGCCACCTCTTTCGTGACATCACCAATTTGGACGCCAATACGACCGCGAGTAACGCGTCCGTTCTGCCGCAGTTGTTCGCTCACTCGAATGGCTTCGTCCATCGGAATGGCAAATGAAATGCCCATGAACCCACCCGATCGCGAATAGATCTGGCTGTTGATACCTACGACCTCACCGCGCATGTTGATCAGTGGCCCCCCAGAATTACCCGGATTGATTGCCACATCAGTTTGAATAAAAGGCAAGTAGTCGCCGGTATCCCGTTGCTTGGCACTGACAATGCCGGCTGTGACCGAGTTTTCAAGACCAAATGGTGATCCGATGGCCATCACCCACTCGCCGACTTTCAAACGCGAGACATCCCCCACTTTGATCGCTGGCAATCCGGTGGCCTGTATTTTTACAACAGCCACATCGGTCCTTTTGTCTGCGCCAACAATGCGTGCTTTGAACTCTCTTTTATCGGTCAAAGTCACCAACACCTCATCTGCACCCTCCACCACATGGGCATTGGTCATGATGTACCCATCCGACGACAACACAAATCCAGAGCCAACACCCCTAGGCTGGGAAGGCTCTTCTGAGGGTTGGGATTTATTGGGGCGCGGATTTTGCCGAGGCGCATTCGGCATGGGGACACCAAAAAACTTCCGAAAAAGCTCCTGCATCTCTTCATCGGAGCCCGCACCTTGGGCATTCGCTTTGGCTTTTTCCAAGGTGCGTATGTTCACGACCGAAGGTCCAACCAGTTCCACCAGTTCCGTGAAATCGGGCAAGCCTTTGACTACCTGGGCTTGGACTGCTAAGGGAGATATCGCCCCTGAGACGAAGGCTAAAGAAGCCGGTAATGCAGCCACAAAACTGAACGAGGCAATGCCCATCCATCTCGAGATACTCATGCAAGTCCTAATCATTCATACGCTCCGTCGTAAAAAGCCAACATTTCACTCATATGAGGTCTAACAGCACAACTTTCAAGCGCTCTGTCACTGTTTAAGGCGAGAATACACCGCGCAACGGATGTCATGCCATTGCGCAGGTGCAAATCCCTTGTAAAGCCAGACCCATTGTTGTAACCCTGAAACATCTAAGGATGAACCAATCAACCGTAAAAGCAAGGCCTGCTGAACATCCAAAATCACGACGACATTAGAAACATTCTGCGCAGTTTCATTTTGGGCATGATCCAAACAGCGCCAAACGTGTCCATCCCAATCAAGCCAGCAGGTAGGCGGGGTTCGCAAAGCAAGTGGCAAGCATGCAGTGCCGACGGCGAACAAAGTACACATGGAAATTCCAGCAATCCAAAGGCCGATCTGCCCCGCATAGAGTAGCCACCCCGTCAAAATGGCACCGCCTAACCACAGACCACCACATAACCAGAAAATCCATAAAAAATGCCCCACCGGGTACATAACCAATGGGGCGTTTCGCATGAACAGTGCGTCGCGTTAAATGCGTTTGAACACCAAGCTGCCGTTGGTTCCACCAAATCCAAAATTGTTTTTAAGCGCCACATCGATCTTGACGTCACGGGCCGTGTTGGCACAGTAGTCAAGGTCACACTCAGGGTCCTGGTTGTCCAGGTTAATGGTCGGAGGCACTTTCTGGTGATAAAGCGACAACACGGTAAAAATACTTTCCACACCGCCTGCGCCGCCCAGTAAATGGCCGGTCATGGATTTTGTGGAACTGACCACAATATTTTTTGCGTGGTCGCCTAATGCCGCTTTGATGGCACTGGTTTCATTCACATCACCCAAGGGTGTGGAAGTACCGTGCGCATTCAGGTATTGAATCTGGTCCGGATTTACACCCGCATTGCGCATGGCCGAAACCATGGCACGACGTGGGCCGTCCATGCTGGGTGCAGTCATGTGTCCAGCATCCGCGCTCATACCGTAACCACTCAATTCAGCATAAATTTTGGCGCCACGGGCCTTGGCATGTTCGTACTCTTCGAGCACCATCACACCGGCACCTTCTCCCAGCACAAAACCGTCGCGGTCTTTGTCCCAAGGGCGGGATGCGGCTGTTGGATCGTCATTGCGGGTCGATAAGGCACGCATTGCAGCAAAGCCGCCAATACCCAGGGGCGATACGCACGCCTCCGAGCCGCCAGCTACAACGACATCTGCATCGCCGTATTCGATCATGCGACCTGCCTCTCCTATGCAGTGCAAACCCGTGGTGCAGGCCGTCACAACAGCCAAATTAGGGCCTTTGAAACCGCACTTCATGGAAACGTGACCCGCAATCATGTTGATGATCGAAGCAGGCACAAAAAATGGAGAAATGCGACGTGGCCCACGACTTGTGTACTCGGCGTGCATGCCTTCGATCATGGGCAAGCCCCCGATACCCGAGCCGATCACACAACCGATACGAGTGGCCAACTCATCATCCAGCGCTTCACCCGTGGGCAAACCGGAATCTTGCACTGCCTGCATGGCCGCCGCCACGCCGTAATGGATGAAATGGTCCATCGTGCGCGCATCTTTAGAGTTGATGTACGCATCCAGATTAAAGTCTTTGACTTCACCCGCAATCTTGCAGGCAAACGCAGAGGCGTCAAATTTACTGATCAGGCCAATACCAGACTGACCGGCGAGAAGCTTGGACCATGCATCGGCGACCGTGTTGCCCACGGGGCTGATACATCCCAAACCCGTAACTACAACGCGGCGCCGGGTCATCGTCGATCAGGCCTTTTTGCTTTGCGCGTAATCAATCGCGGCTTGAACGGTCGTGATTTTTTCTGCGTCTTCGTCTGGAATTTCGATGCCGAATTCGTCTTCGAGTGCCATCACCAATTCCACTGTGTCTAAGGAGTCTGCACCCAGATCGGCCACAAAGGCTTTTTCATTGGTCACTTGTGACTCTTCAACGCCGAGTTGTTCGGCAATGATTTTTTTGACACGTGCTTCGATATCGCTCATGGTTCCCTCTGAGGGTTGTGAAAAATGAGATTTTAACCGCCTCAGACCACCCAAACCTGCCCGGTGGCAAAACGGAGACTATAAAAAGCCAATTCAAGCCATGAACATGCCACCATTGACATGCAATTCTTGGCCCGTGACATAGGCAGCCAAAGGGCTGGCCAGATAACTGACAGCGTGTGCAATGTCTGCAGGCAAGCCAAGGTGTCCTAGGGGAATTTGATTCAAAAGTGCTTTTTGTTGCGCCTCGGGCAAGGCCGCAGTCATGTCCGTCTCGATGAAACCCGGTGCCACGCAGTTCACAGTAATGTTGCGGCTGCCCAATTCTCGGGCCAATGCTCGGGTCATACCCGCCACACCCGCTTTGGCGGCTGCATAGTTGGCTTGTCCCGGGTTACCCGATGCGCCCACCACGCTGGTGATGCTGATGATGCGGCCGTAGCGCTGCTTCATCATGGGGCGCATCACAGTGCGACTCATGCGAAACACGGCTTTCAGGTTGGTGTCCAGCACCGCATCCCAATCGTCGTCTTTCATGCGCATCGCCAAAGTATCGCGGGTAATGCCTGCATTATTGACCAACACATGCAAAGCGCCGTGCTCTTTGACGATCCTGTCAATCAAGCCCTCGGCTGCGGCTGCATCATTGACATCTAAATTGGCACCACGGCAACCCGAAAAGGCAGACAAAGCAGCACTGATGCGAGCGCCACCTTCATCGGTGGTCGATGTACCAATAACTTTCAGTCCTTGCTCGGCCAATTGCAAGGCGATTGCAGCACCAATACCGCGTGTAGCGCCAGTCACCAAGGCCACTTGACCTGCAAATTGAATTTCGCTCATGCCAACTGCCCTTTGACTTCATTCAATGACGCAATATCGTACACAGCCAAGCCCGTCATCTCGGCGTCGATGCGCTTGGTCATGCCGGCCAATACTTTGCCAGGGCCGCACTCAACCACAGTCAAAATTCCTTGCGATTTGATGGCCTGCACACACTCGACCCAGCGCACCGGACCGAATGCCTGGCGGTACAAGGCGTCTCGAATCCGCTGTACATCGGTCTCTGCCTTGACATCAATGTTGTTGATCACCGGGATTTGAACTTTCCCGAAAACAATGTCCGCCAATTTAGCGGCCAATTTGTCTGCGGCCGGCTTCATCAAGCTCGAATGAAAAGGTGCCGATACTGACAGCAACATGGCACGTTTGGCGCCATTGGCTTTTAAAACTTCACAGGCTTTATCGACGGCTGCCTTGCTGCCTGCAATCACAGTTTGGGCTGCATCATTGAAGTTCACCGCCTCAACCACCTCCATACTTGCAGCTGGAAAAGTAGCCTGCGCCTCAGCACAACCTGCGATCACCTGTGCCGATGGCATACCCAATATCGCCGCCATGGCACCAACGCCCACAGGCACCGCTTCTTGCATGGCCGCAGCGCGAAAACGCACTAAAGGCGCCGCTTGCGCCAATGTCAAAACGCCAGAAGCCACTAAGGCGGAATACTCTCCAAGTGAATGTCCAGCCAACACATCGGGTTGAGCGCCGCCTTCGGACCGCCAAGCACGGTAAGCGGCTACAGCGGCGACCAACATCACCGGCTGGGTATTGGTCGTTAAAGCCAAGGCCTCTTTAGGACCTTGTCGAATCAGTTCGCCCACATCTTCGTTCAAGGCGTCTGAGGCTTCTTTCAAAGTTGCAAGAACCGCGGGATGACCATTCCACGCATCCAGCATACCAACCGACTGTGAGCCTTGACCTGGAAAAACAAATGCAAATTTTGTCATGGTGTTGTTCATGAAAATTACCCCCCCAGCGCTGTCCGATTTTTGCAACTGCAGCAGCGCCCCTCCAAACTTTTTAGCCTAGTCTCACAGCTTGAGCAGAACCGAACCCCAAGTGAAACCCCCGCCCACGCCTTCCAGTAAAAGGGTTTGCCCTTTTTGGATGGTGCCGTTGCGCACCGCATGATCAAGTGCCAAGGGAATGGACGCGGCTGAAGTGTTGCCATGCTGATCAACCGTGACAATTACCTTGTCCATGGACATTTTGAGCTTGCGGGCTGTGCTTTGCATGATCCGGATATTGGCCTGATGCGGGATCAACCAATCGATATCAGCTTCAGTCAATTGCGCTTTTGCCAAACTGGCGCGAGCGGTTTCTTCCAAAACACCCACAGCCAATTTAAATACAGCCTGACCGTCCATCTTCAAGACCGGATCGCCCAGCACAGAGCCACCTGAAACATGACCTGGCACACACAAAATGGCGGAATGTTTGCCATCGGCGTGGATATCGGTTGCCAAAATTCCAGGAACATCGGAGGCTTCGAGCACGACAGCACCCGCTCCATCCCCAAACAAAACACAGGTTGTGCGGTCTTTGAAATCCAAGATACGACTGAAAACTTCAGCGCCAATCACCAAGGCCTTGGTTGCAGAGCCACTTTGAATCATGGCGTCAGCCACGGTTAAAGCATAAATAAAACCGCTGCAAACAGCCTGAACGTCAAATGCTGGGCATCCGGCAATGCCCAGTTTGTGCTGCAACAAGGTGGCCGTTGATGGAAAAACCATGTCAGGCGTTGAAGTAGCGACAATGATCAAGTCAATTTCTTCAGGCTTCACACCTGCCGCTTCTATCGCCTTGAGTGCAGCTTTTACGCCCAAATCACTGCTTGCCGAACCGGCATCGACAAAATGACGGGCACGAATACCGGTTCGCTCCACGATCCATTCATCTGAAGACTCGACGCCTTGAGCGGCCAATTCGGCAACCAAATCGGCATTGGTCAAGCGACGGGGAGGCAAGAAACTGCCAGTGCCAGTGATACGGGAATAAGGTCTCATTCGTGTGGGACCTGTGCGACAGCCTCTGACTGCATGCTTGCCAACAAAAGGGCTGCATGCGTAATTCGGGCCTGCACTCGGTCCAGCAATTGGTGACGAGATGCATCATACGCTCGGTTCAATGCGGCTTCGAAAGCGAACGCATCTGCCGATCCATGGCTCTTGAAAACCAAACCACGCAGTCCCAACAAGGCCGCACCGTTGTAACGACGATGGTCCACACGCGACTTAAATGCAGATAAGATCGGATAAGCCAAAAAAGCAACAAATTTCGTGAAAATGTTGCGCGTAAACTCAGCAGTCAAAAAACCACTGACCATGGTTGCCAGCCCCTCACTGGCTTTGAGCGCCACATTACCCACAAAACCGTCACAGATCACGATGTCAACGGTTCCTTTGAAAATGTCATTGCCTTCCACATTGCCATAGAAGTTCAACTCTCCAGCCAGACCCGCAGACCTCAAAAGTTCACCAGTTTTCTTGATGACGTCATTGCCTTTAATGACTTCCTCGCCCACATTCAGCAAACCCACGGTAGGATTCTCGTTGCCTTGAAGCACAGATACCAAGGCCGAACCCATCACCGCAAACTGAAGTAAATCCTCAGGAGAACAATCCACGTTGGCTCCCAAATCGAGCATGGTCGTGCTGCCGCCTTTGAAGTTTGGCATTTGTCCCGCAATGGCCGGACGGTCAATACCCTGCATGGTTTTAAGCACGTACCGTGCTATGGCCATCAAAGCACCCGTATTGCCAGCCGAGATAGCCGCCTGCGCCGCCCCTTGCCTGACCTGCTCGATGGCAATCCGCATCGAAGAGTCTTTTTTGCGGCGAAGAGCAATTTCAAGCGAGTCGTCCATGCCAACCTCTTCACTGGCATGAACAACTTTGCCACGGGGCTCTTGCCACCCAGAGAAGGCTTCGGGCAAGCCGACCAACAACAAACGCGCATCGGGGTGCTTGATCAAAAAACGCTGACAAGCCGCCAAAGTCACACGGGGACCGTGATCGCCACCCATGCAATCGACGGCCAGTGTGATCACATCAGGAGTTGACATAGAAGGGATGCATCAAAAATAAAGGCCCGAGCTACGCAAGAAGTAGCATCGGGCCCTTGAAGCCAGTGTGAATTAGGCTTCAGATTTGTTTTTCAACACCTGACGGCCACGATAAAAGCCATTCGGGCTGATATGGTGACGCAGGTGTGTTTCGCCCGTGGTCGGCTCCACGGCGATGCCCGGCACATTCAGTGCATTGTGCGAACGGTGCATGCCGCGCTTGGACGGGGACTTTTTGTTTTGCTGAACGGCCATGGTGGCTCCTTGAATGCCGCGCGTTCGAAGAAGGACGCAGCTTCTGAGTTAGAAAAAGTACGCCCAGATAATCCGAGCGAAGCCATTGATTATAACCTAACTTGGGCTTAATTGGACTTTTTAAGCTTCAACCCGGCCAAAGCCGCAAAGGGGTGCGGTCGTTTTTCCTCTTCTTGTTCAAACTGAGGGTCTTCAGCTGACATGTGCAAAGGCTCCGGACAGGCTTGATGCAGGGGCACCAAAGGCATGGCCAAAATCACCTCGTCCTCCACCAGATCGATCAAATTGAACTCTCGGCTTGTGACCAAAAGATCCTCTTCCACCTCGTCATCCAGCGCCATGGCCGTGGCCTCGTCAGCGACGAAGCGGAAAGATCTGTCCACGGCTACAGCGGTCAATACAGGGCTGAGGCAGCGTTGGCACAACAGCGGCAAAACCGCATTGACCTGCAAATGAAGCCACACTTGGTCTTGAGCCCCCGCTTTGGAAACAGCTTCGCCTCGGGCTTGCCACTTCACAGGAGGCGACACCAATCCGTCTTCGGACTCTTCTGTAAGACGCTCCCATTGCACCAGCGGTGCCTGGCCTGAAAGGACAGACCCGTCGTGAGAAAAGGCCCTCACATCGAGCCTCTGAGGGTGCCACTTGGCATCGCTTTTGTGTTCCATGGTTGCAGTGTAAGAGAATTACGGCATGTCATACGCCGCATTGCACACCCACTCACCCGAAAGTCGCCGCCTCGTCTTGGGCTCTACATCACGTTATCGACGTGAATTGCTGGAGCGATTACGCATCCCATTTGTCACTGCCTCGCCAGAGGTTGACGAGACACCCCATAGGGGTGAAACACCCCCACAACTGGCTCTGCGTCTGGCACTGGCCAAAGCGCAGGCGGTGGCCCTTCAATTTCCGCAAGCCGTGGTCATCGGGTCTGACCAGGTCGCCGATTTGGATGGCGAGCCCTTGGGGAAGCCAGGGCAACATGACCGCGCCGTGGCTCAACTTCGTCGCATGCGGGGTCAATTGGTTATTTTCCAAACTGCAGTCTCTGTGGTGTGTTTGGCAAGCCAATTTGAACAAACCCAACTGGCCCAGGTCAAGGTGCGCTTTCGCGATTTGAGCGACGCCGAGATCGAAGCTTATTTACGCGCAGAAGAGCCCTATGACTGTGCAGGCAGTGCCAAAAGCGAAGGACTCGGTATCGCACTGCTCGACTCAATTGACAACGACGACCCGACCGCACTGGTGGGTTTGCCTTTGATTCGCACCTGCCAAATGATCCGGGCAGCAGGCGTTCGAATTTTATGAGCGCGCCCACCACACCGCTTGGACGCTTGTTCTTGGTTCCTGCACCTTTGGATTTTGGCTGCGACAGCGACACGGCCTTGGAAGAGGTCATGCCCCTAGGGACCTTGAAAGTCGCGGCCCAACTCAGCCACTGGATTTGTGAAAACGCCAAGTCCACACGCGCTTACTTAAAGCGGGTCGATGCGCTGGTGCCCTTAGGCACACCCATCCAAAGCCAACAGATCACCGAGTTGCCTCGGCAAGTGCATAAAAAGGGGGACCACCTGGGGGATTTCGATGCCAAGCCTTTGCTGGCTGATGCCCTTCATGGGCATGACGTCGGATTGGTCAGCGAAGCCGGCATGCCCGCCGTGGCCGACCCCGGGAGCTCGGTCGTGCGTGCTGCGCACACTTTGGGCCTAAAAGTCGTCCCCTTGATCGGTCCAGTTTCATTGCTCTTGGCCTTGGCCGCATCAGGACTGAACGGTCAAAATTTCGCCTTTGTTGGCTACCTTCCACAAGACAGTGCAGAACGAAACAAACGGATCCGGGAGCTCGAAACTTTGGCAATCCGAACAGGACAAACCCAATTGTTCATTGAAACGCCTTACCGCAATGCCGCAATACTTCAAGCTTTACTGCAAACCTTGCAAGCCCAAACGCGGCTCGCCATCAGCAGCGGCTTGACGCTTGCCACCGCACAATCACGCAGTGCAACAGTCAGCCAATGGAAAAAACAAGCCGAGGGACCGAACAACAGCACACCCGCAGTTTTTGCCATCGGACCTTGAAAGGCGGTTGAAAAAATCTCAACGCAGAGTGACCGACGAACGCATGGCTTGCCATGCACCCACGCCAACTGCGGCGCCAAATCGTTTGGCCAAGCGCTCTGCCACGTTTTCACGACGTGTGTAGTCGGTGATGTCTTCGGCTTTGACCACATCACGGGCCACCATGTCCAGGCTGCCCATCGCATCGGCTAAGCCCAATTCGACCGCTTGCTGGCCGCTCCAGAACAAACCGCTGAACATTTCGGGGGTTTCTTTCAAACGATCACCACGGCCTTTTTTCACCGCCTCAATGAATTGCGCATGAATTTGATTCAGCATCAACTGCCCATGTTTGCGTTGGGCTTCTGTTTGCGGGCTGAACGGATCGAGAAATCCCTTGTTTTCACCGGCCGTCATCAACCGGCGCTCTACGCCCAATTTGTCCATCAGCCCGGTAAAGCCAAAACCATCCATCAACACACCAATACTCCCCACAATGCTGGCTTTATCGACATAAATTTTATCTGTCGCTGCGGCAATATAGTAGGCAGCAGAAGCACAAGACTCTTCGACCACCGCATAAATCGGCTTTTTATAAACTGCTTTCAAACGGTGAATTTCATCGTTGATGATCCCCGCTTGAACAGGACTGCCGCCCGGGGAGTTGATGACCAGAACTAAGGCCTTCGAGCCCGAGTCTTCCAAGGCACTGCGCATGGCCATTACAATATTTTCTGCACTTGAATCAGCACCTGAAGCAATTTCGCCTTTGATCTCAACTGTGGCGGTATGAACCGATGTCGGGTTGTTGGCAGGCGCATTGTCATTGCGTAAAACCCAGAAAACCGCCACGGCAAACACCAGCCAAGCCATTCGCAAGCCGATGTTCCAGCGGCGAGACACCTTGGCTTCTTGTAAATTGGAAAAAACAAGCTTTTCTAAGACTTGCCTGTCACTTGCTATTTGTGACACAGGCGTTGCAGCGGCGGCCGTCTCAGGGTTCACAGCGGCGGCCGCTGGGTGCAAGACAGGTTCAATAGATTCAGGAGTAGGCTCGTGCATTTCAAAATTCAAAAGGTTTCAAGTTGTACTCAGTATGCCAGTGAACTACTTCATTCTGTTCGGCTAAGGTGATTTTCACCAAGCCTCCTCGACAGGGGCCGCCTGCGCACTCACCTGTCACGGGGCTGTACGTCGCCCCATGGGTGGCGCACATCAACCATTGCCCTGATGCATCAAAAAACCGGTCCGGCTGAAAATCCAATTCCATCGCCACATGGGTGCAACGATTGAGGTAAGCCTGCACACGGCCTTCATGACGTACAGCAAACGCACGACAAGTTTGCCCCCCGTAAACCACATCAAAGGGGACTCCTCGCCCTCCTTCTTGTAGATCGGCTGAATTGCACAGTGGTACCCAATCACTCATTCAGTCCCCCTCAGGCGTGATTTTTCAGCCAAGTATTCAACTCGGCCACCGAATGCAAAACAGCCAAGGGCTTGAGCACATGAAAGGCCTCAGGCTCATGGGCGCCATAGCTCACACCGATACTGGGGCATCCCGCGTTCAAGGCCATTTGCAGATCATGGGTTGTGTCACCGATCATCAAGGTACGCTCCGGCTCCGCACCAAATTCACGCATCAACTCTTGCAACATCAAGGGGCTCGGTTTCCCAGCCGTTTCGTCAGCTGTGCGGGAACCATCAAACACCCCTTTCAAGGCCACATCGTGCAAGGCTTCGTTCAGACCTTTGCGACTTTTACCGGTCGCCACAGCGAGCCAATGGTGGCGCGACTTGAGATCAGCCAGCATGGGCAAAACACCCTCAAACAAACTGATGTCATCTTGGAGTTGAAGGTAATAGTGCCGGTAGCGTTGACCCAATTCGGGATATTTGTCTGGCGAGACGTCGGGCGCCGCATGCGCCAAGGCCTGCGGCATTGCCATACCAATCACATAGGAAGCGGCTTCCCGAGTGGGCTCTTGACCACCGACATCGACCACCGCCCTCTGAATGCAGCGGGTAATGACCGCAGTGGAGTCAAATAAAGTGCCGTCCCAATCGAAGGCGATCAGGTCAAATTGGCGGGGTCTGGATGCGGACATGGTCTTTGAATTGTTGAAGTTCAGTCGGTAACTCGGCGTTCAACTCAACACGTTTCCCCGACACGGGGTGGTTGAACTGCAAGCGCCAAGCATGTAGGAACATACGTTTACGGCCTTGTTTTAGCAGCATTTTGTTCCATTCAAAATCGCCGTATTTGTCATCACCTGCAATCGGATGCCCCTGCGACGCCAAATGCACTCTGATTTGGTGCGTCCGTCCGGTTTTAATGGTCACTTCCAGCAAAGTGCATCCGTTCAGGCGTTCAGCCACTTTGACCAAGGTGATGGATCGCATACCTTCAGGGTCTTCTGCTGTGGTCACTCGCACGCGTCGCTCCCCATCGGGCAGCAAAAACTTATGCAAAGGCAGATCAATGACTTTATTTTTTGCAGGCCATTGACCCCGAACCAAAGCCAAATAAGTCTTGCCCGTTTCACGTTCGCGAAACTGATCTTGCAGGTGCTTCAATGCGCTGCGTTTTTTGGCAACCAGCAAAATACCGCTGGTGTCGCGGTCTAAACGGTGTACCAACTCCAGCAGTTTGGCCTGCGGACGTGCCTGACGCAATTGCTCGATCACTCCGAAACTCACGCCAGACCCGCCGTGAACAGCCACACCAGCAGGCTTGTCTAACGCCAACAGCGCCTCGTCTTCCAACAAAACCGGAAACTCGCGCCCCGGGGCTGGACGGGCCGCTTTTTCGGCCACTTTCTCTGAAATTCGCACAGGAGGCAGCCTGACCAAGTCGCCCGCCGTGACCCGACTCTCGGCCGATGCCCTGCCTTTGTTGATCCGGACCTCGCCGCTGCGGATGATCCGGTACACATGTGTTTTGGGAACGCCTTTGAGGTGCCGGATCAGGTAATTGTCCAGGCGTTGACCGGCCGACTCTTCATCGACGGTGAGCCATTTCACTTCCAGGGAGACAGGAGCTGGGTTGCCCCCTATAATGTGTTTCACCAGCGATTGGTTGTAAGTAGTTGATTTGAATGGAAATGAATTCCTTAAGGTAAGGAGTTTAGTCCACACACCACCCCAACCGCGCTGGAAGGTCGATGCCACCTCCCCTGTTACTGCAGACTGCAAGGCCAACGCCCGCAGTGGCAAAACCAGTCAGAGGATGGGCAGACGCATTGAAACCCCGATACGGAATACCTGTATTCACCAGCCCTCGGCTGTTGAATGGAACGAAGCGAAATGATGGTGCTGATGGGAACTTGGATGACTTGGCTGCAGTGGCTCTTTGAGCCGCCCGGCCTGTTCACGCCCATGACCCCACCCCGAACAGTGAAGATACCCTCTTTGCTCGAGCGGCGACCCAGTGCCTCCATCCCCTCGCCTCATCCACGCGCCCTCTCCACTGTTCCTGAGCCAATGCTCAGCTGAACAGCGGACACTTCGGCAATTCCTTTCGTTTCAAGCGTCTTCTCCGGCATCGTGTGCCCTTTGTGGGCCAGTACAAGCCAGCGCAGCCAGCGGGTCCTATGATCCTGCGCCGCGCGGCATTAGAAGAAGGACTGCATCATGAAACGGATGCTCATTAACGCTACGCAGGCAGAAGAACGCCGCTTGGCCATCGTCGACGGACAAAAACTCCTCGACTACGAAATCGAAATCGAAGGGCGCGAACAGCGCAAAGGCAATATTTACAAAGCTGTTGTGACCCGGGTCGAGCCCTCACTCGAAGCTTGCTTTGTGGACTACGGTGAAGACCGTCATGGCTTTTTGCCCTTCAAAGAAATCTCACGCCAATACTTCGCCGAAGGCGTCTCGGTCAGCCAGGCCCGCATCAACGATGTGATCCGCGAAGGCCAAGAACTCATGATCCAGGTCGAAAAAGAAGAGCGTGGCAACAAGGGCGCTGCCCTGACCACCTTCGTCTCCCTGGCTGGCCGCTATGTGGTGCTGATGCCCAACAACCCCCGTGGCGGTGGCGTCAGTCGCCGAATTGAGGGTGACGACCGGGCCGAGCTCAAAGAAGCCATGGACCAGTTGGAATACCCCAAGGGCATGTCCATCATCGCGCGCACCGCTGGCATTGGCCGTTCAGCGCCCGAATTGCAGTGGGACTTGAACTATCTGCTCAAGTTGTGGACCGCCATCGACGGCGCCACCAAAGGCGGCAAAGGCGCTTTCTTGATTTACCAAGAATCTTCGCTGGTCATCCGCGCGATTCGTGACTACTTCAACAATGACATCGGCGACATCCTGATCGACACCGACGACATTTACGAACAAGCTCAGCAATTCATGAGCCACGTGATGCCTGAATTCGCGGCGCGCGTGAAGCGCTACCGCGACGATGCACCCTTGTTCAGCCGCTTCCAGATCGAACACCAGATCGAATCAGCCTATGCCCGCACCGTGCAATTGCCGTCTGGCGGCGCCATCGTGATCGACCACACCGAAGCTTTGGTTTCCGTGGACGTGAACTCGGCCCGCGCCATCAAGGGCGGCGACATCGAAGAAACCGCCACCCGCACCAACCTGGAAGCCGCTGACGAAGTGGCGCGCCAGATGCGTCTGCGCGACTTGGGTGGCCTGATCGTGATCGACTTCATCGACATGGAGGAGTCCAAGAACCGCCGTGAAGTCGAAAACCGCTTGCGCGACGCCTTGCGCCAAGACCGCGCCCGTGTGCAGTTTGGCTCCATCAGCAAATTTGGCCTCATGGAAATGAGCCGCCAACGCTTGAAACCGGCCTTGGCAGAAGGCTCTTCGATCCCCTGCCCACGTTGCGGCGGCTCCGGCCACATCCGCGACACCGAAAGCTCGGCGCTACAGATTTTACGCATCATCCAAGAAGAGTCCATGAAGGACAACAGCGCAGCCGTGTACGCCCAAGTGCCGGTGGAAGTAGCTTCTTTCTTGCTGAACGAAAAGCGCTCCGAGATCGCCAAGATCGAATTGCAACAACGCATCAACGTGCTGTTGGTGCCCAACAAGTCGATGGAGACACCGCACTACAAACTCGAACGTTTGAAGCACGATGACCCGCGCTTGGACCACATCGAAGCCAGCTACGCCATGGCTGAAGTCATGGAAGACCCGACCACCGTGACACGCCGCTCACAAGAGCCGACCAACAAGCAAACACCGGTGATCAAAGGCGTTTTGCCAGACGCACCAGCGCCTATTGCACCGGTCAAGGTGGAAGCGCCTAAGGTCGCGCCAGCGGCCAAGGCGGCCCCTGCCGCGCCAGTCGCCACTGCGGCAACGGGTGGTTTCTTCGGCTGGTTCAAAAACCTCTTCGGCGGAGATTCTGCTTCCGCACCAGAAGCGGCACCCGCCCAAGAAGAAAAACGCGAAGGCCGTAATGCACGCGATGCCAAAGGAAACGAACGTGGCGAAGGCCGAAATGGCGAACGCCGAGAAGGTCGCGACGGTCGCCGTGGTAGTAACCGCCGTGGCGAGCGTTCGGGTGAGCGCTCAGGCGAGCGCAACGAGCGCGCAGAAGGCGCACCGGCACAAGCGCGGGAAACTCGCGAGCCGCGTGAACCCCGCGCCCCGCGTGAAGGCCGCCGCAACGATCGCCAAGGTGAGCGTGATACTGAACGGGGTGGTGAGCGCCCTGAGCGTGCACCGCGTGAGCGCCGCGAAGCCATGACCGGTCAAACCCAAGACGCCCAATCGGTCGCGATGGACATTGCTGACAACACACTGGGCGAACGCGCATCGCGTGGCGAACGTTCCGACGGTCGTGGCGAGGGCCGCCGTGAACGCGGCGAAGGTCGTCGTGAACGTGGCGAGCGTCGCCAACCCGACGCCCAACGCCCAGAAGGCGAAAACGTGCAGGCCCAAGAAGGTGCCGCACAAGAAGCCCACACCGAAAACGGTCAAGCCGCGGGCAACGAAGGCGAAACACCTGAACGCCGCGAACGTCGTTCGCGCGACCGTTACGGCCGTGATCGCCGTGAACGTCAGCCCGAGCAACGCAGCGACGCAGCAGGCGAAGCGGCTTTTGTAGCCCATGATGCAGCCCAACCGGCGTTGCATGACGGCGCCTCCAACGCCGAAGCACCAATCCGTTCGTACTTTGAGCGTGCGGCCACAGCAACAGCTTCAGCCGCTCCCGCAGAACCCGTGGCACCGATCACCGGCATGTGGTCAGCGCAACCGGCTCCAGCTGCAGCACCAGCGCAACAAGCTGCTCCAGCAACTGAAGCGGTGGCCCCGGCCCACGCTGAAGTGGCTGTGACTACACCTGCACCGACTGTGGCACCAGCACCAGCACCATTAGCGGTGGCCGTTGCACCTGCAGCCGCAGCAAGCTCAGGCTTGCCCAAGGTCCAAGCCTTCGCCCTGCCGGTAGAGAGCCTGATTCAAGTGGCCAACAGTTCTGGCCTGCAATGGGTCAACTCCGACCCCGCCAAAATTGCAGTGGTTCAAGCGGCGATTGCAGCCGAGCCCAAGCCCGTCCACGTGCCCCGTGAACGTGCGCCGGTCGTGGTCTCAGACGATGGCCCGCTGGTCTTGGTCGAAACCCGAAAGGACCTGAACGAGATCAAACTGCCGTTCTGAGCAAAGTCGTTCTGAAATAAAAAATGCCGGGCTTGCCCGGCATTTTTTTGAGCTCACACGCTAGTCCCAGATCTGGTGTGGGAGGCTGGTCAATTTTGGCTATGTGCAAACTAGGTGAACGTTGTCCAGACGCATACAACGGAAGCAATGCAGCGATAACGGCCGGTGGAGGAGCTTGTCATACAGGTCAACTTCAGGCCCAAAGCGGTCTTTCAGGCTGCGACATCGCAAGTCAGGTATGCCGCGACTCCGGTCCTACGACCAGTGCGCACAACTCCAATACTTTGCCCGTTCGTGGCTAGAATAGCTTGAAGACAGTCTGCAGGGTTTGTCGGAATTTTTATACCTGCATGAATTTCAGGCAAAACCGCCGCAAGCAATGCTGCAAGCCATTCTCAGGAGGAGTTCATGCCCAGTTTATCCCGCTGCGTCCAGAATATCCCGCAGACCTTGCGGTATAAATTTCGTTGAAATGTTAGGTCGCAGATTCAAATGAACGTTGTCCACCTACAGTCTTCGGACGCGATGCGCTACCGAACGTTAATGCTGGAAGCCTACGAATTGGCAGCTGACGCGTTCACGTCCACCGCCGACGAACGCGCGGGCGAAGCAGAGACGTTCTGGGTCAAGAGGGTCGCCGACCCAACTGGAATAAGCGTGGCCTTTGGAGCCTTCGAAGACCAGGAGTTGATTGGAACAGTGGCATTGGAATTCTCGGCAAAACCAAAGACGAGGCACAAGGCGCTCATCATTGGCATGTACGTGAAACCGGCAGCTAGAGGAAGGGGCGCGGGAGGTGCATTACTTCAAGCAGCAGTGCA
>Ga0209084_1000952_pt1 | contig 25670 bp, 26 predicted proteins | sample C_130820_MF_Meta_FD_187309 | JGI IMG/M metagenome (GOLD analysis project Ga0209084, IMG submission 187309) | Freshwater microbial communities from Lake Croche, Canada to study carbon cycling - C_130820_MF_MetaG (SPAdes) (version 2) | ecosystem: Environmental > Aquatic > Freshwater > Lake...
AAGCGGGAAGCACAAAAGGCCAAGAAAAAGTGAAAATCACCCAAAAAAAGGTCACAGAACTAATCCCTTATGTAAACAACAGCCGCACCCACTCTGACGAACAGGTGGCACAGATCGCGGCAAGCATTAAGGAATTTGGCTGGACTAACCCGATATTGGTGGATGGGACAAACGGAATCATTGCAGGGCATGGCAGGCTATTAGCCGCCCGCAAGTTAGGCTACAAGGAAGTTCCCACCATAGAACTGGCAGACTTGACCGAAACCCAAAAGAAGGCGTATATCATTGCCGACAACCGCCTGGCGCTTAACGCTGGGTGGGACAATGAGATGCTGACCATTGAGTTAAACGACTTGCTGGCAGACGGTTTTGCGCTCGAGATGCTGGGTTTTGACCCAAAAGAGTTAGCCGCCTTGCTCGAGCCCGAGGTAATTGAGGGTTTGACGGACGAGGATGCCGTACCCGAAGTACCCGAAGAACCGACAACCAAATTGGGTGACGTATATCAGTTAGGCAACCACAGGCTAATGTGCGGGGATAGCAATAGTGTAAATAATCTTGATAAGTTGCTTGATGGCACATATCCAAATGCAATAGTTACAGACCCACCTTATGGTATTGGAATAGATGGGCAAAAAAAATCAATAAATGCTAATCCAAAGCACAATAGAAAATTTCATGAAAAGAAAAATTGGGATTCTGAACGTCCTGATGCTGGAATTTTTAATTGGATTGTTGGGATAAATGTTCCAACTGTAATCTGGGGAGGTAATTATTTTGCAGATTTACTGCCTGTTTCTAGGGGATGGTTGTATTGGAACAAAGGTCAAGATGGTTTAACTATGTCTGATGGTGAACTTGCTTGGACTACAGAAGATAAACCTTTAAGAAGCAAAACAATAAATCGTGGAAAATTGAGAGGAAGTGTTCATCCAACACAAAAGCCTGTTGAAATTATGGATTTTTCAATTAAATATTTAAAAGTTTCTGAAAAAGGCGCTGTGCTTGATTTGTTTGCTGGTAGCGGTACAACTGCAATTGCTTGCGAAAAAAACAAAATGCGGTCTTATTTAATGGAACAAGACCCTGGTTATTGCGATGCAATAGTAAAGCGTTGGGAAGATTTCACCGGCAAAAAAGCCGTTTTATTGACAGAATCTGCCGAACTTGCTTAAAATTTAAGCGAGTTCCCCTTTATAAAATGCCAGTAATACCCCAAAAGGCCCATGAGCCGACTGACGAAGCCCGCCGTTTGGTTGAATCCAGCAGCGGTTTAGGCTTGCCGCACGAGCAAATTGGCATTCTTGTGGGAATAGACGACAAGACGCTGCGCAAGTATTACCGGCACGAATTAGACATGGGTAAGGCTAAAGCCAACGGACAGATCGCCAAAACGCTGTATTCCAAGGCTATATCGGGCGACACAACCAGCCTGATATGGTGGACAAAGGCTCAAATGCGCTGGTCTGAGACGGTTAAACAAGAGTTGACCGGCGCTGACGGTGAGCCGCTACAAGGCATCCAGGTGTCATTTGTAAAGCCGAATGAGTGAAGTTCAAGGCCAAATAGCCAACGCGCAGTTTCCGCAAAAACTGCAATGCCTGTTTCAGCCTGAGAAGCAAAGATACCGAATTTTGTACGGTGGACGGGGCGGGGCAAAGTCGTGGGGAGTAGCCAGGGCATTGCTTATCAAAGGCGCTCAAAGGCCATTACGCATACTTTGCGCCCGTGAGTTTCAGACTTCAATCAGGGATTCCGTCCACAAACTGCTGTGCGACCAGATCATTGACTTACGGCTTGACGGGTTCTATGAGATTACCCAAAACAGTCTACGGGGCAAAAACGGCACTGAATTCTCTTTTGTTGGCCTCAAGAACAACGTAGCCAACGTCAAATCTTACGAAGGCGTGGACATTTGCTGGGTAGAGGAAGCCCAAACAACCAGCCGGTTGTCGTGGAATGTCTTAATTCCCACGATTCGTAAGCAGGATTCCGAGATATGGGTTACGTTCAACCCTGAGTTGGAGACGGATGAGACATATCAGCGGTTTGTAATCCACCCGCCTGGTAATTCCGTGGTGCAGAAAATCAACTGGTCTGACAACCCTTGGTTTCCAGAAACGCTGGAGTTGGAGAAGAATTCCCTACGGGACAGGGACATTGAATCGTATAACACCGTTTGGGAGGGAATCTGCCGCCAAACCGTGGATGGGGCAGTATTTGCCCGAGAAATGCAGATGGCAGACCTTGAGGAACGCATCACCAAGGTGGCCTACGATGCCACAAAACCTGTTCATGCGGTGTTTGACTTGGGCTGGTCGGATGCTACGGCGATATGGTTTGTCCAGTTCATCGGCATGGAAACCCGCCTGATTCGTTACTATGAGGACAGCCAAAGGACGATTTCGGATTACTTAGCCAAGATGCAAACCTATGGTTATGTCTACGATACACTTTGGCTACCACACGATGCAGAGAACAAAACCCTTGCAGCGGCTGGCCGTTCCATTGACCAAATTGTGCGGGCGGCAGGCTACAAAACCAAAATTATCCCAAGAACGCCAATTCCTGATAGTATTAACGCCGCAAGGACGCTTTTTAGGAATTGCTGGTTTGATAGGGAAAACTGTGCGGATGGGCTACAATGTTTGAGACATTATCGGTTTGACGTTGACCCTGACACTAAGTTGTTCAGCAAAAACCCACTCCATGACGAATATTCGCATGGTGCGGATGCGTTCAGAATGTTGGGGCTGGTTGTCAATGAGCCAAAGAAACGGGTAGCGAAACCGACCTACAACGCACCACAGTCATGGATGGCCTAAATGGATATTGACCCAATTATTGACGAAGCAATTGACTTTCTCAAACTCTGCAACGATGCAGACACGATGAATCGCCAAGAAGGTTTGGAGGATTTAAAGTTTGTCAATGGCGACCAATGGCCCGTTGAACTGCAAAACTCCCGTAACCTTGAATCGCGCCCTGTCCTGACGATTAACAAGTTGGACGGATATTGCCGCCAAGTTACCAATCAGCAGCGCCAGCAACGTCCCCGCATCAAAGTTCACGCCACAAACAACGAAGCGGACGTAAAAACCGCAGACGTAATTGAAGGAATGTGCCGGCATATTGAGGTCAATTCCAACGCTGACAACGCCTACGATACCGCTTTTGACCATGCCGTGCGGATGGGTTGGGGCTTTTGGCGGGTAACAACCGATTACGTCAAAGAAGATTCGTTTGATCAGGAAATCTACATTGACGCAATTCCAAACCCTTTTACCGTTTACTTTGACCCCAATTCCGAGCGTGTAGATGGTTCGGATGCAGAGCGCTGCCTCATCACCACCATGATGAGCAAGGCCAAGTTCCGCAAACTTTACCCCGACAATGATGATGGAACATCCTTTACCCAACGTGGCACGGGTGATAGTCAATCCGAATGGATTACCAAGGAAGATATACGCATTGCCGAGTATTTCTACGTTAAACGGGAATCGGCAACCCTGTACCAATTGAGCGATGGAACGTCCAAATTCTCCGAGGGTAAGGACTTTAAAGCGCGTCTTGAGGCGGCAGGCATTCAGATCATCGGTGAGCGCAAATCCTTCAAGCGGACAATCAAGTGGAAGAAACTTACTGCAATGGAGGTGATTGAGGAACGCGATTGGCCTGGCACTTATATCCCTGTTGTCCCCGTTTACGGGCGGCACGTTGTCATTGGTGACAAGCGCCACAAGTTTGGCATGGTGCGTCACGCCAAGGATGCCCAGCGGATGTACAACTTCTGGCAGACCACCATTACAGAATCGGTTGCGCTGGCTCCCAAAGCCAAATGGATCATGGCAGAAGGCCAAGATGAGGGTCACGAAAGCGAATGGGCAGCGGCTAACGTTAAGTCATTCCCACTGCTGCGCTACAAGCAAACCGACATTGATGGAAATACCGCACCGCCTCCGCAACGCCTCCAGCCCGAGCCACCGCCTTCCGGTGTCATGGCAGCAGCGGCAGGGATAAACACCGACATTGCCACTCTGATGGGCATTTATGACCCGTCACAGCAGATGCCAGGCAATATCTCAGGTAAAGCGCTAAATGGGCAGCAGCAACAGGTCGACCTGACAAACTTTGACTTTTACGACAACCTTACAAAGTCAATTGCTCAGACCGGAAAGATCATTCTTGATTTAATTCCCCATATTTACGACTCCCAGCGAGTAATGCGGATCATTGGGGCAGACGGAAAGCCTGATTTGGTCAACATTAACCAGCCGAGCCAAGACGATCAAGGCGTGTATAAGGTCATGCACGACATGACGGTTGGGCAGTACGATGTGGTAATGGATACCGGCCCAGGCTTCAATTCCAAGCGCCAAGCGGCAGTTGAGGCAATGATGCCATTGGTAAACGGCAACCCCGAACTGTTTAAAGTTGCGGGCGACTTGGTGTTCCGAAACATGGATTTCCCTGGCGCAGAGGTCATTGCCGACCGTCTTGCCGCTTCCAATCCCATGTCGCAGATTGACGATAAATCGCCTGTTCCGCCCCAAGTTCAGATGCAACTCAAGGCAAATCAGGCCCAAATGCAGCAAATGCAGCAACAATTGCAGCAAATGCAGATGGTCATTAAGCAGCGTCAGGACATTGAACAGGTCAAGCAGGATGCCGAGACCAAGCGCGTGTTGATTAAAGAAACCAACCGCGCCCACGACATTGAACTGAAAAACGCCGAGCGCCACAAGGAAATGGAACTCAAGGTCGAGACAACGGCCCACGATACTGTGCTGAAAACCCAAACCCAACTGGAAATTGAGCGCATGAAGGGTGAAATTGCCCTCATGCTGGCCCATTTGGACAAGGCAGCGGCCCATGCGGCATCGTTGGAAACAACTGAGCGCGCAATATAGATTTGTGGTATAAACCACACAACCTTACCAGTTAGGTTTCAACTGGGCAAAAATCTTGAGGAAACTCATGTCAAGTGAAAAAGAAGCCGGTCAAGTATTGACTAGCGAGAATGCAGCGGAATTTTATGCAAACCGAATGGGTTTAGCCGATCAAGCGCCTGCCGAGGCTGAAGTTGAGGATTCTCCTTCAGAGCCGACAGATAACGAGGATCGGAGTGAATCAGGAGCAGAAAAGGAAGCGAAACCGACAGAGGAACGGAAACAAAATCCGAAACTTGAAAAGAGGTTTTCAGAGATAACCAAGCAGCGCGAACAGGCCCGTCAAGAAGCGGCGCAGGAACGTGAGGCAAGGCAAAAGCTGGAAGCTGAGTTAGCGGCAGTACGTCAGCAGCAACAACCCCAACAGGTTAAAAATGCAGACGTAAAGCCTCAACCGAGTCAATTTACGGATGCTTTTGAATACGCAGAAGCATTGGCAGATTGGTCGGCTGAGCAGGCATTGGTTAGGCGAGATCGTGAAGATGTGGAGCGCAGGGCAGACGAAGCGCGGCAGAAAGTAATTTCTACCTGGGCGCAGAAGGTTGCAACAGCGAAGGCCGATATTCCCGATTTTGATGACATGGTGGCCTCAAGTGGTGTTGCGGTAAGCGACCCCATTCGTGATGCCATTTTGGAGAGTGACGTAGGCCCACAAATCCTATACCACTTAGCCAAAGAGGACGATCTTGCAAAGAAGATTGCCTCAATGTCGCCATTTGCTGCGCTACGCGAGATTGGAAAGTTGGAAGCGAAGTTTGAGAAGCAACCTGAGACTAAGCAAAGTAATCCTGTCGGTAAAAGTAAAGCACCACCACCGATCAGCCCGATTCGGAATGCTGGAAACGCTAACCAAGTAGAAATTGGCTCAGACGGTCAGTTTCACGGAAGTTACCAAGCGTGGAAAGCGGCTCGCAAGGCTGGTCGAATTCGATAGTTTATTTTTTAAGGAAAAATCATGGCAAATAATTTGCTAACCATTTCCAAGATCACCAACGAAGCGCTGATGGTCTTGGAGAACGAACTCACTTTCACCAGTGAAGTAGACCGCAACTACGACGACCAATTTGCCGTTGTTGGTGCGAAAATCGGTAACACCGTGAACGTCCGTAAACCTGGTCGTTTTATCGGTACTACGGGGCCAGCGCTTAATGTTGAGGACTTCAACGAATCGTCTGTACCTGTCACTTTATCGACACAATTTCACGTTGATACCCAGTTCACCACTCAGGACTTGGCTCTGTCTCTGGATATGTTTTCGGATCGTGTGCTGAAGCCCGCCGTTGCTGCAATCGCCAATAAGATTGACCGCGATGGTATGGTTATGGCTAATTCGAACACCGCGAACATCGTCGGCACTGCCGGTACGCCCCCAACTGGTCTGATTACTTATCTGACCGCTGGCGCATACTTGGACAGCGAAGGCGCTCCCCGTGACGGTCGCCGTTCGGTCATCATTGAGCCATTCACTTCTGCAACTATCGTCGACAGCCTCAAGGGTCTATTTGTACCCCAAGAAGCCATCGGCGAACAGTATCGCAAGGGTTTGATGGGTCGTGATTCGGCTGGATGCAATTGGAAACTGGATCAGAACGTTGTTAGCCAAACCTTTGGTTCGTGGAGCGCAAACACCATTGCAATCAACGTGACTACAGCAACCGGCTTCCTGACTTCTGGTTGGTCGCAATTCTCGACTATTTCTTTGGCTGCATCGTCTGCTTCTACGCTCAATGCTGGTGACGTGTTCACCATCCCTGGCGTGTTCGCAGTCAACCCACAGAATCGTCAGTCTTACGGCAAACTGCGTAACTTTGTTGTGATGGCTACGACTTCTGTCGGAACTGGCGCAACATCGGTACAAGTTAGCCCCGCTATCATTACCGCTGGTCAATTCCAAAACGTCAGCATCACTTCTAGCGGTTCGCAAAACATTACGGCGTTTAACAACACCGGCGTGGCTTCCCCGCAAAATATAATGATGCACCGCAATGCATTTACGCTGGCTATGGCTCCACTCGAGCTGCCAGACGGAGTCCATTTTGCTGGTCGTGCAAGCGATAAGGAAATTGGTTTGTCTATGCGTGTTGTACGTCAATATACTATCAACAATGATAGTGTGCCAACGAGATTGGATGTACTCTATGGCTGGGCTCCACTCTATCCCGAGTTGGCCTGCCGTATCGCCTCCTAATTGGATAGGGGGGGAGAAATCCTCCCCGTTCATTAACTTTTTTTAAGGAAACTTATCATGGCAAATCCAGGCCCAGCAGTAACCATTTCTGCTCATCCCCAAGGTGCTACCACTGGCACAACCTTGCGTCTTATTGGCACGGTTAAAAACGTGACCGCTAACGCTATCGGCAACTATGCTATCCCCGTGGTTAACTCCTCGGTTTATCTGTTGCAAAGTCTTATCGTCACCAATCTGAACAACGCAGGCGCTTCTGTAACGCCTACTGGTTTGGCAATGGGTGTCGCTACGACTTCTGGCGGTTCTAGCTTGTATGGTTCAATTACTGCCTCGCAATTGAGCACTCCTCAAGGCGTGTCGCTGGTTGCTCCTTCTGCATCGACTACTGGTAACACAGTACAAAACCTGTACTTGAACGTGACCGCTGGACTGACAACTGTCGTTCCTGGCGCTACGTTTGACGTATACGTTTACGGTTACGACTTTAGCGTACCGTTCTAAACTGATGTAAAAAGAAAGAGGGCCATCTCTGCAAGGGGGTGGCCTTTTTTCGTTACAATTTATCTACCTTTTCAAAGGAAATCAAAATGTCAAATTCACAAGCAATTGGCGCAGCATATCTTGACCAAGATATCATTGATGCTAATTATTCTTTGGTTAATGCGGTAACAGGCCAAATGGGTTACACCACTGGAAGCCCTACAACCGCAGTTAGTTCTGTTACCCAAGCAACTAGCAAATCTACCGGCGTGACTATTAATGCAGCGGCAGGTCAAATTGTTACAAACAATGCGGCACTTGCAGCGGCGGCTGAAGTTGCATTTGTAGTCACAAACAGCGTAGTAAGTGCTTATGACATCCCCGTCATTGCATTGGCCTCGGGCGCTACTACTGCTGGAACTTATCTTTTGTCGATTGCAGCAGTCGCCAATGGTTCGTTTACTGTTGTAATTTCTAATGCAAGCGCAGGCTCTTTGAGCGAAGCCCTGACACTTAATTTTGGCATCATTCACGTTGCTCAACTTTAATCATGGCTAATACGTCTGTTCTAAGATTAGCGGGAAAAACAACCGCTGTTTCTGTGACAGCATCGTCCACAACTGCTTTATCTATTGATGACCAAACGAACGACCAAGTAAACTTTGCGGCGTTCCTAAACACCGGCGCAGTCGCCGTTGCGGTCAAAATGGGTGATGCTAATGTGGGTGCTGCTGTGTTGCCGGTGGCTGGTACACCTGGCGACTTCTTGCTTCCTGCGGCAATGACATCCCCGATTGTGTTGGCTTGTCCTACTGTTCCCTTTTATGTTCGCATGATTGGTGCAGCGGCTGGCCCTTCACTTGTGTATGTAACACCTGTCGCGGATCAAAGTTAATATGTCTGACCCTGCTAAAACAGTAGACCAAAACATCCTGCCCGTGCAGGCTCTGTTTAACTTGGATAACACATTCAATACGTTTATTGGGCAGGGTCAGCCATTTACCGCCTCAATTAGCCCCGATCAATCGGGCTTGCACATCACAAGCAGCACGATTGACAGCACCACAATCGGTGCGACAACTCCATCCACGGCGGCATTTACCACTGCCACAGCGTCAAATGCTCCTGTTGGGGCGACTGACCTGACAAATAAGTATTACGTTGACGCGCTGGCCCTTGGACTTTCGTTCAAACAGCCCGCTTTGTGCGCGACAACGGCAAACATTACGCTTTCTGGCTTGCAAACCATTGACGGCATCACGGTCGCAGCGGGTGATCGAGTTTTGGTCAAAAACCAAACGACTCAAGCCAATAACGGCATTTATCTTGCAGCGGTAGGCGCATGGACTCGATCTCCTGATGCTGACGCATATTCTGAATTGGTGTCTGCCTTCCTGTTTGTGGAAAGCGGATCGACCTTGGCAGGGACTGCATGGTATTGCACAAGTCAGCCAGGCGGTACTTTAGGCGTTACTGCAATTGTATGGAGCAACTTTAGTGTTGCATCAGCATATTACGCAGGCACAGGGTTAACCCTTGCATCAAACACGTTTTCCATCACAAACACAGGTGTTTCTGCGGCGACTTATGGTTCGGCCTCTGTTGTCCCTGTCGTGGCGGTCAACGCTCAAGGGCAGATCACCAGCGCAACAAACACAACGATTGCCATTGCAAACACGCAAGTTTCGGGTCTTGGCACGATGTCCACCCAAAACGCAAACAATGTCGCAATAACGGGCGGGTCAATCACAGGAACGCCGATTAGCGGCTCTACGGTCGGTGGCACGACTATCACCGCATCCACCCAATTTAGCGGCCCTGGCACGGGTTTAACAGGCACTGCAAGCGGTTTATCCATCGGGGGTAATGCAGCAACTGCAACTAGCGCCACAACGGCAGGCTCAGCGACCACCGCAACCACCGCAACAAATCTCGCAGGCGGGGCCGCAGGGTCACTCCCCTATCAGTCGGCATCCAGCACAACCGCCATGCTCGGCATTGGTTCATCGGGGCAAGTCTTGTCCGTGGTCGCTGGCCTGCCTGCATGGAGTTCGGTGTCAGGCATGGCGGTTACGTCATTTAGCGCAGGAACGACAGGATTTACCCCATCCTCGGCAACCAATGGCGCAGTTACCCTTGCTGGAACGCTAAACACTGGCAACGGCGGCACGGGTCTGACAACATTTACATCGGGCGGTGCGGTTTACGCCACATCGACTTCTGCGCTGACCACAGGCACTTTGCCGGTCGCCTCGGGCGGCACAGGGGTGACAAGCAGCACCGGCTCGGGAAATAACGTCCTGTCCACCAGCCCCACATTGGTAACGCCTGTTTTGGGGACACCCACATCGGTGACGCTGACAAACGGCACGGGTTTACCCTTAACCACAGGCGTGACAGGAACGCTGCCAATTGCGAATGGAGGCACAAATGCGACAGCAACTCCGACTGCGGGCGCGGTTCCGTATGGCACGGGTACGGCTTATGCGTTTACTGCGGCAGGCACGACAGGCCAGGTCTTAACGTCTAACGGATCGGGCATTCCAACCTGGTCAACACCATCATCGGGCATTGCGATTACCGACGATACAACTACGGCGACTGCGTTTTACCCATTATTTTCTACGGCGACAAGTGGCACAGTAACCACGGAATACACCAGTTCCACAAAGTACAAATACACGCCTTCCACCGGCACATTGGTGGCAACCGTATTTAGCGGATCGGGCGCAAGCCTAACTAACATTCCTAACGGAGCATTGACGAACTCAAGCGTTACCGTTGGATCAACCGCAATTAGCCTTGGCGGTTCATCAACTACTCTTGCTGGCTTGACTTCTGTAACGTCTACCACTTTTGTCGGCGCTTTAAGTGGAAATGCGTCTACTGCAACAAGCGCAACGACTGCCACAACCGCAGGAAACGTCACCGGCACGGTTGCCATTGCCAATGGCGGCACGGGTCAAACAACGGCTTCTGCTGCTTTTAATGCGCTTTCCCCCATTACGTCAACTGGTGACTTAATACTTGGAACTGGTGTAAATAGCGCGGGGCGTTTGCCAATTGGAACAAATGGCTATGTTCTTACGTCTAATGGAACAACCGCATCATGGGCAGCGGTAACAGGAACGGGAACAGTCACATCAGTAGCGGCAACAGTTCCTTCCTTTTTGTCAATAACTGGAAGCCCAATTACAACATCAGGCACGTTGGCAATTAGCTATTCGGGAACGGCTTTGCCTGTAGCTAACGGAGGCACGGGTCAAACCACAGCATCTGCTGCTTTTAATGCTTTATCTCCAATCACCACTACCGGCGATTTAATCCTTGGAAATGGCACAAATAGCGCCACTCGACTAGCCATTGGAACTAATGGATATGTCTTAACTTCTAATGGAACGACTGCATCTTGGGCGGCTGCAACAGGTGGTGTATCGCAAATTATTGCAGGCACAAACGTAACAATTTCTCCTGCTGGCGGGACTGGCGCAGTTACCATTAACGCAAGCGGTGGAGCAAGCGCTTACACTCGAACATCATTTACAGCAACCGCAGGGCAAACGGCTTTTACAGTTACTTATGCGGTAGGTTACTTGCAAGTCTATGTAAACGGCGTATTGCTGGCGACTTCTGACTACACCGCAACAAGTGGAACTAGTTTTACCCTTGGCGTGGCTTGCGCTGTTGGCGACATTGTTGAAGCGCTTGTTATAACCACATCAGTGACTGGCGTAACAACAGGAAAATCCATTGCAATGGCGATGATTTTTGGATATTAAGGAAAAAACATGGCGAATCCAAACATTGTTAATGTCACATCAATTTATGGCAATACGTCTTATTTGATCCCAAGCACAACGTCCGCAACAACATGGACTGCTCTTACTCCTGCGTCTGGAACAGTAAACAAAATTGACAACATTGTTGCTGCAAATGTAACGGGTTCTTCTGCGTCAGTTACGGTTGCAATTAATAGTGCTGCGGCAGGCGCTGGAACAAATTATCGACTTGTTTATCAAGTGCCAGTTCCAGCTAATGCTTCAGTTGTTGTTGCAGATAAAAGCACAGCCTTTTATCTTGGAGAAGCGCAATCTATTGTGGTAACAGTAGGTACGGCATCCGCAATTGAACTTACTTCATCTTATGAGGCTATTACCTAATGTCTACTAGGTATAAAGGTTCTTTGATGTCCGCTACTGCGGCAGCAACTAGTACTACTGTAGCTGCTGGAATTTGGCGCTCCAATGAAGTTATGCAAGGATTGCAATCATCCTCATGGCCCAAAGTAGGCATTCTTATAGATTATTTAATTGTTGCTGGCGGCGGTGCTGGCGGTGATTGGAATTCTAGTGCATCTGCGGCTGGTGGTGGGGCTGGAGGAGTTCTTTATTCTACTTCAGTAAATGCTCCTTTTTCTGTTTCATTATCAATTACTATAGGATCAGGCGGTACAGCAGGATCAACAGCAGCAATTAATGGGGTAAATTCATCAATTATAGGTACGGGGATAAGCGCAACGGCAACTGGCGGTGGCGGGGGTGGTGGGGGCTCAGATTCAGCTACGGCGTTTTATGGTGCTTCTGGAGGTTCTGGTGGTGGAGCCGGTGCAATTTCAGGGGCAACGGCAGGCGCAGGAGTTTCTGGACAAGGTTTTGCAGGCGGAACTGGATTTATAACTACTAATGATACGGCTGGTGGTGGTGGTGGCGCTGGTGGCGCTGGTGGTGTTGGTGGGGCTGGAGCAGGAGGCGCAGGAGGAATAGGAATTGCTGATGCGAACATAGGTGGAATGTTAGCGGCAACTTCATCTGGTTCTAATGGATATATTGCGGGCGGTGGCGGCGGTGGTATATCTGTAGCAACTTCTGGGGGCGGCGCTGGAGGTTCTGGTGGTGGAGGCAGAGGAGGTTCTGGAGCATCGTCAACTGTTCCATCATTAGCAGGAACAGCTAATACTGGTGGTGGAGGAGGAGGAAACTCATACAATTATTCTCCAACAACTAGAAAAGCTGGAGGAAGCGGTATTGTAATTATTAGAACACTGTCTTCAAGTTCAGCAGCATCATCAACAACAGGACTTGCTGCGGGGTATCCGCTTATTTCTGGAAGTTACCGCTATTACAAATGGATTGGTAATGGTTCAATTACGTTCTAATCATGGCACATTTTGCAAAACTTGATGAAAATAATGTAGTCTTTGAAGTAAATTGCTTGGACAACAATGAACTGCTTATTGATGGCGTAGAAGTTGAAGCCAAAGGTATTTCCTTCTTAACTGTTTGGAGTGGGGGCTATTACAACTGGAAACAAACTTCATACAACGGCAATTTCCGCAAAAACTACGCTGGCATTGGTTATACTTACGATCCTGGCAAAGATGCGTTTATTCCTCCAAAGCCGTATGCAAGCTGGGTTCTTGATGAACAAATTTGCCTTTGGTTGCCTCCAATCCCTTGCCCTGATGACGGAAAAACTTATAATTGGGATGAAAACACAACTTCTTGGGTGGCAACATGAGCATTCCACGCAATCTGTCCATTCTTGCTGAAAATACAAGTTCGGCGGGGGTTGTTACGTTAGCAACAAACGCAACAAACATTGGTATCACGGACGATACCGCAACAACTTCGGCGGTTTATCCTGTTTGGGTAACTGCTAACACAGGAAATTTGCCCGCAAAGGTAACTTCCACTAAACTTAGTTTTAAGCCAAGCACGGGCGCTTTAACTGCCTCGCAACTTATAATTGCACCATAAGGAAATATCATGGGTCAACTTACATTTCAAGCAACTTTAGGCGGTTCGGTCAATCTTGTTGGCCCAAATACCGCCTCAACAGTAAGTCTTACTTTGCCAAGCGCAGATGGAACTGCCAATCAACCTTTAATTACAAATGGAAGTGGCACATTAGCATTTTCTGGTTCACCTACGTTAAGCGCTCCTGCTCTTGGAACGCCTGCTTCCGGCATATTAACAAACGCAACCGGCCTTCCGCTTTCAACAGGCGTAACTGGAACTTTGCCGATTGCTAATGGCGGCACAGGACTTACCACAACGCCCGCAAACGGAGCCTTAGATATAGGCAATGGAACAGGATTTACTCGCACCACATTAACCGCTGGGTCAGGTATTACTGTTACAAACGCATCAGGTGCTATTACTATTGCTTCTTCTAGTGGTGCTAGTGCAATGACTTTGATTAGCACATTAACCGCTAATAATACAAGTCAAACATTGCAATGGACAGGATTAAGTGGATATAATAATTATTTATTGATTGTTGACAATTTAAGGCCAGCAACATCAGCAGATGGTTTTAATATTCAAATTGGATATGGAGCAGGGCCAACTTGGTCAACCGCACAATATTGCGGAGAAAACATTTATGTAAATGGTACAACAAACGCAGTAGGTTATGGAGTTCAATCTCAATCGGCAGATGTTTCTGCTATTCTTTTTGGAGCAAGTTCTATTTTTAATGGTGGATCAGGATTAAGTAGCGTAGTTCATATAAACAATTTTAATTCTGCTCCAGCAAATGACACAACATTTTATTTTCAAACTTTATCATATCTCAGCACAACTTCTCCATATTATCAATATAACACTGGGGCATGGGCATTAAGAAACAACTCAGTAGCAAAAACAGCAATAAGAATTTACACTAATACTAATAATATTGCCACTGGAGTTGTTTCTTTGTATGGCATTTCTTCATAGGATGAATTATGGCACTTAATGAAAAAATTAAAGCGTACCTTACGCAATCTAATATTACTAACGAATTAGATGATTATCAAACTGGTCAACCAGAGGGTGAGCCTGACCAAATTTTGCATTGGAATGAAAAGTTAGGCGCGCGGCCTACGCAAGAGCAATTGGATTCAGCATGGGCGGCTAAAGTCGCTGCGGATGATGCCGTGGCGTATAAAGCAAAGCGAAAGGCTGAATACCCTTCTGCGACTGATTATTTTGATGGAATTGTTAAGGGCGACCAAGCGCAAGTGCAGACTTACATTGATGCGTGTAATGCAGTCAAGGCCAAATATCCCAAACCATGATTGCAAAATGGAAAATTCTTGATATTTCCGTAGAGGGCGAGGCGATAACCCATGCCAAATATCACGTTTGGGCGACAGATGAGACAAATGTGGTTGAAACTGAAGGAAATTGGGAGTTTGACAAGTTCAGCATCAAAAAGCCTTACGCCAAGGTTACTGAGCAAGATGTGATTGATTGGATCAAAGATGGAGCAACGCAATACGGGCAAAATGTAATAGAATCACGGCTAGAGGAACAATTGGCGCTTCTAAGCAAGACGAAATCTGTTGTGCCTCCGTGGAAACCGCCCGTGTTTACCTGGAGTAGCAATGGCACAGCCAATTGACATAGTTTCAAGATCATTAAAAGACATCGGCGCACTAGAAGCCGGTGAAACGCCTACGCCTGATGCAGCGCAAGATGCGTTTGATATGCTCAACGATATGTTAGATCAATGGTCTAACGAAGATATGATGGTCTACAACTTCACGGAAATTATCTTTCCCGTGGTAAGTGGACAGACCCAATACACAATTGGCCCAGGCGGTACAGTCGGCTCAAGTTTCACTGGCTCGATCTCAGGAAACATCCTGACCGTCACTGCCATCACATCGGGCGCAATTACGCTTAACCAAACCCTAACCGGCACAGGAATTACCGCAGGCACAACCATCGTTTCGTTTATTGGTGGTTCGGGTGGTGATGTTTTGGAGGCAGGCACTTATCAAGTTAACATATCGCAGACGGTCGCCAGCACCACAATCTCGGGGTACTACCAAAAGCCTTTGCGCGTCAATTCGTCATTTGTGCGGATTAATACAACGTCCAATGGTCAGCCTATCCTCGGTGGTGGCCTTGACTATCCTGTCGCCGTTCTAACCCTTGATGACTACTCATTGATCGGCCTAAAAACACTCAATGGCCCTTGGCCCAAGGCTTTGTACTACAACCCTGGCGACACACTAGGAAATCTGAGCGTTTGGCCCAATCCGTCACAAGGCGAAATGCACTTGTTTACGGACACAATCTTTGCCCGATTTACCACGATGTTTGACATCATGCGAATCCCGCAGGGCTATGTTAATTGTTTGCGTTGGTGTCTTGCAGAACGTTTGATGCCTATGTACGGCAAAGCCAGCCCCGTGCAAATCGGCATGATTTCCAAGTTTGCAGGCGAGGCCAAGGCTACTATCAAGCGCACCAATATGCGTCCGCAGATGGTTTCCCGCTATGCAGATGCTTTGCTTACAGGACGTTCCAAAGACGCTGGCTGGATACTTACGGGGGGTTTCCTGAGGTGACATATTCCGCTATAATGTGGTTGTACTTTAAAGGAGTAAACCATGTACACAAAGGAAGAAGCAATCCAAAGGAAACGCGATCGTGACAATGCTGCTTATCGGAACAAGGTTGGAAGGCCAGTAGGAAATCCTGGCAAGCCCGCTAGTACGCCGGAAGTGATATGGAGCAAAGTTGATAAACGTGGCGAAGATGAATGTTGGAATTGGACAGGATACAAAAATGAAGATGGATATGGCAGAACATGGATTGACGATGTGGGCTACTATGCTCACAGGGTCATCTATGCGCTTGCTAATCCAAACACTATCACTTATCGTGCGCCAAGCAGAACAAGTGATTTTGGCTTTGTCCTTCATACTTGCGACAATCCATCGTGCTGCAATCCAAAGCATTTATTTCTTGGCACTCATGCTGACAACATGGCTGACAAAGTTGCAAAAAAACGATCTCCTGATTTCAAAGGAGACAAAGGCCCAAGGTGCAAACTTTCAATGTCGCAAGCCCGAGAAATCAGGCAACTACGCAAAGAAGGCGTTTCTGCCCGTGAACTTGCTCAAAAATATGAAATCAGCCTTCCGTCAATCAAAACATTGTTGCGCGGTGATTCCTACAAGGAATAAATATGCCTGAGTTCGGATTTGTGGGACCAAGTTACGAATCTCCCTCGATTTATCAAGAATCGCAGGAGTGTATTAACTTTTTCCCCGAAATTGACCCACTAAAAGAAGGTGGCGTTCGGGGCGTTGTGGCGCTTTATCCGACCCCTGGCCTAACCCTTGAGGCGGTACTAAACAACGCCGAAGTGCGCGGCCTGCGTACTTTGTCGGGCGGCAGTCAGATGATTGCGGTCTGCGGCTCTTACGTTTACGTCTTTACGTCAAACCTGTCAGCTACCGTGGTAGGCATTCTCAATTCGTCTGCGGGTCGTGTTGGCCTTTCTGACAACGGAATTAACGCTTATATCGTAGACGGAGCCTATCGGTACACATGGCGCATTTCTAGCCCCGCAAACGCTGTTTTTACGGGTTCTATCAGCGGAACAACCCTGACGGTCACGGCGGTCAGCAGTGGCACGATTACGGCCCACCAATCCCTCACAGGTATCGGCATCACTTCAGAGACGGTGATTACTGCCTTGGGCTCGGGTTCCGGTGGAACAGGCACTTACACGGTCAACCTTTCCCAAACCGTGTCAGCAGAAACAATGACTTCTGCTGCGGTCGGCGCTCGGTTCACTGCGACCATTGCAGGAACAACCCTCACGGTATCCGCAGTCGCAAGCGGGACAATTTACCTTGGTCAAACCTTACAAGGTGCTGGCATCACGGCAGGCACAATCATCAAGGCATTGGGCACAGGAACTGGTGGGATTGGTACTTACACAATCAGCACCGCCCACACTATCGTTACCGGCATAACAATGTATGCGTTGAATTTCAGCGTATTGCCAAGCACAGATGGTGCGTTTAGTGGCGGCACATCTGTGGACATTGTGGACAATTACTTTGTCTACAACAACCCAGGCACTCAGCAATTTGGTTCGTCTGATCTGTTGAGCCCAATTTCCACTTCTACGTCTTACGCATTGAAAGACGGTTCACCTGACAAACTAATTGCCCTAATTGTTGACCACCGCGAAGTTTATTTGATGGGTGAGGCATCGTCTGAAGTTTGGACGGATGTTGGCTCGGTTCCTTTCCCTTTTCAGCGTATCCCTGGAACATCTACCCAGCACGGTATTGCTGCCCAATTTTCGGTCGCCCGCCTTGGCAATTCCTTTGCCTACGTTTCCCGAAACAATCGGGGCCAAGCGCAGATCATGCAAATGGAAGGGTATATCCCTAAAAGGATTTCTACCCATGCAGTCGAGAACACCTTAACAAATCAATACATTGACGATGCTATTTCGTACACCTACCAATTGGAAGGCCACGAAATCTACGTCACGACATTCCCGACTTTGAATCTGACATGGGCCTATGACTCCACGACAACCATGTGGCATAAATGGCTCGGCATGGCCTCTGATGGCACTTATATGCGTCATTGGAGCAATTGCGTTGCATCGTTTCAAGGATTGGTTTTGGTCGGCGATTACTCCAATGGAAAAATCTATTCCTTGGACAAAAAGAATTACACCGATAACGGCACAAACGTTCGCAGGGTGCGCCGTGCGCCTCACTTGGTGTCTGACTTCCAGCGTGAATACTTTGATGAATTGCAGATTCAATTCCAACCAGGTGTAGGCACTACTGGCCTATCAAGCCCGCAATTCTTTGTTGTGTACTTGGGCCAAAACTACACCATTGCGAGCGCCGATACATTTACAGCATTGCCTAACTACCAGTATGTTATTGGCGAGCCTATTCAGCCAACAAACACAACCACGACTTATCCAAAAGCAATGTTGCGTTGGTCTAATGATGGTGGCTCTACTTGGTCAAAAGAGTATTGGGTCAGCATCGGACAATTGGGCAAGTTTAAGAATCGCGCTATTTGGCGGCGTTTGGGCATGGCTCGTGACCGTGTGTTTGAAGTGGCTGTTTCCGATCCTGTAAACGCTGTCATCGTATCCGCTAACCTTAAATCGTCAGTCGGGGAAAACTAATGGCACTTTCTAATACACAGCAGATCAATCCATACCCACAAGCGGCGTTTTTGGATCAAAACACAAACCGCCCAACTCGTGCATGGCAGCAGTTTTTCCTCAATTTGCTTAATTTTTCAAGCGCAACCACGGCAACCGCAGGGTCAGCAACCTTGCCCGCCAACCCAGTCGGGTTTATAAACGTGACCGTAAACGGCAACGCTTATAAAATTCCGTATTACAACGTTTAGGATTAGATATGCCAGCCTTTGTTGAACCATCATGGGTTAAAAACGCCAAACAGACTATTGGGACAGGCGTGGAGCCGGTGTACCCAATGAAAACTGTTCATGGCGGTAATCAAGTTCCTGACACGGAAGCAGATCCTATTGGCTACCGTTATGACAACGGCAGAAGCCAATATCAGTATCTTGACTTGGCTGGCACACCTACCAACTTGGTAAACCGTGGCAACCTTGGGGAAACAATCAAAACATTGGCCCCTATTGCCCTGTCAATGATTGGCGCTAACTTTCTTGCCCCCGCCCTTAATGATTTGTTTGGCCCTACTGCTAGTGATTTAATGGGCGGTGGTGGTTCTGAGTTTGGCGCTGGCGCTGGTGATTTTCCTGCAAATCAAATTCAAGGATTTGGATTTGGTGCGCCTGATACGTCTTTGTTGTCAAACCCTTATGCTGGTGTTTTTGATGCTGCTGGCAATGTAGTAAGCAATGCAGGAGATGTATTAAGCGCAGCAGACATTGCAGCTATGGGTGGCGCAGACATCGCTGGCTTGTCAGGAACTGCCGCTTCTAACTTGGCTGCTTCTGTTGCTGGAGGAATGCCAGCGCTTGAGGCTGCTGCCGCCGCTGCCGGTGCAGGGCTTACTACTGGTGCTGGTACTCAAGGATTAAAAGCGACTTTAAATACGTCTGCTTTACCTGGGGCGGAATTAGCAGCAGGTGGCCTTACAGGTCTTAAAGCAATTGCAAACACATCAGCAGACCCTGGTGCTGTATTAACGTTAGGTGGCGGCCCTGGCGCATCGTTAAGAATAGGCGACAATCTTGTTACAGGAAGTGACATTCTTAATTTAGCAAACAAAAATCTTGTAAGTTCAAACGTTGTTACAAACGCACTTGGCGCTATTCCAACAAATGCTCTTGGAACACTTACAACTTCTAACCTTGCGGCACTAAGCACAGACTACCTTAAAACATTAAATACGTCTTTTATTAGTGCTTTAAACACATCTAATGTTTCTGCGCTTACAACAGATACATTAAAACCGTTAGTTACATCTAACGTTGCTGCGCTTACTACTTCAAACACAAGTTTATTGAAGCAATTGTCAGACTTGACTGGCTTGACGGGAACGCAACTTGCCACATTCCTGACTGGCCTCACAGGCGCAGGCAATGCTGTAAACCTAACTAATGCTATCAATACAGGATTGGACGCTACGACCGCAGCAAACACAGCCTCGCAAGGCGTTCTAAAAAGCATTTACGACCAGCAATTAGGGTTCCAAAAGCCTTATCAATTAACTGGAACAAATGCGTTAAGTCAACTTGGTGCGCTTGGAACGGGTCAGTATCAGCAATATGATCCCACAACGGGACTACCCACAACAATGGGGACAGGCTCGGGTTATTTGCAGCACCAATTTGATGCCTCAGACTTAGCCAAAGGACTTGCACCAAACTATGATTTCATGCTCCAGCAAGGGCAGATGGCAAATCAACGCGCTGCAAACGTTGGCGGTGGTGCGTTGTCTGGCAATACCCTGCAAGGCTTGAACAAGTACACGCAAGACTATGCAGGCAACGCATATCAAAATGCGTTCAACAACTACCAAACGCAACGCCAAAACATCTATGGTAATTTGTCAGGATTGGCTGGAATGGGTCAAACCGCAAACACAGGCGCAGCGACTGCTGGAACGTCTTACGGCAAAGGCACAACTGACTTGCAAACCGCATTGGCTAACGCACAAGCCGCAGCAGCAATTGGTAAAGCGCAAGCTGTGGCAGGCGGCACAACCGGCCTTGCAAACTCCACATTCCTTGCGTCTTTACTTGCTCCCCCGAAATAAGGATTAGATATGGCAGACTCTTTTACAGGCTACACCAATCTTGCCATGCCGCAAACGTCCCTTGCGGACATGATGAACATGGCATCGGGTGTGCAGCAATACCAGCAAGCGCAGCAGATGAATCCTTTGGCTTTGCAAAAAGCCGCAGCAGATTTGCAAACAGCACAAGCAAATGCCAAACTTGCTACAGGAACAGTTGATCCAAAAATTGCTCAGCAGCAAGCAATGACATCAACTTCAATTAGTGAAGCAGAGATGAAAAAGTTGGAATCACTAAATAAAGTTCATCAAACTGCTGCTGGAAATCTTTTGTCAGTAGCGCAAAAAGAAAATCCTACTTATGATGATTTGATTAATAGCATGACAAAAACTTTGGATTCAATTGGTGCAAGCCCTGAAGCCAAGAAAAATTCATTGTCGCAAATTCCTGATGAATTAAAAACTGCATCGCCTGCAAAAATTAAACTTTTTGCCGCACAAGAAGGAACTAAGTCTTTATCTGCATCAGATAGGTTTAGCCAATTGTTTCCAGAATCAAAATTTTTGGCAACTGGTGGAGAAACGTTGCCTGTTCAAGGTGGAAATCCTGCTGTTACTGGTGTTCCTGCTGGTACTGTTGCTGGCAAAGCTATTCCAAACACATTCCCAGTAACAACGCCAATTATTAACCCAAATGGAACGCCTGGTTATATGGGCGCTCCTGGAAATATGCAAGCAGCATTAACTCCTGCTCAAACGGCGGCATCAACTGGCGCTGGAGAAGCAATTGCATCAGATTGGAAGCAAACACAAGCAGATGCTTCTTCAGCCCAATCTCACAAAGCAATTTTTCAAACTATGAAGTCGCTTGTGCCAACCGCATACACAGGTTTGGCAGCAGACAAAAAATTGCTTGGCGACAAAATTTTGGATTTTATTGGCGCTTCTCACGATACTGCTGCTGCATCTAGTACGGAAGAATTGGCAAAAAATCAAAACTTGCTTGCTTTGGTTGGAGGAAATACCGATTCAGCAAGACAATTGGCGCAAATTGCCAATCCTAATGTCTCAATGACAAAAGAAGGTATAAACAAAGTAATTAACCAATTGTTGTCTTTTGAAGAATTTAAGACTGCAAAAGCAAATTATTTGAATGGTTTGCAATCTAACCCTGTTGCTTATGGAAACAGATTGCAACAATGGCAAAATGCTGCTGACCCACGTTTCTTCCAAGAAATGACACCTCAAGAATTTGCTGCATTGAAAAAATCATCTGATTATGCGGACTTGATGAAAAAACGTGCATTGGCTAAACAATATGGGATCATTCAATAATGAGCACTCTAGCCGAATTGATGGATGCAGAGCAGCCCGCGCCTGCTCAAAATGCGCCTGCAAAAAAAGGCGGTCAATTAACCAAAGAGGCAATGCTTGGTTATAACGATCTTGCGGAAAGATTGAGGCAATTTCAGTCAGTCACAAAAGACATAAAGCCTGGAACTGACACATATCAAAGAAACATGGCAGACATTGCTGAAGCGCAAAGAACGCTTCAACAAGCTGGTCAGCCTATTTCTGCAGCAGCCACTCCTAAAACAGGAACTTTGGCTGATTTTATGGCGGCAGATGAAAGAACGCCTGCGCCTCAAACTCAAGCGGTTATTGGTGGAAGTGGTCGTGGTGTGCAAGGTGGCCCAACGGCAGAAGAATTACAGGCTTATCAAGCCAAACCCCAAGGCATCGTGGCCCAAGCCTTCCAACGCGCATTGCAACTTAAACAACGTGCGCCTGGTGAGATTGCATCGGCGCTTGATGTTGTTGCAGGGCTTCCATCTCAAGCTGCTGGAACGGCTGGTTATTTTGCAGGACGCGCATTTGGTTTAACAGATGAAGAAGCAAAAGCAGCGTCCCAGCCTGTTTCGCAAGCATTGGCAAATCCTGTTGGTCGACTTACCAACACAGTTGGAACGCCTGGTTATGAAACTTCATTGCCTACTCAAGCATTGCAAGCTGTTGGCGGCGTGCTTTCTAAAGGCGCTCAAACAGTTGGTGAGCGCACAGGAATTAGTCCTACAGACATTGAACAAGGCATTTCTGCTGCAATGATGGCTATGCCTTTTGCCCCTAAATTAATTAAAACTGCTGGCAAAAAAATTGGTGTTTCTTTGCCTGAGTACACTGTTCAACCATCGCCAGGAACGGCTGCTGCAGTTGGAGAAAGAATTAACCCAACAGTTCCTGAGACGGCTCCTGTTTCAACTGCGCCTGCTGGTTCTGTTGGTGCTGCTGCTGCTACTACTGATCCTTATGCTGGAAAAATAAGTGGTGAAGAACTTGTAAGAGGCAATTTTCCTCAAATTAAATTGTCTAAAACACCGCAAGATGCAGCATTGCCAGAACAATCAACTAGAGCGCAAATTGCAAATGAAGTTCTTGGTAATAGTGGGCAAGTTCGTCCAGGAGTTGTTACTGGAAACGAAAACACATTACGCAATGAATACACATTGGCAAATATGCCAAACCCAACGCCAGAAGGTCAAGTTTATAAGCAACAAATTGCAAATGAGCAAATTGCATTGTCTAACTATGCAAAAGACCGTGTAGACGCTACTGGAGCAAATCCATCATTGATTAACGATGAACAGCGTGGACGCACGGTTAATGATGTGTTTTATGGTAACCATCCTGATGACCCAGTTCCTACAAGCATTACTGGATACTTTCAAAGAGCAAAAGAAAAAATTTATAAATCTGCTAAAGATAAATATGGCGATAACCCAATAACAACATCTCATGTCAATAATTTATTGAGCGATCCACAATGGACTGCTGGACTTGAAATAAAAGGTGTTCAAGGAGTTGCATCTTCTGCGCAAAAGTTAATTGATTTGGCTAAAAATGTTGGGTTTAAAGATGCAAATGGGACGATGCAGCCTGCGGGCTCTGTTGGTGCATATGATGCAGTTCGCAAAGCATTAAATGCAGAATGGACTCCTGCAAATTCAAGAGCAATTGGTGCTATCAATGGCGCTATTGATATGGACATTGCAAGTGCCGCTGACCCTAAGTTATACAAACTTGGCGACAACATTCATAAATTAGAAAAAACAATTTTTGAATCAAAAGGCATTAACAGTTTATTTGGTGAGCAAGATAGAAATGGTGTTACCGTATCATCTACGCCGTTAGAAAAAATACTTCCAAAACTTAACAATTTGCCTCAAGATCAATGGCGGCACGTTAGAGATACTTTAGATCAATTTGCAAATGGAAATTTAAGAAATGCTCCCGAGGGGATGCCTGCTATTCCTAAAGAATTGCAAACTGCAGCACAATCCGCTAAAAATGAAATTGATGGAGCATTGGCTAGACAAGTTTATGAATCAGGTGCAGCCAAAGCTGGCACATGGAATCAAAACTCTGTAAACAATACATTAAATTCAACTGTTGGTCAAAAAATCTTAGGACATTTTCCTGCTGATGAAGTTGCAAAATTTCATGCTTTAAATCGTGCTGGGTATTTGATGCCTGGCGTTCACCAATATGAAGGTGCTGGATTACAAGGGCAACGTGTAAAAGGCATAATTGAAGGAAATGTAGAAAAAACTGGCACAGCATTAGGTGGCGCTCTAGGCGGTTTTGTTACAGGCGGAAGTCCTATGGGTGTTGGTGCTGGTGCTTATATTGGCAAACAAACTGGAGCTAAATTAGCATCAACAATGGAACAAAAAGCATTGCAAAAAGCAGCAATTAAAGCACAAGAAAAAATGAAACAAACGTCCAAGCTAGGAACGTCATTAAATGACATCAAGAACTTAGGAAGCAAATAATGGCAGTCAATCTTTCACCCATCGGTAACGGATTCCAGTTCTTTACCACTACAGGAATCCCTCTAAATGGGGGATATATCTACACTTACTTGGCTGGCACTACAACGCCTGCCACAACGTATACCTCATTGGCGGGAACGGTTGCTAACACCAATCCTATCCAGTTAGGTACGGACGGAAGGCCACCGCAAGAAATTTGGCTAACCGCAGGCTCTAACTACAAGTTTGTTCTGACTGATTCTTCAAACAACGCCATTGCCACATACGACAATTTGTACGGCATCATCGGCACCACATCGGCGGTTAGCGCAGTCCCATCAGGCGGCATCATCATGTGGTCTGGTTCTATTGCGTCAATTCCAACTGGTTATTACCTTTGCGATGGGTCTAACGGCACTCCCAATTTGAAAGACTCTTTTGTTGTTGGGGCTGGTAACACTTACTCAGTCGGCAATACGGGTGGATTTACGTCATCGGTGACAAGCAGCGTTGGTACTAACCTTCCAACTTATTACGCACTTGCATTTATCCAAAAATCATGACAGAAACTGAAGCCCGCCTAAATTCGCATGAAGCCGTTTGCGCTGAGCGATACGAACAGATTAACGCCAGGTTAAAACGCCTTGAAAGAATATTAATGAGCGCTGCCGGTTCTATGTTGCTTGGCATGGCAGGGATTATCTTTACATTTATAAGCCATGTGAAATGATTGATCCTCTAACCGCCTTTGCAGCAGCGCAAGCCGCCGTAAAGGGGGTTAAGGCTGCCATTGCTTTAGGGAAAGACATTCACGCTATTACAGGCGACATGATGAAGTTCTTTGAGGCAAAGGACGTAGTTCAAAAAGCCGCCTCAAATCCTAAGTCAGCGTTTGGAAAGTCAGATACCGCTGCGGCTTTTGAGATTGTCATGCAAGCCAAGCAACTTGCAGATGCTGAGCGCGAACTGAACAACTACATGGTTATGTCTGGCAATGCTGACTTGTGGCAACAGTTAATGATTGAACGCAACAACATTATTCAAACCCGCAAAAAACAAGAAATTTTGGACGAAAAACACGCCGCCGCCAAGAAAAAAGAAATAGATGAATTCATTAATTGGCTGCTTGGTGGCGCAATTGCTATTTTGGTTTTGGGCCTTGTCTTTTGGTGGCTAACACTTTTAATGGGGAAATAAATGAGTGAGGAAAAAATTCAGAACATGGAAGCCAAAGGGCAACT
>Ga0209084_1000953_pt1 | contig 25635 bp, 36 predicted proteins | sample C_130820_MF_Meta_FD_187309 | JGI IMG/M metagenome (GOLD analysis project Ga0209084, IMG submission 187309) | Freshwater microbial communities from Lake Croche, Canada to study carbon cycling - C_130820_MF_MetaG (SPAdes) (version 2) | ecosystem: Environmental > Aquatic > Freshwater > Lake...
AAAGTATTACTGCTAACTCACACTTTGTGACTATTAATTTTGATAGAGGTTATATTAGCATATCTAATCTAAAAGAAAACTTCTATAACCCAAGTGGTGCCAAATCATATAAGATGAAGGAAAAAGAATCTGTATCTTCTAATCTAACATCGGATAAATGGAGAGAATTGATTAGTAAAAAAGATGAGTTCCTCTCATGGGTAGATAAGTTACTTATCTTCTGTGATATGGATAGACAAGCAATGAGACAACTATTAGTATTAATGTCTGAAAAAGAAAGAAATAATTGGTAAGTTATTCAAATAACTTACCAATTTTTTTGTCCCTATCCGTTTGAGTTATTATACCTTTAATAATTGGAGTCTTTTCCAATTCAATAATAGTATGATATATTCTAAAATATCCTGGTTGGTGTTCCAACACATATGGGATTTTTAATAAGTCAAAATCAGGATGTTCTAATATACAATATTCTTTTATAGCTTCCATTCTAGCATCTTCCCAACTCATATCGTTATCAAGATTCCCAATTAACTTACCGATTATTGGAGTAAGGTGTTCCATATTAATTATATTTATAGTATTCCCCTTGAGATTCCAACTGGTAAATACCATTTTTATTTCTTTAAGCGGGTAAGTGTTGTTAGGATCTTTAATCGACCATTCACCGGGTCCGATAGTTCCCGCATTTGCTTTGTATATTGGTTCCATATCATTTATAAACTTATAATAATATTTTGTTTATAATAATAAAAATATTTTAATATGCCAAATACCAAAAAGGAGAAGATGATTATCCTAGGTGCTAGTGGTAGTGGTAAGGATTTTCTACTTCGTGAGTTAGTTAAAAAAAGTCTTAGATACTCACCAAAATTCACCACACGACCTAGAAGATCTCTAGAAAGAGAAGGCATTGATTATAATTATATTAACAACGATAAGTTCCTAACGATGAAAGATAAGGGAGAAGTTAAAGTTTATCAAAGCTTTCCAATCGGAGATGAGATATGGTACTATGGTATAACTAAAGAGAACTTCAATGATAATCAAGTATTCATAATGACTCCACATGAGTTATCACAATTGTCTGAAATTGATAGAGCTGGTATATTCATAGTTTATTTAGATATACCAGAAGATGTCAGAAGAAAAAGAATATCTAACCGTAGTGATAATAACGACTCGGTTGAACGCCGAATAAGAGCAGATGAATTAGACTTCGAGGGATTTAATACTTATGACTTAAAGATAACTGATCCGGAATTTGATGCAGATTCTCTTTATGAGTTAATGGATTAATCTATAATGATTTTTTATACTCACTTTCCCATATAGAAACTATATTATATCCTTTATTGATAAGGTTTTTTTCCTTATTAAGAGTTTTCTTATATAGATACCCAAATGTTGAATTGGTGAGGGGATTTATATTATTTGGATTGTAAATATTTGGATTACCATGCCAAAAATCACCATTGAACTCATAAATTGTATTTGTTAATGGATCATATCCATCAACAATATATTTACCTATTTTATATTGTCTATGCTCATTTTTGATACTTAATGAGTCTAACCATTCTGTCTCTAATTTAGAAATCGATATTTCAGATCCACAAGATTTACATCCGAATCCACGTATATGATCATTTGCTATTTGTTTAAATATACCATGTTTGGGACAAATTATTTCAAGTTTTAATTTAGATGATTCATATTTTGTTATTGAGTAGTCATATTTATTATTATGTACCATATTAGAATAATCAATAAATTCAATTGTTGATCGCTTTCTATTTTTTAATGAACATTTAAAACATCCAAACCCTCTCAAATGTTGACTAGCGGTTTGTTCAAACAATCCATGTTCTTTGCATATTATTTTAATCTTTGAATGAGATCCTTTATATATTGATTGAGAGTAATCATACTTATTTTTATGTTTATTTTTGCAAATTTCGATGAAGTTATCTGTTGTTATTTTTTTACACAAAGGGCAACCTTGTCCTCTTAAATGGTTTTTTGGTGATTTCTCAAACACTCCATGTTTTTCACATATAATTTTAACCTTATTGTGTGTAGTGGAATAACATACCATTGAGTAATCATATTTATTATTGTGTATTGTATTAGATGATTCAACAAATTTTAAAACAGATGTTCTTCTATTATCATTTTTGCATTTTTTGCAAGAGTTTCCAATTAAATGTGAACCAACTCTCTGTTTAAAAATTCCATGAGTTGGACATATTATACACACAATTGAATCATTATTTGTAAAATATACAAGAGAATAATCATACTTATTATTATGGATATCATTTGACCTTTCGATAAATTCTGATAATACTATTTTTTTCATATTGTATATATTAAAATCCAACCCATTACTTTGTCCATTATAATTTTTATGGTTCTGTAAAAATTTTATTACCATCTGTGAACTTTAATCCCTTTAACTGTCCATTAATGGAGTTACAAATATGCTCACTGTTACTAATAGTATTTTCTAATATTGAAAGCATTATATTCAATATAGAATATATTTTTAATAAATTCTTTTCAGAAGTATAAAACTGACTATCACAAACACCACTTATTAAATCTATTGTAAGTGATATTATATCATTATTCTTTATCTTCATCTTCTCAATAACTATCTTAGGTATTCCACTATTTTCCATTTCCCTTTCATAGTCGTAGATAGTATCATTAATAAGAGTTAATAATGAGTTCCAAAGAGTAGGATCATCCATAGTCTCAAACTTTTTATCATCAACATATTTCTTAATATTTTCTTTGTGCTTTTTTAGATAAATAGATAAGTATTTTCTAAACACAACAGTTCTATACTCAGTTGAAAACTGAATAGTTGGGACTCTTGAATACATCCAAAAGTCAATATACTTAAAGATTTCATGGTTTAATATATCGGATTCTGTTATAGTTCTAATATTAACAGTCTCCGTTTTTTTCTTCATTACTTTATCAAGAAAACGATCACTTATCTTAGTCATAAAACTATTGAACCATGTGGACTTAGTTAACATAAGGACAAGAGTATAAACTACACCAGCTAGTATAGTAACCATCACACTTTGACCCAAATGTTTTTCAAAATATTGAAATATATCTTTCATATTAATATATATTAAAATTGTAGACCAATTTTAATTAAGAGCTTAGAATTTTAATATATATTCAAGAAACATAATATATCACATGAATTTAACCGAGTTAAGTTTTAGTAAAGTAAAAACACAAATAGAATCATTTCTACAACAGGAGTATTCCAAGTCGGGAATACTTTATTCTAATGCTAGTCCATATGGACAGATACTATCTGTCGTTGAAAACTTATATCAATTATCTTTTCTTTATCTAAAGAATAGTATTAAGCAATATGACTTGTCTAACTACAACTCACTTAACTCCAGAATAATCAGAAACGCTGCCATATTCGCTGGACATATTCCGGGTAGGAATATAAGCGCAACCGGAACGTTAAAGTTTACGCTAAAAACATCAGCTGATCCTTCAACTGATATACCCGGCTCAAGACTAACATTAATAAATCATCAAACTCTAAAAAATAAAACCAATGGTTTATTCTATTCAATAAATTTAGGAACAGATAAACAATCTTATAAGATATCAACCAATTCAGTATTCTATGTGAATATTATTCAAGGTCAGTGGGAGATAACAACATTTACAGGCACGGGACAAGAAAATCAGACATATCAAATATCATTAAGAGGTAATCAAAAAGATGTAGAACAATTTAACTATTTAGTTCTTGTAAATGGTCAATATTGGACTGTTAAAAAGGGTATATATGATATGTTACCTGACGAACAAGCTTGTGTTATTAGAACAGGATTTGACGGTGGCATTGATGTTATATTTGGTAACTCTGGTTTTGGAGCTATCCCACCAATTGGATCGGTTATTAAAGTAAACTATTTGGTAAGCGATGGTTCTGTTGGATCTATATTTAGAAGGACATTAAATGACTGGACTTTTGTAGACCCAGCAACTGATGGATTTGGTAATACCATAGATTTATCTAAATACTTTGATGTATCCATCTATACTGATATTAACTTTGGTGCTGATAAGGAAACAACCACTTTTACCAAGAATGTTTTACCAATAGTAAGTACCAATTTTGTACTAGGACTTCCTCAACAATATGCTTATGCGATTAAAAGACTAGGAGTATTCTCTTATGTAAATGCTTATGAATCATATGGTACTGTTTATATAGTTGCTGCACCAAATGTATTGCTATTCAAGAATGCTAACTCTGATTACTTCACAATAGATATTAGAGCTTTTGAACTTGATTCATATGAAATATCTAAAATAGACTTGTATTTAAGAACTGGTGGTAATATTTTATTATCACAGAGATATCAAATAAGCTCACCTACCTTATCTTATTATGTAATGAATGTATTTGTTATAACTTACTCCGATGCTCAAATGGACTCGGTTAATGCTCAAATACAAGAAGTCGTGTCTAACTACTTTTTGAATTTTACTAGATTGGATAGAGTACCTAAAAGTGACCTAGTACAGTTAATATCACAGATAAATGAGATATACTCAGTTGATGTATCTTTTATCAGTAAGAAGAATGAAGACTACCACATTAGGAATATAACAGCTGATACAAATAGATATAACCAATATACTTCAAAAGCTGCTTTGAAACTGGTAAGACCTAACCCAACATATAACAAGAGTGAATCATTGGGATTAGATCCAATACTAGGAGATATTATTTTTAAACCAAGTGAGATACCTGTTATTAGAGGTGGTTGGTCAGATAGAAATGGTATATACTATTCAGATCATATAGATGATTCTGGACTAAAGTCACTTAATATAATAAATAAGGGAACTATTGACGCTAATAATAGACCACAAATACAATAATAAAATATGTACTACGAAGAACAATCACTACCAGAGTTACACACTCTGAAACATAGATGGGATGATGATAAGAACTATGTTGATTATGAAAATAAAATACTTAATAATACTTTATCTCCGTTTATTTTCTCAAGTGATCTAATGAATAGTTTTTTACAGAAGTTACAGAGACCGGTATCTATACTTTTTGATAACTTTAACATCATTAAGAACTTTAAAAACTATAATGTAGATAAATACTATTATAAACATAAGCATTAATTTAAAAAAAGATAAAAAACCAGATTGATTCTTTAATATATAAGTATATTAAGATAAAAGATAAAAAACCTATGATTAAAAAGTTTTCAGAAATGAGTGGACCTAACCCAGGTAAAGAGTCAACTAAGAAGCCAGCTTCTAGTCCAGTTCAACCTGATGTAGACTCAGATAGACCTATGAACCCCAACCTTCCTTATAACAAGGAAAAGGTTGAGAAGCCTATGTCTACAAAGTATATGATGCCGAATGCTGATACTGATCCACAAGAACCGTTTAGTGATATTAAGGTTGCTAAAAAAGATGATACTAATGAAAATGTAAAATTCTATGGTAAAGTTGCTAAACTTCCTAAGGGAACAAAAGCTTCTAAAGGATATAATTTCTTAGAGAATGTAAAGGTATCTAAATCTTCTATCTGGTATTTAATGGTTGAGAAACAAGACAACGAACTTCAAATGGTTAAGTATAATCATAAGAAAGGTGTTAACCTTAGTGAGTTTGTAACTGATTTGAAAACATATTATATATCTAAGTATAAGAGCAATCCAAAGGTTTGTAAAATGATCGAAGCAATCGAGGTTGATGGTAACGATAAATACTCTTGGATTAAAAATATTCCACTGGTTGAAGTTGAAGGAAAGAAAATGATTTCTAAAATCACCGAAGACTTAATAAAACTTTTAAGTAAATAATGAAACATTTAAGAAAGATAAATGAAAATAGAGAAGATATAGTAAATTCATCTTTTCACTTCCTAATCCACTCTGGTGGACACAAATTGTGGCAAGATAAATTCAACAAAGGAATCGAATTTTTAAAATCTCTTAATCTTACAGATGAACAATATAAGGAGTTGGGAAAATTATGGGAAACCTACGAAGATTTTGTAATAGAAAGGGAAGACACTAAGGACGCATACAATGAAGAATATTAAAAAGACTCAGATTACTCTGAGTCTTTTTCATTTAATAAATCATTTAACTTTTCTTCTCTTTCCCTTGATGTAGAATAATACTCTATACGAATCTGTGTTATCCTACCCATTCTTTTATTATCTGGAATCGGTATAGTACTTGGGAATGTTATTTTTAAGACTTGTGTTGGTACATTATAATGAAATCCACACATATACTCCCAATCATCCTCAATAATAGCATATACTGATGATATACTATTTGCATCTATATTAATGACGCTCTTGACTCCATGTGAGTATATCCCAGAGTATGGACTCCAAGTAAGATAATCATAATCAATATAGTCTTTATATAGTTTCATTTAATATATCATCTATTTTCTCATCTCGTAAGTCGTTTAGATTAATAAAGTGTTCATTAAAAGTATCTAAACTGTAAGGTCCTAGATAAACTGGGTTAGTAAGCGAATACTTATTAAATATCCTATCTTCAATAAAATACCCTTCCTCCTCATTTCGTATATCACTTACTGCGCTCAGCAAATGATAATGATAATCATCACCTAAATTAAAAACTCTAAGACCTCCTGCAGTTAAATCCTTCTTACATCTTACTTTCATCCAATAACTTTTAATATATGATCTACCCGATCTTCGAGTTTTATTAGACTCATATCGTTATGGGTTATATTCTCCAGTTCTAAATAAGATTTAATCCATCTATCAATTTTAACAATTTCTTCTTTGTTTTGATATCTAATACCATCTTCAGTGTCAGTATCGATTGACGGAACATAAAAAATGTAGTCGATAAAGTTAATATGCTTTAGAATTTCTTTTTGTATATGATTAATTGAGGCTATATCTTTATTTGAGAGTTTACTAGGGTATAGAGATCTATAGTAGAAATAATTCAAAATAGAGCTAGAGTCACATATAATATAATCTTTATTTTCCAAAAACATCTTCTCTCTATTTAATTGTTTATAAAATATAACTAATTGATCAATTGGCTCATTTGGTATTCCATACTCTGCGATATAGTCAGTAGATACCTCGGAAATAAACATAGAATTTTTGCCCATTTTTTTCAGCCTAGTATGAACTTCAGCAGCAAGAGTTGATTTACCAGACGCCGGCGGTCCAAATATTTGAATTAATTTTCCTTTCTTCATTTATTTTATAAAATAAAATATGGGTAAAGTTTATATATAGATAATGGGAATATCTAATAAATATAATAAAGACGAATTTGTAAGGAGAGCTAATTTAGTTCATAATAATAAATACGACTATTCTTTATCTGATTATAAAAATAGCCGAGATAAAATTGATATTTTATGTCCTAAACACGGTATATTTAGACAAATGCCATATAATCATTTACAAGGAAAGGGATGTAACTACTGTTCTATGAATCAAAAAAATACTATTAATGATTTTATAGATAAGTCGAATAAAAAACATAATAGTAAGTATAACTACCCCGATAAAAATTACATAAATAGCGTAACCCAAATATCCATAGAATGTCCTAATCATGGAGTTTTTAGACAAACTCCCGGAAATCATTTAAGAGGAGTGGGATGCCCAAAATGCAGTGGGAACAGAAAATTAACAACCGATGAATTTATAGATAAAGCTAATAAAAAACATAACTTCTTATATAAGTACCCCAACTTAAACTATAAAAACTATGATAGTGAAATAGATATAGAGTGTCCCAAACATGGAATATTTAAACAGATAGTCAGAAATCACTTGACTGGAAGAGGATGTCAAAAATGTAGAAATTCTAAAGGTGAGTTAAAAATATCAGAAATTTTAAGCAAAAATAATATAAAATACAAAAAAGAATATACATTCAATGATTTAAGACACAAAGATTTATTAAAATTTGACTTTGCTATTTTAGATGATAAAGAACTAATAAAATATCTAATAGAATTTAACGGACAACAACATTATGACTTTAAGAAAAAGTTCCATAAGGATTATGATAATTTTATTATAAATAAACATAGAGACAACCTAAAGATAGACTACTGTAGAAGGAATGGATATAAGTTATATATAATAAGATATGATGATAATATCGAAGATATTATGAATAATATATTGAATGACAATATGTAAAAAAGAGGGTTAAAACCCTCTTTGATTACATAAAGAACTGTGAGTTTGAATTTATCTTCATAAGATCTTCCGGTGTGAAATACTGTGGAGACTTCTTCATTACTTCTTGAAGCTCCTTATAGTTTGCACCTGCTTCTTCTTTCCTACCAGTGTAGAAACAAGCTGCTGCATGTACCTCAAGGAATCTCCATACATAAAGTGATTCATCAACGAATAACAAACGACCAGGATAAGGGTTCTTACCATGGAATAACCCTTTAGCTGACTTAGTATAAAGGTAAGCCATATGCCATTCACCTACACTTAGATAGTAATCTATGATTGCTTTAATAGGTTCCGCTCTAAGTGGATCCATTGCATAAGCTTTAAGTAGTTCTTGGTGAGTTTCATTCCAAGGAAATTCAAGAGCTCTCATAATAGTACCTATACGGAACTGAGAATAGAATCTCTCCTCTTCATAACCATCCATACGATTAACCCTTTCACGGTAGTACTTCATACTTCTACGAAGTCTTTCCTCATTCTCAGATCTGTTATCTGGAATAGAAGCTGAGTCATGATAAGACTGTGCTGTATAGAATACCCAACGAGCATTTCGATCTTTGTTATCGATATAATCTTCAAGAATAGCCGAGTGCTTCTTATACTTATCCGCAATATTCCCTTTCCAAGAACCACCATCCATTTGTACTTTAACAGATATACCTTCCATCAAACCAGAAGTAATATTCTGTTGATCACATACAATGAACTCATGGACGCACCCATACCACCTGTATGGTAGTTCAGTTCTCCAACATTCGTTACGAGTGTATTTCATATTACCAATAAAGGTATTGAACATGTAAAGATCTTTATCAAGTTTATTCTTATTAAACGAAGGTTCAACTTGTAACATTTCATCAGCATCTAACCAAAAAGCATACTCTGATTTATCTTTAATCATTTCCATCGCATAGTTTCTACTATTTTCAAAATTATCAAATGGTCGCTCATATACAAATGTTGGAATATTGTTATCAACCCCCCATTTTCTTATAATGTCCTGTGTACCATCTGTTGATCCAGTATCAACTATAACTACACAATCAACAATTTGCTTTATAGTATTAAGCATTCTTTCTATTACATGAGCTTCATCTTTAACTATTTGTGATAATCCTAATTTATATTTTTTCATTATACTATTTTATTTTAGATTTATAGATAAAAATGAGTTTTTTGTTTTAATATATAATGTAATAAAAAGTAATAAAATGTATGGTAATATATAAAGCCACTTTTCCTAATAATAAAGTGTACATCGGTAAAACTAAAAACTTCAAGAGCAGAAAATATCAACATATATGGAACAGTAAGAGAAATGTTAATAAACATTTGATTATGTATAAAGCCATAAGAAAATATGGCGAAGAAAATATAAAATGGGAAATATTATGTGAGTGTGATAATTTTGAGGATATGAAAGAAAAAGAAATTTTCTTTATTAAATTATACAATTCGACATCACATAAATTTGGATATAATATGGTTTGTGGAGATAAAGAGGATTATAATAAAAGAGAAAATTTTAATAAAGAATACCAATTAGATATAATTAAAAGAAAGCTAATATCTAACGGACATGATCCATCGAAATACATAGAAATAACAGATGAACTATCACTTGAGATATTAAATGATTATGGTAAAATTGGAATAAGAGGATTGGCAAATAAATATAAAATATCAAGACAAAGACTAACTAGATTTATTAAATCAAAAGACATTGAAATAATTAAAGATATGGCTACAATTACAAATTCAATTAAGATAGATGATAGTTTTATTAAAACTGTAATTCAAAAGTGGCAAAATGGTAAAACAATTAAAGATATATCAAGTGAAGAAGGACAAACAATACAAACAATAAGTCGAATATTACACGATTCTAACATAAGAAAATCAAAAAGATTTAAAAATGGAAAAAGATATGACGGGAGACAACCGAAAAAAAGCAAACCTAACAATACGATTGGACACTAATCTATTAGAAAGATATAAGTCTCTATGTGAGAAAAATGGATTCGATATGTCCAAAAGGTTAAGAAAATTTATAGAAATGGAAATTAAATCCGAGACTGGTCAAGGCTTTAAGTTTTAAGTTTATCAGATACTAAAGAAATCTCCATTACTATCATATTTTGATATTTTCTTTTGATATTTACCATAACTCTCCATAATTTTTTTAATCCGGTCAAGTTCATCAGTCGATGTATTTTTCATTCTAGAGGAATTTGATAATGTTATTATTGTTGTGTAGAAAACTACGTCGCCCTCGGTTACAAAACTGATTTTTTTTGATTTTACTTCATAATCTTTACCATCAACTCCAATAATAGTTCCATTGGACGGAGCTTGGATAGGACTTTCAGTATCTATATCTTCCATAGAAGATAGAATAGAGTTCAACTTACTATCCCTCATTTCACTCTTATTAGTTTCATCAAACCTAAACTGCAATCTGTATATTACTTTTTTCATAGTTATCTTTTATGAGAATGTAACTTTGATATAATCAAGTTACAATCTTTTATATGTTTTGTATCTGGTGAAAGTTCTATCAAGTCTAACTTACCTTGAATAATACTTTCAAGTGTTGCTACTTTATACTTACCAACTTCTATATACGGAGTTTTATCACCGTCCTGAGCGACAATATCTATTTCATGTTTAAACATAAATCTATCAGGACCACCATATCCATCAGACCCCATATTAACTCCAGTCTTTATATCAACCATTATTCTACTTGTAGAATATTTGAAGTTAGATATGTTATTTTTACCACAAAATTTTAAGAAGGTTTCTCTATCTAAAATATAATCCCAATCTTTTGGAGTTCTACCAAGCAGAGGTTCTCCATTAAATCGATAAAATGATAAAGCAGTAGAACCGGTTAAAATACCACCCATCTCATTCAAGTCATCTATCAACCCCCAACCTTTATATAGGAAGGAAAAGGACCCCTTCCTAGGGGTCTTTAAAGTTATCTTATTCAATGAGTCTCCAACCATTTCTGATAGTTTGAAGTCTCGGAATTCTGATTTTGTTTCCGATAAAAATTCCTTTATTTCTAAATCGCTCATATTATTTTGTTAAGTCCTCTAACTTTTTATCCCTTTCTAACTGAACAGATGTATATCCGTTCCAGTCATCCCAAACATCTTTCTTTACTTTATCTATAGATTTTCTATACCCATGTATCTGTGATACCTTGATGTTTATACGATTCTTCATAGTCTCAATATCAGAATATTGAAAATAATCGACCCTCTTAACAAATAAACCTTTTACATCGTAAAGATAAACATAATGTTGACTATTCTTATAAACCAACTTTATAAAAAAACAACCCCATTCAGTGTGTATTTTTTTTACAGGTAAAAGGGAGAACCCAAAAATAGTATCGTCCATATTATCTGAATCGGTGTTGTTATAAATCTCAAAGAAATAAATAAGAAGTAGAGCCAAGTTTCCTATAAGGAACCACATTGATAAAAGGGATGTTAGTCCCAAAAACAGGGCAAATAACCCATAGAAATACCAAATCGATTTCATTTATACTAAGTTTAGTTCGTGAATACTCTTCCTTTGATATAGTGCAGCTATTGACTTAGCAATCAAACTAGCACAACTGATAACATTAAGCTTGTGACTTGGTGATACCTTTGTAGACTTATTATATGTTGACTCGATTGTATCCGATACAATCAGTTCCGATATTTTAGATGTACTCAGATTATCCAAAGCAGCACCACTCAATATACCATGTGTAGCTACACACCTAACAGATGCAGCACCCCTAGAAATAAGAAGTTCGGTAGCTTTCTTCATAGTTCCCATTGTATCAGCCATATCATCTACCACGATAACATTCTTACCTGTAACATCTCCAACCAGTTCCATTGAGTGAACTTCATTTGGTTTAATACGTTTTTTATTAATCATAGCGAATGTAGCATCAGGGAAAGCTTTACAGAAGTCAGACGCTCTTTTAACCGCACCTTGGTCTGGAGCAACAATACAAAGGTTTTCTAGGTTAAGAGACCTAAAGTATTCAATGAATATCTTATTACCGTTCAAGTGGATAACTGGAATATTATAGAAACCTTGAATAGCTGAAGCATGTAGGTCAATAGTCATAACACGTGTTACACCAGCCTTTTCTAAGATATCAGCTAACATTTTAGAACCAATAGATGAACGTAGGTGGTCAGTTTTATCCTGACGAGAATAAGATTGGTAAGGAGCAACAAGAGTAAAAGATTTACATCCAGCTCTTTTAGCTGCGTCGATTACAAGAAGGGTCTCAACGATTGAGTCAGAAGAGTCGGTGCTATTGACGAAGAACACATCTTCGTCACGAACTGACTCACGAAAACATGGGAGTATTTCACCGTCAGAGAACTTTTCTATTTTAAGTGCCTTGAAACTTGATTCTGGAATATCAAATATTAAAGATAATTCCTTATGGATTTCAGAGGCTAATTTTGGATTGGAAGTACCAGAGTAGATTTTCATATAAATATTTTTAATCGATCAAATGATCTATTACTGCGTTTCTTTTATTTTGTAGGTTAGGTACATAACTCATACGTCTTGTCCTAAGGAAATGTTTGAACTTATTATTCGGTAACATCTTGTGATAGCTTCTCCAAGAGAAGACAAAACTGTATCGAGCTTTTATGGTTAAAGAATTCCACCATATTAAATCCGACCCATGAAGTTTATTCTCCACAGACTTATACATATTTAGAATCTTTCTACGGTGTCGTTCTCTTACGTTGAGAGTTTTCATATCACAAATTTACGAAATATTATTGAACTAAAAAATTAATTTTAAGGTCACGAGCCATTATAGTTGATAATATAAACACCCTATAGTTATTTGATATACCATCTTTAGTTACAACCACATCAATAATGGGAATACTTACTATTTCACCATTATTTTGGTATTGTTCTTGAGTCAAATGATACCCACTTATATCACCATTTTGTTTATATCTATCCAGTATTGGATAGAAGAATGAGAAATATCCTGGTGTTATAACCCCACCAATATTTTTAACCCTTTCATATTCTTTTTCACACTCAGTTCTAAGCTGTTTGAGTGTATCTGATAACATTCGTTCCCTCATTTGAATGTTATCAAATAACCTTTTTATTTCTGTATTCATTTTGTAAAAAAATTTTAATTCTTCTATATCATAGAAGAGTCTATACCCCAGTTGATCCGAATCCACCTTCCATTCTTTCACTAGTGGATAGTTCTTCAACCTCAACTAATTCTATCTGTGGATATGGGATTATAACCAATTGTCCTATTTTATCACCAACATTGTACTGTGGAAATATCTCTGGATTTTTAAAAGACAAAACTGGATTTTTAAATCTCAATTTAATCTCACCTCTATAACCTGAATCAATAACACCAACATGATTTGCTAATATGTGTACTGTTTTAGATATAGACGATCTTGCAAAAAGTAATCCAACATAACCCTCTGGTATCTCTACTGAAATACCAGTTCCAAACTCTATAAATAGTTTATCATCCACTTTAGATGTAGCGGTCAAATCCATACCAGCATCCCCTGGTTTGGAGTAACATGGCGTAACCGCCGATGGACTTAGTTTTTTAAATTTTACCTTCATAAATAAATATTTTTATTCTTATATTTAAGATTTAATATATAGTTTTTAGAATAATAACAAAAATAAAACTAACTATGGAAGTTAAAAAATTTTCCGACTTCAGAGAGGAATCAGTAAATGAGGAATTCCTAATGCCTGCTATTAAAGGAGCACTTGGTAAATTAGCTAATCTATTCGCTGGTCCCTTCAAGAACCTTATAGGGGATATTAAAAATATGTTTAATCCAGATGACCCAACATCCATTAAGAATATTATAATGACTGAATTTAATAAGGCAGTAGATGCTGCTCAAAAATCTATACCAACTTTAGCTGGTGAAAATGATGTTGATACTGTTATGGATACCATGGTTAATGACTTAGTAGCTTTTGGGATTGGATTAAATAAAGATGTTGAAGGAGCACTTGGTAAACAAAAAGCCCCTAAGTTTGATAAAGTTGCTCAGGCTGTATTATTAGGTAATAAAGAAGCTGACTGGTCAGGTATCATTGGATTGCTCGATCCAAATAAAGCAGCAGAGGGATTGAAAAAAATTGGTCAGCCAGCAGGTAGAAGGGTCGATAAGTGGAAATATTCTAATGTAATGTATAAGGAAGCTCTTAATAACGCCGCTAAAAATAATACAGCAGATCCTAAAAAAGCTAAAAAAGACGCAGCTATTAAGTTTATAGATGCAATGCAGAAAGAGGTTAAAACGATGTTAGATAAGGAACTCAGTAATGAGGAGATAGAAAAGATCTATAATCAAGGTGGACCTCAATATAAAGTAGGTGATATGGTAACATATCTTTTACAAGATAAGAAACCGGAGTGGGATAAGTTAGATGATAATGCCAAGAAAAACCTAACAGCGGAACCAGCAAAATCTTTAGTTGGAACTGGTAAGATAGAAAAGATAGAAGGTAATGAATATAGTATTGTATACGGTAATAATCTGAGAACAAAAAAAGCAGCTAATGAAATAGTAGGAAAGTCTGGTGGTGGAGAAGAATCTCAAAGTGCTACTAAGTTACATACTCTTTTAGCAGATATGAAAGGAGACGAGGAAAAAATGTCAGCTGTTCTTAAATTTTCAGAGTTTGTTAAAGACCCTAATAATAAAGCAAAGGCTGAAGAGTTAATCAAACAAATACCAGGAGGAGGAGCGTAACACATGTCATATAAAAAAGACTTATTAAAAATTTATAACAAGATTGATACAATAGTCAAAAGGGGACATACGTCCATTTATGATTACTATAGCTATATCGATGAGCTAATAGATAATGGTAAATATCAGATGTTTCAGGATGTACTACTTCAGTATTATAAAATTGACGTGCGTACATATAGACATGTTTCTGATTATAGAAAAATTAGTTTTGAACAAATCAGTGAACTCACTAACTCTTCTTTTCAAAAACAATTTAAAAAGGTATGTGACTCAACTGGAGTTTATCCTAACGGATTCCACTATTATGACTACTATACTAATGTATATTTAGGTGACATTAAAGAAGTAGAAATACCACATAGTACTATTATGTATAAAGACCCAGAGTTAACAAAGGTTCAGAAAGCAGTTGACAATGGTGAGATAAAAATAATAACTCTTGAGGTTACCGTTGGTTCAGCTAACGCCCTAGCTGAAGCCATACCACAATTTGAAACTAGAGAATCACAAGTAATAACCTATCCACAAGGATGTACCATACTTTATGGTACAGATTTATATAGATGTTTACAAACATATACTTGGGAAAAGGGTAACTTCATAACACCAACAAACCCATCATATTGGACTCAAGTAAGTTCACCAACTTATAGTTTTACTGTTATTAATGATGATACTATTCCACTTTTGGATAAATACAAGTTAGCAATAAATATAATAAAGACGAGTCAATAATTAATTCTGACCAGAAGTCAATTCTAAATAGTTATATAAAGCATCTTTGAAGTCAAAACACTTATGTATTTTGGCTTCTTCATTTGGACCTATATAAACTAAATAACCAACGTGTACATCTATACCTATTTCTTTAAGTATCAAAGCGTACATAGATATTTGAATAGAGTATTCAGTTAAATGACATTTATCATAATCTTGAAATGGTTCAAGTAACTTTTCACCATAACCATTATGAGTCTCAAATTTTTTATTTGTCTTCCAGTCTAAAATAACTATTTTATCCTTGTAAAGGAATATAGAGTCAATCATACCTGCAATATTCCACTTGGTAGAAAATACCCTTTGTTCAAACTTAACCGGAGTTAGTTTAAATAAATGGGTCGCATAAATATTATTGAACTTATTTATTCTGTCTATTATATCAACATCATTTGGTAATGGTTGATATATTTGGTTGTAGTAGTTTTCAATCCAGTTGTGTGTGGAAGTACCAATATGATTAGCCCTATCGTTAAGAACTTGCCATTGGCGAAGTATTTCAGTTTGTTCCACACCAGCTTCCTCAGCTTTCTTTTTAGACCAAAAGTCACTATCAAACTTTTCGTGGAATCTTGAGATGAATTGAGTGACCGATATAAAGTGTTGACCCTCATAAGTGTACTTATGTTTGACAGGATCAAACTGAAACTTAGGGTCATCGTATTTATTTAAAAGGTCAAGAACAGTATCTCGCATAACATATATATGCTAAATACTGTTCTTTGTTTATTTCTACCTTCTAGACCTTGATCTTAACCATGTTAAGAAACTATCGGAATTTAAATCTGAACTTGCGTATTCTCTTATCATATCAGACACACTATTCCTTCCAAACGACCAACCACCTTGAAGGTCTGCTAGTCTCTCTTCATTTATATTTGTATCACGAGACCTTTGTTCTCTTTCGGATAGAAGTCTTTTTGTCCTCTCAGCTTGCTCAGCAAGAATCCTTTCGTGTTCCTCAATCTGCTTATTAATCAGATCCATATCATTAAGAGATTCGTCCTTATATATCCAGTCTCTTAAAAGAGGATGTCTATAAGCGTCGTCTTCAAGAATATAAACATCAAGTATATTAGAATACTTTGCTCGACCTTCGAATACATGAAACCCACGACTAGGTATTTCGACCATTTCATGTGTATAGTGAAACAGATTAGTAGTTCCATCTTCTGTTAGATGTCGGTGGTTTTCATAGTAACCTTCCGAACCAGAAATAGTGATTATATCCTCAGAACCATTTTTATAGTTAAAAATAGTATTAGTATCACGACAAAGAAACTTAAACGTATCTAAGTAAGGATACCTATCATAGTCAGATATATTCAACTTAGCAGACAACCTCATTATTTCAAGGTCTTGGTTATTAGATACAAACTTCAAAGTGTTATTCCACTTTTGTTCCTTCTTATAGATGAACCCATTTGCATCAGCCCACTTTTTAAAATGGAAGACATAGTCTTCATCAGCAATCGTATATATACGATCCATCAGTTGGAATACCTTACCATTTGGGTCAGTAGTATTCATCCAAAGCAAAGCTCTACCTAATATATGGTCTGTGTTGTCAACCATAATAAGCATTTTTATTTGTTCTGGGTTATCAACATAAAGTTGAAACCAAGGTTGACATGACTTATGTTTCATACAAGAATTACCTAATGTAGAATCTTGTGTAACATATCTCTCATAATGATAATACTTACGAATGTCTTCACCTTCGACTATTTTGAAAGTAAAAGATGGTGATGACTGGACATTACGATAAAGAGTAGAGAACAACTCTACTTCCTTATCGGAGACATCCTTGAATATCTTCTTGATAAAAGAACCGGGTTTAGCAAATATACGTTTACTTGAATGCCATACATCCTCACCAGATTCAATCATTTGAGATGACCGTTCTGGGGTTAGATATGATATCTTAGTCTTATCCGAAGAGGACACGGATAAGTAGTTGACGTGATTATCAATAAGTACATCCAATGATAAACGAGACTTCAAAAGCATTCGAGCTATCTCTGAAGCTGGTTCCATTTGTAACAGAACATCATTAAGTTCCGGTGAAATATGTATATCAGAAGTTTTCCTTGTATATGGCATTCCTTGAAAGTTTTTACAAATATACGATAAATATTTTAATAAAACAACCTTTATAGATCTTTTTTGTAAACATAATCAAGTAACTCAAGTACCCTATTATTTGTTATCTCCTTGAATTTCGCCTTCTTAATCTGTGAGACTAGATCATTTCTAGATATAGTTTTCCTAGCAGTAGAAAGCTTCTTGATCCAATCCAATTCTGATTTACTAAACGGTATTGGTGGTCCATCATACTTAGGTATTTTTGTAGCCACCGGTGGTGGTGGTGGATTACCTGATTTCTTTTCCTTTGGAATAGACTTCTTGTTTATACTCACTTCGGGTATTTCAAACTCCGCTGATAGGTCTTTCATACCTAGAATCCTTCTTATTAAACTCATATTTTTATTTTTATTTTATTCTAAATGTATCTTGAATTGTTGTTGTTACAATACTATCCTTACCGTCATCAGAATGATATGAAAGCACTTTAACTACACCATGTCGGTGTAGTTTAGCTTTCTCCTCATCAACCTCATTACGATGCAACCTATATAATATAGCCCCGATAGTTAAAGCTATAAAAATAACTGAAAGAAAAAATCTTATCCTCATATAAGTTCAAGTAGTTGGTTTAGTTTTTCGTCACGAATAAAACACTGTGTAATCTTCAAAATCTTTTCAGTTTCCTTCTTAACTACATAAGAGTCCTGACGAGAAAATATCTGAATATAACAGTTAAATACCTTAAACGCTTCAATCGAAAAATCATTATGTTGATTCAGTTCCAACTTATCCGAAGGTGTCATTAAGACAGCAAGTTCCGACTTACTCAACCCACTAAGACGATCAGTTGCTGAGAAACGTATAGAGTTCTTAAACGCATCAAACTTCTGGTGATTTACTTTCAAATCCTTATCAACGATAATCTTCCTTATCTCCGATAACATTACACGTTCTCCAATCAAAGACTTAATAGAAGCAATCTGTTCATCAAATGTTTCAACATCTATTGTCTGTGATATTTCTTCAGCCATTTTAGTAACACCCTTCAAATGTTTCTTAGACAAGGACATATTACGAATAGAAGAAACTAAATAAGAGTTGTTATCCTCACGGAATAAACCCATATTCATATTAAGTCTACGAGACTTATCAGTAGAGTTAAGAATAAAGAAAGCTTTATGGAATTTTGTAACACCAATCTCAACACTATCAGAAAGAAGTGTTAGTTCCTGAGTACCACGTTTCATAACGAAACGGTAGTTAGTGATGTTGAAGTTAGCTTCAAGTTGAGTAATCTTTGATTTAAGGAAAGCCCGAATATCGAATATTTCGTATAGACGGGATACTGTTGATGTGTTTATCACATGGTTAAAATACTTAGTAACTACTTGGTCACCTATTTGGGAAATCTCAATAGCGTCAATCTTGTTAAAGAGTTCTGACTTGTTGTATTCGATAAAACCGTAACGTTTAAGCATAGTTGAATATTTATACAAATATACGACATTTTTCCTGATTTACAAACTGAATATATACTTATATGATTAAAACATTTATTCAGTTTAATGAAAGTAAGATAAATGAATTTGTATCATTTGATAAGGGATATGAAAGAATGTATAAAGGTTCGTCCGATTTTGAGCACTATTGGAATATGTCAAAGAAAATGAATGATTCAGACTATAACTCAATAGTTAAGTTTTTCGAAAGGAATTACCCTGATTTATCACATTTAGTTGTTAGACAACACAATACAGTCTATATAAACCAGTATAGATCAGGTGTTGATACCCTAATCAAAAGAAAAATAGATGGTAGAATAGTAGACGTTTGGCATTTATACATTTGGGAAACCGCTTATCCGGAAGAAAATTACTTTAATATATCAGTTCAACAAGGTGATATGAAACCATTAACTCCAGACCCGATTGCTTATTACACAGCAGATACAATTCATGGACTATTAAACTTTTTCAAGGACTTCTTCGACACAACAAAAGAAATATAAAAACCCCAGTCATTTGACCGGGGTTTATCTTTTAAAGAGTATTATGTATTCTCTTAACTACTTCGTCCTTACCTAAGATACCCATTGTCGTCATCAAATCCGGTCCAGGAACACCACCGGTAATCGATATACGCAAACCTGGCATTATCTTACCCATTTTCACACCCATTGATTGACATATATCAGAGATAATCTGTTTGATAGTGTCAGCGACCCAATCAAATGTATCAATCTTACTAATAAAGTCACTCATTACCTTCTTATAATCGTCAGTAAGAGATTTACTCGCCTGGAATTTCTCGCCATCAACATCACTAACAATGACCGGTTTGAAGAATATATCAGCTACCGGTTGTAAATCTCCTGTAAAAATAGACCTATTCTTACAGATATCAACAATCTTTGATATGTTATCCGGAGAATACTTGTAAGTATCACCCATATCAATATACTTCAACAAATAATCGTCAGTCCTTTTGTGTTTAATATAATAACTATTAAAGTGTTTCGCTTTATCCATATCGAAACGAGCACCAGACTTATGAACCCTATCTAGTGAAAACTGACTAATCAAATCGTCCATAGAGAAAATTTCATTAGTATCAGTTGGTGACCAACCAATCAAAGAAAGAGTGTTGATAAATACATCAGCATCAAATCCACAATCCTTCCAACCATTCACAAAGTTACCATCTGCGTCGGTATAACCAAGTGGAGCAATCGGAATACCGTATTTAGCGGCTGTTCTCTTTGACAACTTACCCTTACCATCCGGGTTCATAATCAGCGGTAAGTGAGCAAAGGTAGGAATATCCCAACCAAATGCTTTGTAAAGCAGTACGTGAAATGGTGTTGAAGCAACCCACTCCTGACCACGAAGGACATGAGTAACCCCCATATCATGATCGTCAGAAGTATTAGCCAAGTGATAACTTGCTATACCATCGGACTTCAAAAGAACCTTATCATCCAACTGGTTAGAGTTGATAGTAATATCCCCTAAAATCGCATCACTGAAAGTAATGTCAATATTAGCAGGTACAGCGAAACGAACAACATACTTATCCCCATTATCCATACGAGCAGCAACATCATCTTTACTTAGAGAAAGTGAGTTCAACATACTCATACGAGTAGATGCATCGTATTTAAAGTTAGGGATAGATTTATGAGCTTTATCCAAGTCATCCTTACTATCAAATGCGTAGTAAGCGTATCCATTATCAATCAAATAAGCAACCTTAGCTGAATAATCTCTTTGAGACTGGATAAATGAACCAACCGAAGGGTCTGGGTTCCAATAAGAAGCATCAGGTACGATACCTAACCAATCACACATCTTCCTAAAGTAATCGAGGAAGTCTGGTGTATATCGATCCCTGTCAGTATCTTCAAGACGAACAAGAAACTTACCACCATTCTGTTTAGCTAGAAAGTAGTTATAAAGTAAAGTCCTAACGTTACCAATGTGACAAAAATTGGAAGTAGGTGAGGGTGCTATTCTTGTTACTATCTGTTTCATATTTTATCTTTTGTTTTACAAAGATACGAAAAAATACTGACAATACCAAGTTAATCTAAGAGTATATCCAGCTTGGTTTCCCTGATGTATGGTGTTATATCAGATGTATAATCCTTATTACTTCTACCATACCTATTCTTTGATACTACAAACCTACCGTCACAGATACTACAATAGTAAGTTGAAGAGAATATAAAACTACTACCATTTTTAATATTAAATGTGGGTTTGGATCCACCCGATTTATACAACTGAGCTTTTATTATAATAGAGTTTTTTCTCTTATTCATTAGAATTCTAAATTCATTAAATGATTTACTACTAAAATTGGAATAAACTCGCGATAAAGTATCTTCGTCCCTTTCTGCAATAATTGGATCCACTATATCATCTACACCAAGAACCATAATTGAGTTTGAAGAACTTGTCTCAAAATTTATTTTACGATTAGTAGAGTTAGGATACTTAATACGTTTACTAACGTCATTACAGATGGGTTTAGTAACCTTTTCAAGTACATCATCAATGATACGATTAGCAATATATTCATCCTTAGGTAAATAATACCCAAAGACGAAAATACCACCATCCTTATCATTTATCATAGTTGATAACTCATTTATTAATTCCATATAGAATTCTTTCTATTTTATTAGTTCTAATACTTCTATTCATCATAGATGATATTCTTTTAGAAGTATAAATATCAAGTTGATTAGGTGTCATTCCTAATCTTATGTAACACACAATCATCCTAAACACCCACAAGAATACGTTTCTCCAACCTTTCCAGTAGGTTATACCCTTGCGAAATCCTCTTCTCCATTGTACATTCCACAAGTATCTTAAAGTTCTCATAGCAAATATATAAAAAAAAGTCCAATAGTTTGGAAACTATTGGACTTAAAAGTTTTTGAGGATTACGGTCTTTACCTCAACTTCACTACCTCATACAAGCATGATGTATGTTCTATAGCCAGGGCAGGTGTAGTGTGTGCTAATACCGACAGTCACCGAGGACTTTTTACACTATTACTTTTTCTTTTCTTCTGTTGTTACAACAGTAGATGGTGTTACAGGGGTTTCGTCAGTTTTAACGATGTTCTTCTTCATCATATCCACTAACTGCATTCCCATGATACCTTCAAGGGCACTTCCACCATTTGCTCCTCCACCGATAAGGATATCAGGGATAACCTTTATCTTATTCAGACCGATAGACTCAGTCACCTTGAACTTAGTGAAGTTATCTTCACCCATTGCTTCAACTTGAAGTTTATAAGCTTCAGCGGTTGACTTACCAATCGCTTCAATCTTAGAAGCTTCTGCTTTACCAGTTACGGTAATCTTTTCAGCTTCAGCGTTAGCCCTCATTTTAGTTGACTCCGCTTCAGCTTCAGCGTTCAGCTTAACAGCTTTTGCTTTACCCTCAGCGTTCTTAACTTCAGCGGCTGCGTTTCGTTCAGCGATATTTACTGACTGTTCAGACTTAACAACCTCTTTCTGCATATCAGCGATAGCGTTAGCCTTTTCGAACTCCTGACGTTTAGCCTGAGCCATACGTTGAGTATCATAGGTTACCTGTTGTTCTTCTGCTATCTTACGGTCAGTAAGAGTCTTCATAAGACTTTCAGGTGGAGTAATATCTCCGATAAGAGTATCGACCGCATGTACGTTATACTCATCCAACACCTTAGAGATGTGTGACTTAGCTGATTCCTGACGCTCTTTACGAGTACTTAGGAAAGCAATAACGTCACTATCCTGTGCTGAGTTACGGAAATAGTTACCGATTGTTGGTTCAAGTACCTGACTAACAAGGTTAGACATATTACCGAAACGAGCGATTACCTTAGGTGCTTCCGTAGAAGGAACGTGGATAATCTGTGAAACGTCAAGGTTGAATGGGAAACCGTCTTTAGAACGTACAGTGATTGTACTAAGACCAGCGTCCAACTTGTGAGATTCAGTACGAGCGGATGCCCAGTTTAGAACAAGGTTGGTAGTCGGAACCTGTTCAATACGCATTGTCATGGTATTGATTGGGTATTTGCCCGGACCGAGTGGTTCAATCCACACACCTTTCTGACCTTTCTTCACGATGTTACCGTGTTTGAAGTCCGAACCGGTTAAGTCCGCACCGTCCTCACCAACATAAGATACAACAACACCTACATAACCAATCGGAATCTCGGTCATTTTGACTTCCTCGACTGTAACAGCCCAAGGGTTGATGTTATAAGTACCTGCTAGGATTATTTCTTGCTGTAGACCACGTTGTCCACCGTTCTCCAAAAACTTATTAAAGTCTTGAAACTTATTGTGTCCAGTAATAACGTCTGCTGCAATCTGACCTTCGGAAAGAGGAGCACCGTCTAATGTAGTAACAATACCTACAGCGTTATCAGTAATAGTGTGTTGGTCACACATAGCAACGTCAAATAGATGACGATTGATACGATAAGAACCCGCTACAAGGACAGTAGCCTGACGACCCTTATTACCACCGTTTGTTAAGAACTTCTCAGCGTCTTGGAAGTTATCTGAATCAACAGAACGACCCAAAATTTGACCGTTAGATGGAACAGAACCGTCTTTAGACGACACGAGACCGATTTTACCTTGAGGAATAACGGTAAAATCTACCAGTTTGATTTCATACTGCCAAGGCCAGTACCCGAAGTAAAGACCCGGTGCTAAAGTTTTAGCTTGGAAACCCGCCTCACCCTTTGTCGCTATGATACGACCATCCGGAAGAGACTTTTCTTTGCCAAAGAGAACGAATTTCTTGGTTACTAGACCAATCTGGCTTTCAGGAACAATCACGACACCAAAAAGTCGGAATACCCATTTGTACATAACTACGGCTAAAATGACTGGTATAGCCCACCAATACGCTGACAATAAATTTATCATATTTTGTTTTTTGTTTCCCTACTCTATTGTTTATAGGATTTTCAGGTTACTCCTTTAGTCTCTCGGCCGAGATACTTTATGTAAAGGTAAAATATTTTACCGATATAAAAAAATTAAATTATTATTCCCTCTTTTCTAAGATGTTCCAGAACGGATAAGTGATATATTTTTGCAAACTCTTCAGCTTCTACCTCAAAGGGGTGGTCTTTATATCTATGTATCTCAAGAAGTTTATGATACTTATCTATATCTTTTTTTCTTGGCATTTGTAGGAAGTGAGTGTATTCATGTATAATAGTACCGATTATATCCTTTCTACCTTTACAGGTATTCATAAATACAACAATCTCTTTATTCTGATATTCACCATATTTTCTTGAATATCTTTTATCGGTGTTCAATGTTAGTTTAGGATATTTTTTTAATGGAGTACCCAGATACTTACAACACCACTTAAACGTCTCTTCTGCAATCAGGGCAGACTTTTTGTCTTTCATACTACAAAGATACGACATTTTTTTGGAATTTCCAAATTATTTTAGTATTATTTCTAACTTCATATCCCTCTTTAAGTCTATGTAGTCTGGGTGGTCAAAATCCACTATGTAATGGAAATAGTTACCATCTCTAACTAATACGAATCTACCATATTCTATTAGACTATGTCTATCATTAGAATCAGGGTGAAGGGGTAATCTCTCCCATAGGTCGGGAAATTTTTGGGATAATAGTTCTTTAAGACTTCTTACTGAAATATCTTCTATTTCTAGATCAACTACCTCAATAATACTATTGATATCAGGTGAAACATCTTTAGGTACGTCATGTCTGCTCCCTTCAAAGTAAGTAACTATTTTATATAATCTCATTATTTGAGTTCTTATCGTGAATAATCTGGTCAATTAAATCATCCCTTTTTTCAGTAATCAAAACTGATTTATACTGACTTAAAGGGATAAGTTCTTCTTCATTAAAAAAATCCTCGTGATATACTTCGGTAATCCAACCACATTGTACACCACTTTTATCATAGGATATGATCCTCATTTTATTTCCACCAGTGTTTTTAATAACCAAATCTCCGGGTCTAAACTTCATTTTTAATACTTTAGATTTTATCTATGTATTAAAATAGATCAACTCTCTAAAAGTTTATTAATGATTTCATCTCTCATATAGTCAATAGTTATCAAATATGACTTATGTACTTTTA
>Ga0209084_1000957_pt1 | contig 25555 bp, 4 predicted proteins | sample C_130820_MF_Meta_FD_187309 | JGI IMG/M metagenome (GOLD analysis project Ga0209084, IMG submission 187309) | Freshwater microbial communities from Lake Croche, Canada to study carbon cycling - C_130820_MF_MetaG (SPAdes) (version 2) | ecosystem: Environmental > Aquatic > Freshwater > Lake | place...
GGGTAATACGTACCGTTCCTGTACTTGGAGTAGTAAAAAATAATATTGATTCTACTAGAGCAGGTAGACTAGATGTTTATATTGCTGATTTTGGCGCACCTAATCCTGATGATAGCAAAAGTTGGACTACTGTAAGCTACATGAGTCCTTTCTTTGGCTCTACTCCCGCCAACGGAGCAATAGATAGTTTTGGTACCTATACACAGAATCCAAGTTCGTACGGGATGTGGTTTAGCCCGCCTGACATTGGTAGCACAGTAGTTTGTCTTTTTATTAACGGTGACGTAAATTACGGATATTATATTGGTAGTATTCTGCCACCGGAATTATTGCAAATGATTCCTGCAATAGGCGCAACAGAAAATGTCGTACTTAATGGTGCTGAAGCTGCGGGATTAGGTGGGGCAACAACCTTGCCCGTTGTTAATTTAAATACAAATAATAAAACTTTAAATGATGCCTCAAACTTTTTAATTGCACCCAAACCAGTTCATAGTTATAGTTCTTCTATATATTTTCAACAAGGTTTGATTAGAGATTCAATTAGAGGACCAATATCAAGCAGCGCATTACGTGAAAGTCCTTCTCGGGTTGGTTGGGGAGTTAGCACACCGGGTAGACCAATTTATCAAGGTGGGTTTACCGACAACAATGTATTAACCAAAGGAGCTACATCATCTAATGAGTCATTGACATTAGTATCACGTAGGGGTGGACATAGCATTGTTATGGATGATGGTGATGTTGTTGGTAAAGATCAACTAATACGATTAAGAACAGCATTAGGTCATCAAATATTAATGAGTGATGATGGACAAACATTGTTCATTATTCATGCTAACGGACAAAGCTATATTGAATTAGGTAAAGAAGGTACAATTGATATGTACGCTACCAACAGCGTAAATATTAGAACGCAAGGTGATTTGAATTTACATGCAGATAACAATATTAATATTAACGCTAAAAATGATTTAAATATAGCGGCTAATAACATTAAAATAAACGCCGAGACTGATATTTCTTATCGTTCAGGCAAAAACTTTAGCGGGTATACATTAGGTACCTATACAGTTAAAGTTAATGGTTCAATGAGTATGGAAGCAAGTGGTGAGGGTTCTTATGCAAGTGCAGGAACTATGTATGTTAATGGTAGCAAAATAAATTTAAATACAGGATCAACATCAGTAACCCCAGCAGAAGTACCAAAAATACCCATAGTAACGCATACTGATACATTGTTTGACAAAATTAAAGGATGGTTAGCGGCTCCTGGATATCTGTTATCTATTGTTAGTCGTGCTCCTGCACATTCTCCTTGGTCAAGTGCAAATCAAGGGGTTGATGTTAAAGTAAATAATAATAGTAGTAGGGCATTTTAATGCAATATAATCAAAGTCAAACGTATGCTAATTCAGCAAGACTTCCTCCTAACAATCCAGTCACGGCGGCAACCGTTGCTACGGTACCAGCTATCGGAACAGTTAGTAAATCATTAAATGCTGGGGTCACTGCTGCAATGATCGGTGGTACAGCAGCACAAGCAGCGGCTGCATATCCTGCTGTAATAGCAAATGGTACTGGAATTATTATAGATGCATCAGGAAATGTTAATGCTGGTATAGGCATACTAGCAAAAACCCCGCAACAACTTGAGGCTGCTGGTATATTAAAACCAGGAGCAGCATCATTAGTTACTGGTTTGGTTCAACGAGGGATGAGTATAGAATCTGCTATGACAAATAATTTGTTTACAGGTGTTCCTGGAGCTGAAAATTTACAAGCATTACTTAATAATACCTCTGCACAAACAGCAGCACAAATAATTAATTTTCAACAGGCACAAACTGCAATGACAATGACTGGTGCTATAGTTGGCAATGAAGCACCAGGGGCTATTGCAGGTATAATAAATGCTGCTGCATCTGTTGGAGTAAAATCTACAGTAGCATTCTTACAAAACTCTAAAAATATTGGTAATATACTATAATGGCAACACTTCCTTCTATTTCTAATGTAGCAAGTGCAATAAGTTCAGGTAATTTCTCATCTGCGCTAGCAACAACCACCGGCGGCGCAAGTTCCATTGTTACTTCTCTTAATGGCATGGCAGCTTCAATACCAAATATACCCGGTATTCCAGGACTACCAAGTATACCTAACATTTCAGGACTACCAAATATACCTGGCATTTCAGGACTACCAAGTGTGCCGGGGTTGCCTACCATTGACACATTACGAAATATTAAACCACCTGCAATTACTGTATTACCGGGATTAGTTGATGCTACAAAAGGAATATCAAGTTCTGCATTTTCTGCAATAGCAGCCTCATTTAAACCACTGCAAGCCGAAGTTCCACAAAACTTAACAATTATCAATTTAAAAAATAAATTAGAACAGGTAGCAGCAGACACAAAAGCTACAGCCGCCCCGTTAGCAACTTCATTTAAGGATGGATTAACTAGCGCAGGAGTTGATGTAGCAACGGGTAAAATACCGGCAGTGGACGCAGCAGTTGCATCCGGTGGGATAAAAGCAGGAATGAGTGCATTATCAGGGGTGATGAGTAATGTGCCCGGTATGTCAAGTATAGCTAGCCCATCAGCACTTGCTAGTGGCGTAAGCAACTTACCAGGTGGGCAATCAGCACTTTCGTCTATAATAAACCCTAGTTCGTTAACTACTAGTGGAATTTCCGACACACTTAGTGGACTTAAATCAATAACCAAAAATGCATCTAGTGCAGCACTAAATCAAATTAGTACCGCGACGTCCGGTTCAAGTTCACTGTCAGGCTTATTATCCGGCGGAGCATTAACAGGTGCCGGCGCCTCACTGAGCGGAGCATTAAGTAATCCTAGCAATCTACCGAGTGGTGTAATTGGGAATATACCTACCATTCCTGGATTACCTAATCCTAGCAGTCTATTGAATGGTGTAACTGGGAATATACCCACCATTCCTGGATTACCCAATATTTCAGGTTTACCCTCAATTGGTAATTTAACTCAAGGACTACAATCTGGAAAACAACCATTATCGTCGTTGGTTTCAACTGGGCTACCACCTGCAGCCGCAGCAGCATTAACAGCAAGTATGAATTCACTAAGTACTGCAAGTCCTTTTCCTATAAAAATGCCAACCGTAGCTGAAAATACAATTAATAGAAGCGAAATATCTTCTCAAATCGGTAACTTGTTGGGTGACAAGAAAGTTCCAATGCCAAACTTTTCGGGAATCACTGGGGTTCCTATAAGAGACTTATCACAAGCCGATATTGCTGCATATGATTCAATTAAAAAAGAAATTGAAACATTGACTGAAGATCGTTATGCTTTGGCTAAAGCCCAAGCAAATGCGATATATAAACTTACCAAAGCTAAACAAGATTTACCACAGGGCGATCCGTCTATACCCACATTAGAACAAGCAGTTGAAACAGCTAACAATAAAGTAAACGACTTAGATAAAAAGGTAGTAACTTTACGCAATGCTCAGTATACACTAACTACCGGTAAACCACCGACGGCAAACTCAACTATTATGTCAGCATAAATATATTATGACCTCATACATTGGATTTAGCACTATAAATGCTTTTAAACCTCGTTCTACAAACCTTCAAACAGGCCCTGCCGGAGGCGTTGGTTCTACAGTAACTCCTTATAGGGTAGGAAATCAATTTGGATTAGTTGATACATCATTAGTAATACAAGATTTTGTAAATTCTCTTAACATTCGTCAAGGTGAAAAAGTAGGACAGCCGGGGTACGGAACTACATTGTGGTCATTTATTTTTGAACCAAACACCGCAGATGTACAATTTCAATTAGAAACTGAAATACGCAGAGTAGCAAATACTGACCCTAGATTGATTCTTAACACGGTTCGTGCATATCCACAGGAAAACGGCATATTACTAGAAGTAGAAATGGCTGTGTCACCGTTCAATCAAGCCAATCTATTAAGCGTATTCTTTAATAGTTCTACTAATATAGCAGTTTTACAATAAAGCTAAAAAACCTAGTTTATTAGGTATGATAAATACTTAAAAGAGAATAACTATGGCAACCTCATCAAGACAATCAGCATTATTCGGGGTCAATGACTGGAAGGCCATTTACCAAACCTTCAATCAGGCTGACTTTCGTAGCTACGACTATGAAACATTACGTAAAAGTTTCATAGATTATTTACGTGTATATTATCCTGAAACATTCAATGATTATATTGAAAGCTCAGAATTTATCGCCTTACTTGACGTTATGGCGTTCATGGGACAAGGTCTTGCTTTCCGCAATGACTTAAATGCTCGTGAAAATTTCATTGATACGGCTGAACGCAGAGATAGTGTTATCAAGTTAGCAAACTTAGTTAGTTATACTCCTAAAAGAAATTTAGAAGCACAGGGTTATTTAAAAGTAACAAGTATTCGCACTACTCAAAATATTATAGATTTAAATGGATTTAATCTAGGAAATGTTCCTGTATTGTGGAACGATCCGGCTAACCCAAATTGGTTAGAACAGTACAACACTATTATTAATGCAGCATTAATCAATACGCAACGTGTTGGATTACCTGCTAATACTGCACAAATTCTTGGGATAAAAACAGACGAATATACATTACAGATTCCCGCAGGGACATTGCCAGTAGTACCGTTTAGTAATTTAGTAAATGGTTTAAATATGAATTTTGAATTGTGCAGTGTGAGTACTGTTGGATCAGATTATGTTTATGAAATTCCTCCTGCACCAACAAACAGATTTAATATGCTATATCGCAATGATAAATTGGGATACGGTAGTCCAAACACAGGGTTCTTCTTTTACTTTAAGCAAGGGTCATTGACAAATTTTGACTTTACTCTACAAAATCAAATATCAAATCAAGTAATTGATATTGGAGATATTCAAGGGGTTAATAACACTGATACTTGGTTGTATCAAGTTAGTCAAGTTAATGGAACATTTGGATTATGGAAAAAAGTAGATAACATTTACGCTGATGCATACTTACAAACTGAAAGTTCTGTTAAACAAATTTACTCGGTTAACAGTAGATTCAATGATCAAGTTAGTTATGTATTTGGTGACGGGGTGTTCAGTCAAATACCAGTTGGTACTTTCAGAGCATATGTACGTGCAGGTAATGCATTAACTTATACGATTCAACCTACTGAATTGCAAGGTCTATCCGTATCAATTAATTATGTAAGTAGAGTTGGTAGAGTTGAGACATTGACATTGGGATTGTCATTGCAAGTACCAGTGTCAAATGCACAAGTTCGTGAATCATTAGCAAATATTAAACAACGTGCGCCAAGTCGTTACTATACACAAAATCGCATGGTTAATGGTGAAGATTATAACAATTTTCCGTACACATTGTATAGTTCAATCATCAAATCAAAAGCTATCAATCGTAGTAGTGTTGGGGTAAGTAAGAACTTAGATTTACTTGATCCAACTGGAAAATACTCTAGTACAAACAGTTATGCAAATGACGGTGGTGTTTGGTTAAACACCACCAATGGCTATGCAACATTAACTATAAATAGCACCGGTGATATTATTACGTTCTTGACTGGAACATTAGCTGCTATTTTATCTGATAATAGATCGTCACAATACTATATTCAAAACTATACTAGATATAGTATCAATGCTGCATCAGGTGACGGGACCTTATATTGGAACACCAGTACAGTAGATGCTAACAGTTTATCAGGATATTTTTACAACATCACCAATGGTGGTGAAAATCCTGTTCCAGTAGGAACATATTCTACCTACAACGCAAAGTATATCACTACAGGTGCATTACTTAAATTTATAGCACCCTCAGGTTATTATTTTGATAGCAATAATAGATTGGTAAGCGGAATAGCAAGCCCATCAGACATTACATATATTTGGACTACGGTATTAAATGTAATAGGTGACGGATTCAATAACGGTATAGGTCAATTTGCAAATGGCTCAGGTCCTATAACATTGAATGGCTATCTTCCTGAAGGAGCAATATTAACAACAGTTATACCTTCATTTAGTAATACATTACCTAATAGTGTCGTACAAGAATGTATTGTTAGATTAGATTTACAACAAAACTTTTCATTAGTCTTTAATAATTCACTGACTGTTAATCAAAATCGTTGGAGTATTGACATTTACAATTCATCTAACTATTTTGTAAACTTTGAGAGTGTTGGATCCAACAGATACACTGTAACATATCGTTCACTAGCATATTACTTTGGTAGTGTTGCTGATACTAGATTTACATATGATGCAGGTAAATTAGTATATGATCCATTTTCTGGAATTATACTTCAAGACTTTGTTAAAGTGTTGGTTACCAATACACAACCAAATAGTAATTACGCACTAAGTAATCCTATCTCTACTAGTATCATTGGACAAACTGTTGAAAGTGACGGTTACATAAATGATTTTGAAGTTGAAATTGCTAGTATTGATGTTAATAATAGAAGTATTATAGAGAATCCTGATTTCTTTAATGAAATTACTGGATATGTTACTGGTAACACTAATATTGGTGTATATGCATTCTTTGAAACAATTCAAGATGCTATAAATTTAAGTCGGGAAGATTTGATAGCTTCTTCTACGGTATCATATCAATATTCAACTACTACACAAATTGAAACTGTAAAATATGAATACCCTGTTGGTCAATTATTCTATGCATATTCTGAAAATGTGTTCTATATAACTGTTCAAGACCCAACAATTACAACACCGTATTTTGTACTGGTTGTTCAACCGCAATACAGTATGAAGCCTGGACGTCAAGGGTTGCAATTTCAATATCGGCATAATAGTAATAATACTACACGTATTGATCCTGCTACAACAAACATTATTGATTTGTATGTAGTTACACAGGCATATTATACTCAATATCAGAATTGGATTCAAGACACCACAAACACTGTGCCTATTCCATTGAGACCTACTATTAGTCAATTAAGCAACGAATATAGTCAGATACAAGATTACAAAATGTTAACTGACAGTGCAATATTAAACAGTGTAGTATTCAAGCCATTATTTGGTCCTAAGGCAGCATCAGCATTAAGAGCAACTATAAAAATTATTAAAAATTCTAACACTAATGCTAGCGATAGTGAAATTCGTAGTGCAGTATTAACACAAATGAATACTTACTTTAATATCAATAATTGGAACTTTGGTGACACTTTCTATTTTAGTGAATTAAGTGCTTATATCCACACTAACATAGGTGACTTGGTAAGTTCTTGTGTAATAGTACCTAACGATCCCACATTACACTTTGGAGATTTATATGAAATTAAATGTTTGCCATACGAAATATTTGTTAACGCAGCTACATCAAATGATGTAATTGTGATAGCCGCACTTACACCCGCTGAATTGCAGATAGCATAAGTATAGTATAGAGATTAATAAATATGGCATCAAGAATAAGAACATTGGATTTTCTTCCAGAAATATTTAAAACCACAACCAATGCACAATTTTTAGCAGCAACGCTAGATCAATTAGTGGCTCAACCCAATAATAAAAAAATTCAGGGTTATATTGGTAGTAAATTTGGATATGGTGTTAATGCTACAGATCGGTATGTAACCGAACCCACAAAGACAAGAACTGATTATCAATTAGATCCGGGTATTGTTTTCTTAAAAGAAAATGATTCTACTGCAAAAGATTTTATTAGCTATCCTGGAATTTTAGATGCATTGACTTTAGAAGGTGGATTAACCGCCGATAATAACAGACTATTCAATAGTCAATTTTATTCATGGGATTCATTTACTAATTTAGATCCAATCATTAACTTCAATCAATACTACTGGTTACCGGAAGGGCCTGAGCGTGTGGTAGTTTCTTCTGACATAGTATACAATTCAGAAAACTTTATTGTTCAGCCCGATGCAAACTATTATTTAATTTCTTCAGAAACACTTGCTACCCCTAGTGCTAACCCAACGTTAACTCTACTAAGAGGTGGACAATATACCTTTACAGTGAATCAACTTACTCAGTTTTGGATTCAAGGAGTACCTGGTATTACTGGATTTAGTCCAACTGAGCGTAATGTACAAACTCGTGATGTATATGGTGTTACAAATAATGGGGCAACTAACGGAGTCGTTACCTTTTCTGTTCCTCAGAAAAATGCACTAGATGACTTTATTTTCCCGGGTGATAATACCGTAGGTGTTGTTTCAACATTACCATTTGACCAAGTAAACGGAGCACTAGTAAATGAAATAGGAGGTATTGACGGGGTAACAGCATTAGCCGGATTAACTGTAATGTTTTATAACACCGGCGTGCCAAGTGAAAGTGGTTATGTTGATAAATTCTTTGACCAAACATTGTATGATGAAAATGGCGGAGTAAACTACAATGAAAGTATAGATTATCCCGGATCATCAATATTCAACAATAATTACGAAGGCGGATACTATACTGATGTATCTGCAACTTTCTACACTATTAGTTTATTAGGAGATATTGATAATCCTCAGATTCAATTGACTGCGACCGCAGCAATCCCTACAAATCAAAAAATAACTGCAATATATGGTTTTGAGTGGGCAAACAGAAACTTTTATAGAAGTTCAATTGGTGTAATAACATTACAGCCATACAACAGTGCCATACTTAATACGTTGTATTATCAAGATGGTACTATTCCCGGTCGTGTTGGTGTTATCAATTTGATTGAGAACAATATTACAAATCAAATTAATGTAGAAACTGACATTTTAGGTAAGACTAACTATACTTCTAAGAATGGTGTTGTTTTTACTAACGGATTAAAAGTTCTTTTTCAAGGTGATATATATCCTGAAAGTTTCAACAATGTAGAATTCTATGTTGAAGGTGTGGGCACTGCAATTGAATTGATACCTGTAACCACACTGGTTTCACCTGGCTTATTCTCTGAAGGTTCATATATTCCGTTTGATACTACGCCGTATGATATGGGTAACTATGATTCAAGTTTGTACGTTCCGATAAATCCTGATTATATAACTATTGCTAGAAATTCTATTAATAGAAATGCTTGGTCAAGAAGCAATCGTTGGTTTCATATTGATGTTATTAATGCCACTGCAACATATAACAATACTCCTGCTTTAATTACTGAATACACTCAATTAGGTAATAAAGCAAAAAGACCTATTATTGAATTCTATCCTAATCTTAAATTGTTTAATAGTGGTGCTGTGGGTAAAAACCCTATTGACTTCATTGATACTAAAACAACCGATGCATTTACTTATGTAGCAGGTCAACCTAGCTATTACCCAGATACTGCTGGTTATACAACTGCTACCGCAACTATTGCTCCAATAATCGGAGCAATTGTAAAGACTGCAACTGCAACCACAGCATTAGTAAATCAAGTAGTATTGACTAACACAACTGGATTACATGTCAATGATACTATAACTTTTACCGGCACTGCGTTTGGTGGAATAAGCACTAGCCCCACAAATAATTCTAACCTATATTATGTTCTAGAAATTATAAATTCTACTAATATTGTAATATCAGATACTAAACAAGGAACTCCTGTAATAGTAACTACTGATGCAGGAACAATGACAGCAGCAGTGTATCCATATAGCACTACTGTTACAGTACCAACCACAGACGTATTTGGTTTGTTTACTATAGGCCAGTATATAACTGATTCTACTGGTTTATTACCGTCAATTACTTTTATAACTAATGTTAGTGCCGTGGGTTCTGACACTATTATTACAGTATCTTGGTATAATCAATCAATTGTTGATGGAACCTCAATTGCATCAGTAGTAACTGCTGATACTCCATTAGATAATTATGCATTATTTGACGGATCAAGGGTAGTATTTGCAGCCGATACCGACGATAATGTTAGAAATAAGATATATGTTTCACGCTTTTCTACAATAAATCCAGGTGGTATTCCAATCATTACTCTTACTGAAGCTACTGATGGATTAGTTTTACCAGACGAGCAAACAGCAATTTACAGAGGATATAATTACAAGGGTAAAGATTTTTTCTTTGACGGGGTTGATTGGATTGATGGTCAACAAAAAACTCAACTAAATCAACCACCTAAATTTGATATATATGATAATAACGGTATAAGTTTTGGCGACAGCGAAGTTTATGTTGGTACATCATTTTCCGGTTGTACATTGTTTTCATATGGCATAGGATCAGGATCGAATGATGCAGTACTGGGTTTCCCATTAAGATATAGTTCTGTTAGTAATGTAGGTGACATAAGTTTTGATGTTACGTTAAATTCTGCTACCTTCACGTATGTTCAAGGTATTAATTCAAAAACTGAGAACGTTAATAAGGGTTATGTTTATAATTACGCAATAACACCCGGCATTGAACCATCAATTATTAGACAGTTAGGATGGCAAACTGCGGTATCACCGAGTGTGCAATATCAAATTTTTGAATTTGATTATGATACGCTATCAAACACAACCAACACTTTTACGTGTGATATAGCACCCATTGTTACTACACCCACATTGTGGCCACTGATTCAAATTTATATTAACAATGTATATGTACCAAACACCGATTGGCAGGTGCTTGATCCCCTGTCTACCATTTCAACGACTATTACTATTCCGGTAATTCCTACGACAAATACAGTAGTACAAATTTTAATTTTAAGCGATCAAATAAGCAACACTGCATACTTTCAAACACCTATCAACTTAAATAACAATCCATTAAATGCTTCTATTACAACTGCAAACATAGGTGATATTCGTGGACAGTATCAAAGTATTTTCTTTAACAATCCCGATACAACCGGAATTGTTTTTGGCCCAAACAACTATCGTGATTTAGGTAATTTAGTGCCATGGGGCAATAGAATTATACAGAACAGTGCTTCACTAGTATTACCTGGTACTTTCTTAAGAAACCAAAATCATAATTTGTTCAACTCATTGTTGTACAACAGCAGACAATATATTACATTTAAAACCTTATTGGTTGATACAGTTAATAATTCAGATTATTCTAGAATAATGACTCCATCGCAAATGTTGGATGATGCATTAGATAAGATTAATGCATCACACGTAGAATCTCAATCATTTTTCTGGAGTGATATGTTGCCTTCTAAGGCTCCCTACATCACAAACACATATAGTTTTGCAAATTCATTGGATATAAGTGTTTATCCGTTAAGCCATATATATGATTTTGCTACTGCAAATTACAATAGTATATTGGTATATTTGATCCGCAATAATGTTCAAACACAATTGGTTACAGGAATTGATTACACTGTTAGTACTGATAGTCCTTCTTTGACTGTTATACTTTCATTAGAAGCAAATGATAAAATTACTATAAAAGAATACAATCAAACATATGGAAGTTATGTTCCAAATACACCTACTAAATTAGGATTATATCCTGCGACTATCCCAAGCGTAACATTAGATGCAGATTATAGTCCCGAAACATATTTTATAGTAGGGCATGATGGTTCATTTAATAAACTATATGGTAGCTATGATCCAACTACAGATACTCTAATTGATTTTAGAGATCAAGTATTACTTGAATATGAAACTCGGGTATACAACAATTTAAAACTAAGTGCAACAGTTCCTGCAGGTTCATATCAAGGTGTAATTATCCCCGGCTTCTTTAGAACCACTGATTATTCAAATGATGAATTCTTACAAATCTACAGCGAGTTGTTTTTAAATTGGGTTGGTCAAAATAGAATTGATTATAAAACGCAAGTTTATAATAAGAATAATCAGTTTACCTTCAATTATAGAGACAGTGGCAACCAACTAAATAATCAACCAATTGAACAGGGCTATTTTAGGGGTGCTTATTTGTTCTTTTATGACACAAGTACTCCAAACGAAACACCTTGGCAGATGTTAGGTTTAGCAAATCAACCAACGTGGTGGACTAGTCGGTATGGTCCTGCACCATACACAAGTGACAATTTGGTTTTATGGGGAGATTTAGAAACAGGTACTGTTTGGAATGACGGTGCACCGTTCATCAAACCTAGTTATGCCCGTCCCGGGTTGTTACAAATAATACCAGTAGATAGTAATGGAAATTTGTTATCACCGTTTGATTCATTAGTTGGTAATTACGATCAATATCTATTCAAACGTGATTGGATAGTAGGTGATGTTGGTCCCGCAGAATTCAGCTATCGTAGAAGCAGCACTTGGCCCTTTGACTTGATGCATATTCTTGCATTAACTAAACCAACTGATTTCTTTAACTTGGGTGTTGATGTTGATACGTACAAATATAATGTAGAATTTAATCAATATCTAGTAAATGATAGAAGTCATTTAGTAATAAGTGATGTTCCAATATATGGGGCAGGAACTCCTGCAACTAGCTATATCAACTGGATAGTTGACTATGAAAAACAAGTGGGAATTGATGCAACAACTAACATAACTACATTGTTGGATAACTTAGATGTTCGGTTAGTATATCGTGCAGCAGGTTTTAGCGACAAAAATTTGCTGAAATTCTACGTTGAAAAGAGTTCGGCAAATAGTAATAATAGTTCATTGTTAATTCCTGACGAAAGTTATGGATTATTGTTGTACGAAAATCAACCATTTGATAGAATCATCTATAGTGGTGTAGTAATACAAATAACTGAAAATGGTTATAAAGTTTTTGGTAACTCACAAACCAATGCATATTTCAAAACACTTACTCCAAAATTTGGTGGAAACACCCAGACAATTACTGTTGAAAACTTAACAGTAAAAGTTACTGACAGTTTTACTAATACGACACAAGTAATTCCCTATGGAACTGAATTTTACAACACACAACAAGTAGCACAGTTTTTGATTAACTATGGTGAATATCTGATAAGTCAAGGTGTCGTATACGAAGAAATTGAAAATGGCATTCCAATTCAATGGCAACAAATGATTGCTGAATTTATGTATTGGGCGCAAACTGGATGGGACATTGGTTCTATTACAACAATTAATCCCTCAGCTAACTTAATAACCATCGACAAAGAAAGCAGAATTGTTCAGCCTTTAACACTAAGTCAAAAAAACTTCTTGTTGAATCAAGAATTATATCCAATCTCAACAAATAATTTAAATATTACTCGTATTGGTACTGCATTTGCAGCTAGAACATTAAATGTAGGTGATGCTATTAGTTATGGTCAATTCAATATTAGTAACATTGAAAATGGTATAGTTTTTGATAATGTTACATTGTTTAATGATATAATTTATAATTTAGTTACGGGTCTAAGACAATATCGTATATCTGTTAATGGATCATTAACCGCTGATTGGAATGGCAATGTTGATGCTGCTGGATTTATTTTAAATCAAGACAATGTAGTAGAGTGGAACAACACTATTAAATATACTGCCGGTTCTATTGTAAAATATAAAAATAAATATTGGTCTGCTCTTAGAATAATACAACCAAGTACATTGTTCAAGGAACTTGATTGGAAAGAAACAACATATGATCAAATTCAAAAAGGGCTATTACCTAATAGTCAAACACGTTCATATGAAAGCACATTATATTATGACGTAGATAAAACTAATTTAGAAAATGATGCAGATTTACTATCGTTCTCTTTAATTGGATATCGTCCAAGAGATTATCTAGCATTAGTTGATTTGACTGATGTTACCCAAGTTAATGTTTACAAAAACTTAATTAAAAATAAAGGTACATTGAATGCAGCTAGTGCTTTTAAGGGGACAAATTTACCACAAGGTGGTATTGATTATACAATATATCAAAATTGGGCTATTAAGTCAGGTGAATTTGGCGGAATACTTAATAACAACTTCATTGAGTTTAGACTTGACCAACCAAAATTAGTTGGTAATCCTTCTATCGTTGGACTAACCAGTGGTGTATCAATCAACGGTGTGCAACAAGAAGTACCACTATACAGTGTGTTTAACTACGGAAGACCGATAACAACTGTTAATATATTACCTACTATTTCAAACTTACAACCATCATCATTGTATCCCACTGCTGGATATGTTAATTTAAATGATGTTAAAATGGCTAGTTATTTTTATTCTGGACTACCAACAGCGCAAAATGCTGCCGGAACTACAATTCCTATTAGTCAATTCTATGTGCGTGATTATGTTTGGTTAGCAAACTATCTTTCAACATGGCAAGTTTATACTCCGGCTAGTTTAGGATCAGTTATTAATGCTAAGAACAATTTAAACAACACTGTAACTATAACATTCAGCCAAGCACACAACTTGACAAGATATGAATCTTTTGCAATTGTTAATTTTAATGTTGCAATTGATAATTATTACATTGTTGCTGCTATAGTGGATCCGTTCAATGTCATCATAAATCTTTCATTAAACCCACAAATAAAAAACATTAACGGTCAAGGTGTTGGGTTTAGATTACAAAGTCAACGTGTGGCAACTGCACCTGAAATAGGTACCTTGCCATTGTTAGACAATGAGTTTAATAAATTAAAAGTGTGGGTTGATACCAATAATGATGGTAGCTGGGCTGTATATCGTAAGAGTTTGAATTATCAATATGATAAAGAAATTGTACATCCAGCGAGTGAAACTTTTGGTAGTGCAGTTGCATACACTTCTAGTTTTGGTTACCTAATAGGTGACAGCGTTACTGGCGAAGTATATCGTTATACCTATGATGCAATCAGCGATTCTTACATATCATTCCAAACAATAACACAAACCACATCATTTGGTGCAAACATATCGTATATTAATAACTTGTTTGTTATTTCTCAACCTACGGGAACACCTAACGTTTATGTATATCAGTATATTAATACGATTGCACTAAACACACTATTATTGTGTCAAACTATTGCAGCTCCGGGCGGAGTAACAACATGGGGAACTTCAACCGCATTGTCAGGTGATCAAAACTGGCTTTATATTTCTGACATTGATAATAATAGTGTTTATGCTTATCGCAGAGCAGCTTATAGTGTTACTAGTGGTAATTTTGTTTCAGGTAATACTTACACTATTACCAGTGAAGGTACTACTGATTTTACACTAATTGGAGCATCTAGTAATACTGTTGGAACAATATTCTTAGCAACTGGAGCCGGCAGCGGCACGGGGACTGCTACAAACTCTACCTATGAATTTGCACACATTATTGACGGTGACGCATTAAGTTTAACTACCGCAGGCGATAACTTTGGTTACAGTATATCAACTGATTACTACGGTGATTCTGTGGTTATTGGAACTCCTCAACAAGATTATGATGTAAACACTCAGAATTATGGATATACTTATGTGTTCTCTAGAACCGTTCAGAATTTTGAATCACAAGCAAACAGTCAAGCATATATTCCGATAGCATTGCAGTTAGCTTGGACACCTATTACAGTTACACAAACCGCAACTGCAACAACCGCATCAACTGATAGAATTACTGTTAGTGATAGTACTGGATTTACTATTGGTGATCCTGTAGTATTCTCAGGTACTATCATATCTGCTGGAGCGATTTCACAGAATACAGTATATTATGTTTTAGATAAACCAACATCAACTACATTTACTATCTCATCTACCCGCAATGGCAGTGTAATACAATTATCTGATGATACTGGCACTATGACAGTAACAGTTCAGTCAACACCTTTGTTTGTTCAAGTTAATGGAACTTCACTTGCAGATTACTATTACGCTGTAATTGGTTCTACATTAAACATCTATAGTGGAGCAACACCTACATTAAATGCAGGCGATATTGTTAATGTAAGTGGTTCTAACTTTGTGTTAGCACAAACACTAACAAATGAAGAAACACCAAGAGTTGGCGTACAATTTGGTTTAAGCACTGATACTAATACATTTGCAAATGAAATATTAGTTGGAGCTCCGTTTGAATTAAGTGCCGAGAACTACGAAGGTGCTGTTCATAGATACACAAATGGTGGCGAAAGATATGGCTCTTTCATTGGTACAACTGCATGTAATATAACTACTCCTAGAACTATTCTATTGAATGGGTACAGAGTTGTATTGCCAGTTGGCAATGCAACCACAGTAGCAACAAGTATCAACTTATTAAATCTTACTAACATACAAGCAAGTGCAGTAAACAGTAATTTAGTAATATCACTAATTAATGTTGATTTGGGTATTGCAGGTAACAAACTAACATTAACTGTATTAGATACAGATGCTTTAGGTGAAATGGGAGTTGTATTGTACACGCAAACACAAAAAGTATATTGCCCGCATGTGCAAGGTCGTACTCAGTTTGGTACCGTAGTAAAATTTGACAAGTCTAATTCAGGTTCATTTATAGCAAGTGCTCCAGTTGGAACCAGATATTCTAGTACAACATTTGACTTCTTTGACGATGAAATAGACAATGACACTGTATTTGATAACAACGCCACTCAATGGGTTGACACATTTACTAACGCAGGCGCGGTGTACATGTTTGATTATTTGTCATTGTACAATGAAAATATAAATAATCCTGGTCAATTTGTATACGCACAAAGCACAAATGCCCAAGACTTAGATTATGGCGCACAACCAAATTATGGCTCTGCCCTAGATTTTAACAACAATAGAGTTACCATTGGTACACCAAACTTTGCTCCAACTGGATATGCTAACGATATTTTTGGGCAAGTTGTTACTTATGTAAGTACAGCAAGCACTCCAGATTGGGCAGTGTATAGAAATTCTTCACCAATTGTTGATGTTAACGGAATATTCAATATTCAATTGTTTAGTGCAAATACTAATCAAACATTAGCAAACTTAGATTACATTGATCCTCTACAGGGAAAACTATTGGGCGCGGTATCAGAAAATATTGATGTGGTATCCAACATAGACCCAGCAGCATATAATTCAGCAGGGTCTACCCAAGGTAGAAAAGTTTGGGCAGCTGATAAAGTGGGTAGTCTTTGGTTTGATACATCAAACACTCGTTTTATGAACTATCATCAAAATGATGTAAAATATAACAGCCAATATTGGGGTAGGGTATTTCCTGGAAGTAATGTAACCGTTTGTTCTTGGATTGCAAGCCAATCAACACCCTCACAGTATACCGGACCAGGAACACCATATGATGTTAATAGTTATTCTATTCGTGGAATAATTAATGCAGAAGGATTGATAACACCAATTTATTATTATTGGGTAAGAAATACAAATATTGTATTTTCCTCAATAGGTAAAACATTAGCAGATAGTACACTTGAGTCTTATATTTCACAACCACAACAATCTGGTATCAGTTATTTTACTTCATTACTACCTAGTGTATTTGGATTGTATAATTGTGCTGAGTATGTTAACGCAAAAGATACAGTATTGCACATTGGTTATTCAGAAACCACTAATGATGATGTGGCGCATAATCAATATAGTTTGATTCGTGAGGGTTACCCTGACGATTTCTTAAGTGGGATTCCTGGCTCAGGTGCAGCATATCAAAATCACGCAGTAGTAGGTATCACAGAACCTATTGGTTTGTACAATAGAATGCTAGACAGCATGTGCGGGGTTGACAATGCCGGCGGAGTTGTACCCGATCCATTACTACCAAAAGCGGTACAGACTGGTATATTAGCTAGACCAAGACAAGGTTTCTTCTATAATAGATTTGGTGCCCTAGCAAACTACTTACAGTATGCTAATACAGTGTTGGCACAGTTTCCTATCAACGAGATAAGAAATCCTAAATTCTTATATAGAACAGGTGAATTCTTTGATACTACTAAGTATTGGCATAATGTCAATTGGTGGGCAATTGGTTATAACGATAATACTAAATCATCAATACAAGTACCTATATATGCAGATTTGTCTACGCTAAATGTGCCTAATGGTACTATTGTAACAGTAGCATCAAATAGTATAGGTAATTCAGAGACTTACATTTACTCTGGCGCCGGTATTTGGACTAGAATTGGTTTGGCTAACGGTACTATTGAATTTAGCAGTAAATTATGGGATTATGCTGAAGCTATGCTAGGCTTTGGGGATAACTTCTTTGATACTACACCGTATGATGAATATCCATCAGTAGAAACACGTTATATAATTCGTGCATTGAATGAAGAAATTTACACTAACGAATTGTTAGTCTTTAGAAATAAGAGTTTGATATTACTGTTTGAATATATTCAAAGTGAAACCATTGAAAGTCAAAACTATCTAACGTGGTTAAACAAAACATCATTTATAGATGTATCTCACACTATTCGTGAATTGCTTCCTTTAGAAGTTTTCCGTTCTGATAATCAATTATTTTTAGAAGGATACTTGAATGAAGTCAAACCATATCATGTAGTAATCAAAGAATTTATCTTTAGATATACTCGTACAGACCTATTTGAAGGAGATATAACCGACTTTGATTTGCCAGCGCAGTATAATTCAAATATAGATCAATTTGTAACTCCTGAATTAGTGTATGATAATCCAAGCGGCGATAATCAATATCTATCATCAGACCCGATCTGGCAAACTGCTCCGTATAGCCAATGGTACAATAACTATGGTTTAAGTATATCCGGTCAAGATGGATATCAAATATCTGTGTTAGCATCTTATATGTCATTGAATTCAACTTCATGTTATGTTGACAATGTAAATGGTTTCCCCGTATCAGGTATAATAATTCTTGGCGAAGAAATTATGAGTTATGCTAGTAAAAATCTAGCAACCAGTGAATTATTTGGAATTTCACGTGGCATAAACGGTACTGCTCCAACAGTACATATTCCCGGTGAAGATATATTCATAAACTTACCTGCTGTATTAGTACTTAATACAGGTAGAGGTTATATAAACCCTCCTAGAGTTACCGCATACATTGATACTTCTATATATCCTGCACCAAAAGTTATTGCACAATTTGAACCAATAATGAGTTTGGGAATTTTAATTGGAGTAAATGTAATTAATCCAGGTGAAGGTTATGCTGTTTTGCCTAATATTGTTATTGATCCTGCATTCACCGTTTCAGTAGATAGTACACAGGTAAATACTGTAACAAATACGATTGGTATAACTAATCCTATATTACAAACAGGTGATTTAGTAATTTATACAGTGGCAACAAATAGTACACCAATCTTAGGATTAATTCCGGGTCAACACTATTATGTAAACCTACTAGAGATTACCCCATCTCCTGTGTTTGCACTTTATGCATCATATCAGACTGCAATAAATGACCATGACCGCATTATTTTATCATCACAGGGTATTGGATCACAGTATTTTAATGTAAGTGCAGTTGCAAGTTGTGTTACTAGTTCAACGCCAACAAGAGAAAATAGTATTGCATTGAAGTTTGATAGAACAAGTTATACTTCTCAAGTAATTGACTGGGTACCCTCAGGGTTCTATGGATCATTCTACGCCGGAACACTTAATAATAGCGCACAGGTTTCATCTTCGGCAATAACATTGGAAAGTTCCGCACCTCCAATAAGTCAGATTCTAGCGAGTGCACATGGTGTAAGTTTTGAAATTTTGAATTCAACCAATCAACAAACATTGACTTGGTCTTCACGAACAAGAGATACAGTACAAACGTATGGACCATTAACCTTTTATCCAAATGCTATTCGTATTAATCCAAGTACAGGCGGCGCTGATGTTGTTGAAAAAATTGGTTCTACTATAGGTTTTTACATTGGCATGCCAATCAAGTTTATTGGATCAACTATTGGGACTACATTAACAAATGGTGTAACTTACTACGTTAAATCATTGATACAATTACCAAATCTTACTACTAGTGCGCTAGAAGATACTGGCTTCACTATTTCTGCTACTGTAGATAACAACGGCAATCCTGGTGCAGTACTTGCACAAAATACTGCTACCATTGTAACTGCTGGACTTATATTGTACGTAGGAGAATTGACAAATCTTGCTGTATTAACAATCAACTATGATGGAATTAGAACTGCTACTAATACAGTTTCTGGTATTAATAACATTACAGTTCAGTTAACTCCTGCAGGATTAGCAGGAACTACAGGATTCTATTTAGGCACTACTATATTCTTTACTGGTGATGTGTTTGGTGGAATAGTTGAGAATGAAATTTATTATGTAATAACTATCATTGACAATCAGACATTTACCATGTCAACCGATAGCGATCCTACAACCTTTATTGTAACCGCAACAGCAGCTAGTAATAATTCTATCACATGCGTAAGTGCTACTGGGTTAGCAGTTAATGACCCTATTATATTCACAGGAACAACATTTGGTGGGATAGTTGCAGGTACAACATATTATGTAAGAGAAATATTTTCAGGAAATACATCATTTTCTATTGCAGCAACTTTTAACGGGCCCGCAGTTGTATTGACCAATGCTTCAGGATCATGTACTCTTACAGATCAAACTAATGCAGTAGTATTGACAACTGCTTCAGGTAGTATGACATTAAATGTTGGCCTACCTGTAAGTCCAGGACAGATTGAAGGACAAGAATTTGAGTTCTATGAAACTTCTATCCCATATTCTAATGTATCTGGTACTGTTTCTAACCTGTTATCAAGAACTATCAATTCAACACTAGCGACTGTTAACAGAATTTGTATACTTGAAAATTTGACAAACATTTATAACAACTTAGAATTCAATATTGCTTCTGATGTGGGTGGACTAACTGTAGCAGGTGAACCATACACAGTTAACGGTTCTGGTACAACAACGGTAAATGTATCTAGCACAAGTAGTTCTGGTAATTGGCTAACACTTCCGTTAGCTACTAATGCAAATCTCACCGATGTATTATATGTTGGTATGCCAATAGTATTCACTGGTACATCATTGGGTGGAATTTCAATTGGTTTAACATATTATGTTTACTCAATAAATGCTAGTCCACCGGCTAGTACCGGACAATTTACTATTTCTGAATATAGAGAACTTGATCAAGTATTTGTATTAACAACCAGTAACGGAACAATGGTTGGTACAGGTGATAATTACTTGACCATTAGTGGCGGTCCTTCATTAATAAATTCAGTACAAACTGCAACTATAACCAATGCTAGTCCGGCAGTAGTAACAGTGACCAACGGTAGTGCATTCCCGAACGGAACAGCTATAACATTTGGAACATATGGTACTTTACCTGTGCCGTTAAACAGTATTACTACATATTATGTTATTAACTTGAGTGGTAATACATTTAATGTATCATACAGTTTAAACGGAGCAGCAATAGCTACAATAACTGCTGGTTCCGGAACACACAGAGTTGCACAAAATAATGTAACACTAACACAGCAAACTATAACTGACCCGGACTTTGATGTTAGCTACATATTAGGAGGATATAGAGCTTCCGTCATTTCAACTTCAATTGGTAGTGGATATGCAATAAACAATACTATAACAATACCAGGACTACTAGTGGGAGGAACAACTCCTGAAAATAATTTAGTACTAACTGTTGCAAGTATCAATTCAACCGGTGGTGTTACCTCAACAATTGCAAGCGGAACACCTAATGGAATAGTATCTCAATATTACTTAAAAGTATTGTCAGAAAATCAAGTGGGTGTTTATAGTAATCCTAACTTGACAGTAGCAGTATCAGGTGAAAACTTCCCTTATACAGGTACTATTTCAACAGCCGCAACTGCTACTAGTTCAGTTGGTAATATAGTTACTGTAACAAGTTCTGCAAGTTTTGTTGTTAATGATGCAATCGTATTCACTGGAACAACTTTTGGTAATATTGTATTAGGTCAGACATATTACGTTGCAAGCACGCCAACAGCAACCACTGTAACTATTTCCGAAACGATAAGTGGAACCACTTTTGTATTAGCTACTAGTTCAGGAACTAACATGACAATGGCTAAGTCAGGTGACTTTATATTCTTATCGGAGCCATTCTTCTTTAACCCAAGCATTGTAAAATACAACAATCGCTTGTATCAATGCATAGTAAGTAACAATGATGCTGACTTTATCTTTGGCAAATGGGAATTATTAACCTCTGGTGATAAGAGATTGAATGCATTAGACAGAATTATTGGCTACTATCAACCTACGGTCAACATGCCCGGTGTTGATTTGACTCAACTAGTAACAGGAATAACTTATCCAAACAGTACTTATATAGGTAATGCATTTGCTCCTGCAGATGAATATACGTTAGATGTTGAATTGCAAGATCAACCATTCTATCCATTAGGAATTAATTTAGCATCTATAATATGGAATGGGTTAGTTTATATTGCTGTGTCAAATGCTGAAACGTATTCAGCATTTAATGTAAGTGCATATACTACCAATTGGTCAATCAATAAATTATCTAATCAGTCACTATCTATTACTGACTTGATATATGCAGGCGGAAGTTATGTTATTACTACAAACAACAATGCAACCCCTATATTAATAAGTGGTAACGGATATGATTGGATTAGTACCGGTGCATTTAATGTACCGGCAAAAGCACTGAATAATATAACATACCAAAACGGAATATATGTTGCAGTAGGACAAAACATTGTAACATCTAGTGATTTATACGCATGGACTGAACGTTATGCATTTACTAATGGGTTAACTAATATATTCAACGGTGTTTGTTATGCGTCAACTGCTGGATTCACTGGTTTTATTGCAATTGGTTTGGGTCAGCAATTAATAGGTTCAAATGCAGTTAATGTTGCAATAATATATACAAGTCTTGATGCATACAATTGGACACAAGTTTCATTTACTGCAACATCCCTAGGATTTAATAGTATTGCATCAAATAGTCAAACTATAGTAGCTGTGGGTGACGATGGAATCATATACACCAGTTTTAATAGTACTACTTGGTTCGCACAATCTTCAACTGTTGCTAGTAAGTTAAACAACATAATTTGGGATAGTTACAACAATAGATTTGTTGTAGTTGGTAATAACGGAACAATATTAACTGGTACTAATAATGGTATAACTTGGACAAGCCAAACTTCAGGGGTATCTTCAACCTTAGAAAGTGTTGTTTGGAACAATACTGAACTACAATATGTAGCAGTTGGTTTTGATAACACAATTCTAATTAGTGATGCTAATGCAACTACGTGGACTGTCTCTGCAACATTTGAAATTCCCCCAGATGTATACACAATTCAGGGTGATGACTTTACTCAAGGATACGGCCCAGAAGAATTAGTACCAGGTGTAATAGCTGATACCATTATGATGACTGTAGCAACTCGTCCGGGAACAAACTGGGATGAAACTGTTTATCAAAATGTTGGGTACAACACTGTTTCTACCGAAATAACCCCATCAGCTGGTTCTCAGGTTATATATAGTTTTAACAATTTAGTCACGGTACCTGCTCAACTTGCAGTTTTTGTAATAAATCGTATAACTAACTTAAGCACTTCTTTGTATAATATAACTAACTACACAGTTGACTGGGTTAACAAAACTATCACATTAAATACACCTATAACTTTTATTTCACTCGACAATACAGATCGGTTAAGAATTGATGTATATGAAGTAGGTAATGGTGACCAGTTGGTTAAAGCTAATACTGATACTGATGCATTGCGTCTTAACACAACTACTGGATTCCAAGAAATATATGTAAACGCAAATTACAGTTCAAGTATATATCAAGGCTCAGGAGTTGTTAGACCAGACACTTCACCAATATATGTAAATGCAATCAGTACTTCTAGCACTACCAATGCAATAACATGTGATAGTGTTACTAATTTTGTATTAAATAGTACAGTAACTTTCATTGGCACAGTCTTTGGTAACATTGTTGAAAATCAAGTTTACTATGTTAAAACAATTGGACGTACTACAAATAGAATCACAGTTTCTACTACGTATAATCTAAGTACAGGTACTGCAGGCGAGACATTCTTGCTGACAACTGCAACCGGTGTCATGGAAGCTGTAATTGCAGTTGGAACAGGTTTGCCATGGACACCTCCGTCAGTACTGCAAAACGGACATGCATTGGTACTAGGAGCTTATGCTTCAGTGGTACAAACAACTGCAAGCAATAACTCAATTACAACGCTAAGTACAGGTGGCTTGATCGTGAATACACCAGTAGTATTCAGCAGTACAATGTTTGGTAATGTAACTCCGCATGCGGTGTATTACGTAAAGAGTATTATTAGCGGTACTGACTTTACTATATCGGCTACACAAGGTGGACCTGTGTTAGCATTAACGAATGCAGTTGGTGGTGCTATATTAGTTTCTAACGACTATGCGTTTACTATTGCTGACAACGGAATTACCGCAGCAATAGTATTTGCAAGTACATATGATGTTACAGAGGATTACTTAACATATACAATTATGGGCGAAACATTGCCTGCTCAGTATGGTTACACACTTCCACAAGTTCAATTGTTTAATGGTAATGGATCAGCAGCATCATTTACCTTAACTAACTATACTGGTGGTAATAATCCAAACAATGCAATTGTGGAAATAAACGGGATTAGACAAACTCAGTCAGCTTATACAATAAGCTCTATTACTAATACAATATTATTCAATAGTCCTCCTCCGGCCGCTTCTACTGTGGCAGTAACTACTTATAATCAAACTCAGCGTCAGTATTTTAATACTCAATACAACATCACTGGGTCAGGTGTGGGTACTGCAAGTATAACTGTTGGTAGTACTACAAACTTACCGAGTGGATTTGATCAAGATACACCTACAGTAGCAACATTTGATGAAGATAGTCCTACAGTAGTATTATTTGATCAAGCATTGAACTACTTGACATTAGCATCTGGCACAACAAGTACGTTGATTATAAACAGTGCAATAGTGTTTGAGGACGTTATTGGTGGAATAATAGCTGGACAAACTTACTATATAACAGAAATATTGAACTCTACTGACTTTGTTATTTCAACTCAAGTTGGTGGCTTACCTTTTGAAGTCACAACTGATAGTGGATCAATGACTAGTGTGGTTCAAGGATTGTCTGTTGCTAACATTGTTGGAATTGAAAATTCTCTTAGTGATCCAGTAGTGATTATTGTATCCGGTACAGTAGATGTTGATGATTCAGTAATATGTAATTCCACTGTTAATTTGATAGTAGGACAAGACATAATATTCAAAGCGAGTATTATTTTAGCTGGTTCAATTGTAAGCACCTATCAATACGAAATCATTACATTAGGTGATACTGACTGGAACACAGTTGGATATATTGGAACTCCTGTAGTGGGCGGGGTATTTACTTCTATTGGAACAGGATCAGGCACAGGTACTGCATTGCTTGCTAATTTAGGCGGTATCAGTACACTTGGACAAGTCTACTATGTTAGAGCAATTCTAGATGCAACACATTTTACAATTGAAGATCAATCTGGTATTATTATTACTCTTACTGATACTTCAGGTAATAACTTGTATGCGTACAGCGGTGGGCTTGTTGCAGTAAGAGTTATTACTGGAATA
>Ga0209084_1000958_pt1 | contig 25555 bp, 26 predicted proteins | sample C_130820_MF_Meta_FD_187309 | JGI IMG/M metagenome (GOLD analysis project Ga0209084, IMG submission 187309) | Freshwater microbial communities from Lake Croche, Canada to study carbon cycling - C_130820_MF_MetaG (SPAdes) (version 2) | ecosystem: Environmental > Aquatic > Freshwater > Lake...
GGTACAGCACAGTTAGATTGGGCTTGCTATCTAACTTCAATTCAACGACAACTCAGGAAACATATTAATGAAGAAATTACCATATCTTTTGACTGCGCCTCACCGTTTGTCGCAACAGCACACGGACTCGTTTACACAAACGCAATCCACACATCAAAAAAGTTCAGTGTTGTTATGGAAAAAGCCCCAGACAACAAAGCACTTGCAGGAAGCGACATCCCATTCCCATTCGAATCAGAAATCGGCCGCAGACTTGTAATGGGTGATATCTGTCACTATGCTCCGGGCATGTTGAACAAGATCAAGAAAGAAGGCAAGACATCGTGGGATAGTTTCGCATATTCACTGTACATGGCACATAACGTTCAATGTCATATTGAAGCGGTACAACGTGCTAATCACTATGCTGATATCGAAAGTACACGATTTAAACCAGACTGGCGTTCGTGGAAAAAACTCAATTCTAAAGAACTATCAAGCGATCAGTTTAGCGAATGGGTCCCACGTAACGTATTGTATTTCGATCGTTTTGTTGAAGAATTATTTGATACCAAAACATTAACAGAAGCAATGGATATGTTAGAGCATCCAACTGCCAAGGCATTCTTGATCAGTATCGCCGGGGCTCGTAATACAACCAATGGACAGAACGACAACATGTTCGGCGGGTTGTTCGATGTTGAAGAAGTTACACGAGCAGATGAAGTAGATCTATCCGATGCCAATGACTCTGCATTACAGAAATTAAGTGACGAACTTGGAGAGTAATATGAATAGAGAAGGACACGAAAACGCAGAATTTTTCTACGGTACAGAAGTTGAACATACTCCGGCATTTGGAATGCCCACGTTGTTTGTGGTTGGCGTTCAAAAAGAAGAACGGATTGGGCATCGCATAAATGGACGGCGTCATATCTATTTTGGTGCCAATCAAAGTTTTCCCAATCCAAATATAAATGATGCCGAGGCATGGAAACCCTGGGAAGACATGATTCGATGCTTTCTCGATCGAGACTATCTATGTACCCTGGATATAGATGTCAAATGCGCCGAAGGTTTGTTGGAAAGTGGACTTTGTGAATATCATAATTTCATTCCAATGATTTCGGTGAAATTGCCCTATTTACAACAGTTGGGATATAATGCTATAATTAAACTTGACGACAAAGACTTCAAGGCAACTAACCCCGGCGTGTGGTGTCACAATCTACACAATTTATTAACTCGTGAGACCTTTACAGATTGGTCTAAATATACGAAAGATGAAGTATTATGATAAACGATGAATTATCAATGATTTGGGTTAAATTCCAGAAGGAAGGAATACATTGCTATCCTGCCGCAGCAACTGATCCCATGTTAGCCACAGGAGACGAATATGATGTTAGTTTCCTGGCAACTCCACATCGACACATTTTCCATTTCCAAGTCAATATTCAAGTATTTGATGATGACCGTGACATCGAATTTATCCAGTTTAAGCGTTGGCTCGAGAAGTGCTACAGCAATGGTACTCTTGAACTCAACCACAAATCTTGTGAAATGATTGCTCGTGAACTTAATGCGACAATCACAGCAAGGTATCCGGGTCGAAAGACTCTTATTAGTGTAAGCGAAGACGACGAAAACGGCGCTTCACTTATATTCCATAATCAACCCTAATATTAGGAAAAACAAAATGGCACAGCCAAACTATATTCAAAAAACCCTTAAAATGAAACCCGAGGTATCTAAGATCTTTGATGATCTTGATGCTTGGTTGGATCATTGCCGGTTTAATCTTCTTCCCTACAATGAGAAGGATCTTTATCGATCCAATGACTATCGTAGGTTCCAGCAAGAGCAAGAATATCTACAACGCAAAGCACGTCGTGAAGCATCGGGTAAGCCCCAGCGTGAATACCAGGGCCAATAATGCGTAAACTTTATTATATGGGTTTAGAGCCATATAAGGCTCGTTATACTCTACAACTACAAGATTGGAATACTGCGGTATTCGATCTTCGTGGCCTAGACTATGTGGTTGTGCCCGGCGAAACACTCAGCAATGACCAAGCTATCGTGACAGGACAAGTTCTAGACGCACATGGACGCACATATTTTGGTATGAGCCAACTGATGAACTTGATCCGCATGATGAAAGCAGGAGAACTAAACAATGAAGATGTTATCTACTTTGAGGACATGTTTCAGCCTGGAATCGAGAGCCTCCCTTATATTATGGATCAAATTGATCCTGGCCTTCGTCCCCGTATTTTTGTGCGGTGTCTTGCTCAGTCCATTGATCCTGATGATTTCGTTCATGTCTGGGGAATGGCGGAATGGATGGCAAGATATGAAAAGATGTTGGATAGCTTTGTTAGCGGTGTTTTGGCCACGAATGAGGAAATGGTAGCACATATGAAGATTGCAGGTTGGCGTGCTCCGATCTACAATATTTCAGGATTGGCATTTGGCAAGAGCGAAGTACAAAGTCGTGTGTCAAGTATCAAGCCATTTAATGAACGCAAGATGCGTGTGGTGTTTTCAGCACGATGGGATCAAGAGAAGCAACCTGACTTCTATATGGACCTCATTGAGGAATGGCATAGGCAAAATGGACCAGAACTTGAATTCTGTGTATGTAGTGGTGGCAAACTGAAATCAAATAGTGATAGCTATATGCAACGCACTCGTGACCTGGTCTCACGGGGACTACTAACAATCTATGAAGACTTGGAAAAGAATGAATACTACAACATTGTTAATGATAGTCGGGTTGTATTTAACTGTGCGTTACAAGATTGGGTTTCGAACACAGTCAGTGAGGCTGATGCTCTCGGATGCAATGTTCTCTATCCTGCTTATCGTAGCTTCCCTGAAACTTTTGCCAACGACTATACTCGTCTTTATGTGCCTTGGAGCATCGGCGATGCTATGGATAAGTTGGAATCGTTATTGGACGCACCACACCCAAACATGGGCGCAATCAGCGACTACAACAACGGAACAATCGACCGAATCATCGACATCTTAGAAGGCGGCGGAGAAGATCTACTACGTATGAGTACTGACTACAGAAAATATACCCGTGAGTCAAAATACTAAAAATATATTAATTACCGGTGCCATGGGATTCATTGGTAGTCATACTGCCAAGGCATTCCAAAAAGCAGGATATCGTGTGATAGGGATTGATCGTCAAATGACGATTCCTGCCGCTGCCAGTTTTATAGATGAGTTGATTGTTGACGACTTTGCCAATATGGCCGCAGCAGTGGCCGTAGAACGAGATGTATGCGGAATCATACACATCGCCGGAACTAGTCTGGTTGGTCCAAGTATTAAGAATCCTGGCGAATACTACGATAATAATGTTGGCAAAACCAACACTATGTTGGAAAATTTGGCCAAGCAAGGATGGCAAGGAAAAATCATTTTTAGTAGTAGTGCCGCAGTTTATGGAAATGACTATACCAGACCGTGGAAAGAAACTGATTCAAAAAATCCCATCAGTCCGTATGGACATAGCAAGTCTATGTGTGAACAGATCATATCCGATCACTCTCATGCTCGTGGACATCGCGGTATCGCATTAAGGTATTTCAATGCGTGTGGATGTGATCCAGATGGTGAACTTGGAAATGTTTGGAACGATAGCCATTTGGTTCCTAGCATGGTACAGGCCACAATAGAGAAAATACCAATGATCATAAATGGAATAGATTTTTCTACTCCAGATGGTACTTGTATACGAGATTATTTACACGTTTCGGACATAGCGGAAGCCCATGTACTATCCATTTCTTTAGGAGATTCACTTGACAAAGGTGAGTTTAGAGTATATAATTTGGGTACAGGAAAGGGAATAAGCAATTTAGAAATCGTAAGAGGAACCCAAAAAGGAACCATGTTTAACTATGGTCCAAGACGATTTGGAGACCCAGACGAACTAGTTGCCGACCCTGCCCGTTTTATGACTGATACTGTATGGAAACCAAAATACAGCCAGTTAGACACAATCGTATCAACAACCTTTAATTGGATGAAGGATTTAAAATGAAATTAAGCGCCCTGGCAGTTAGTATCGCATTGGCTTATAGCCAACTACACGCACAGACCACAACACCATCGTCGTGGCAAACTGGAGAATACTACACTAGTCGGGCACTTGATTCAGTCAAGGCATCTAGCGCCTATGCTAGAGGATACACAGGTAAAGGTAGTACCATCGCTATCTTGGATACAGGTATCTCTACAACTGGAGCGGAATTTGGTAACGGAAAGATTGTGCTTTCCCAGGATTTTAGCGGCTCTGGAAATATCAATGATAATGTAGGACACGGTACTCACGTTGCCGGTATTGCTGCAGCCAGTCGCAACGGTGTAGGAATGATGGGCATGGCATTTGATGCCAATCTTATGATTGCCAAAGTCACCAATAGTAATATGCTTACTATGGATCCGGTTATTGCTGGTCTTAATTGGGCTGCTATGAACGGTGCTCATGTGGCCAATCTTTCTGCCAATATTGGACTATCGCCTGCCTCAATAGGTGCCAAAATGATTGCCTCTGGTGTTTATAGTACCAATTTTACCAACAAAGGTGGTGCTCCTGCTAACATTGGACTGAATGCCTCCCAATGGGCTGCTGCTATGAAAAACGATATCGTTTTGGTAGTAGCCGCAGGAAACGATGGTACAGCATACGCAGGTGGTATTACACAAATGGCTACCGCAGTTGATAGTAAAAACAATCTAGTACTAGGCGGAAGAATGTTGGTAGTAGGCAGTTGGGATCCATATAAAAACTCATTGGCTTCGTTCAGCAATCAAGCAGGTTCTTTATGTACAGTGATGGTTGGAACAGTTTGCCAAGACAAATATAAAATATCCGACTTTTATATCCTAGCACCTGGTACAAGTATAACATCTACATATCCTGTTGGTATGGCCAAATCTGGATATGCTACCATGTCCGGAACTAGTATGTCTGCTCCAACTATAGCAGGCGCAGTGGCAATCATTCATCAAGAATGGCCACAGATGACAGGAGCCAATATTGCTAAATTGTTGTTGGTTACTGCTAACAAGAAATTGCCCGGATATAATGTTGATGTTATGGGACAAGGATTGTTAGATATGGATCGTGCCACGCAACCAGTTGGTACCCTAGGTATTCCAGTAACTGGCAGAGGTGCTGTTCCGGTATCTACTTTGTTGACTACATCAGGTAGTGCCAGTACTGCTAAAATTGCCAACATCATGGCATTGGATGATTTCCAGCGCGATTATTATATTCCTGTAAAGGCATTAACTGGAACAACTACCAGCGAATTTAATATCAAACAACTTGCAGTAGGTTATAGTAGCCATAATAATTATAGCCAATACAATAGTTATAACGATTATCGAACAAGCCAATTTGGAGATTTGTCATTGGCATTATATTCAAATGACGCTGATACCAATAGCGCATCGCCCATGATTGAACTTACTAAAAATGTGAACACCAAATATGGAGATCTTAAATTCACTGTAGGATCTTTTGTTGAATCTGGTACCTGGTTAGGAAACTCTCTAAGTTCAGAGAACAAAAGCCAAACAACATACTTAGGCGTTGGCATCGATAAACAGATTTCCGAATCTGTTAATTTCTACGGAAATATCACAAATGGCGTTACCATTACAGATGACAATAATGCGTTAATCACAAAACTACATCCTGTGTTGAGCTATTCATGGACTATGGGTCTAGAGAAAGCATTGAACAAAAATAACAGTGTAGGTATGATGGTATATCAACCTGTTACTGTATATGATGCCCGAGCAGAGGGTAATATTCCTGTTGGACTAGATAGTAATTTTAACACCGTTAATGCCACTGAAGTAAATTTTGCTTCATCTGTACAAGAACTGCGTACTGGGTTTTACTTCAAAGCCAAGGAAAAAGATAACATGAACTTGCTGGCTTTTGTTGAGAATCGACAAAATTACAAAGGTCGCGAAGGTGTATCGGATCTAGCAGTTGGACTAACTTACAATATTAAATTTTAAAAATGTCATTTCTATCTAAATTTTTTCTAAATAAATTAGATCAAATGGGTCGTAAGAGAATAGTTCTAGATCGGCAAAGCAATGAACCGTATCTAGAACGCTATTACATATTCCTAAAAGATCGTAAAAAGTTTCCATTTAATGCCTTTATACATAAGTTTCTAAAATCAGATCCCGATGATGTACACGATCATCCATGGCCTTATTTTACATTGATACTGAAAGGTGGCTACTGGGAGTGGATTCCTAAATTTAATAACAAGGGAGAAAAGATTGGTGAGTTAGCCAAGTGGAGAGGGCCTGGCCATTTCCGAACTTGTAAGGCCACTAGTTATCATCGTATTGAACTAGATCCAGACATAGAATGTTGGACGTTGTTTATGCCAGGCCCCCAACAAAGAGAATGGGGGTTCTTAAAAAATAATAAATGGATACACAACGAAAAATACATAGAAGAAAAAAGTAAAAATGAACGCTAAAGAAAAAGAAGTAATGGACATTCTACAAGAAGAATGTGCCGAAGTAATTCAAGCAGTGAGTAAAATTAGTCGATTTGGAATTGACAATTTCAAGCCAGGCAAGCCCAAAACCAATCGAGAACACCTCGAAGAAGAGTTAGGTGATATGCTCGCAATGATTGACATTATGCTAGAACTTAGTGTAATATCATTAGACAATCTTGAAATTGCTAAAAAGGCAAAGGTTGAAAAACTTAAAAAATGGTCAAGTATATATGAGCAAAATTAAAATAGCAGAGCTGTTCTATAGCATACAAGGCGAAGGTAGATACATGGGTGTGCCCAGTGTGTTTTTACGCACGTTCGGCTGTAACTTTAAATGTGCAGGATTTGGCATGTCACAAGGAGAAAACAGTGAAGAAGCAAATGATATCAATCCGGACCTTTACAAGAGTTACAAGATGCTGCCTTTGGTATCTACGGGCTGTGACAGTTATGCTAGTTGGGATCCTAGGTTTAAGCATCTGTCTCCTGTGCTTGATACTGATGCGATTGCCGATGCTATTGTGGACTCGCTTCCGCACAAGGAATGGCGCGACGAACATCTGGTGATCACAGGCGGTGAACCATTGCTGGGTTGGCAGAAGCAGTATCCAGACTTGCTGGATCATCCCAAGATGCGCGGATTGAAAGAGATCACATTCGAGACCAATGGTACTCAAAAGCTAACTCCAAAGTTTAAAGAATATCTAGAGGGTTGGTACAACATGTCTAGAGAAATCACATTCTCAGTAAGTGCCAAATTGCCATGTTCAGGTGAGTCATGGTCGGATGCTATCTGTCCAGCGGTTGTGGCCGAGTATGAAGAAATTGGCACAGCATATTTAAAGTTTGTGATCGCAACAGAAGAGGATTTGAAAGATGCTGAAAGAGCCGTGGAAGAGTTTCGCGCTAGCGGTTTTACGGGTCATATTTATATTATGCCTGTTGGTGGTGTTGAACGGGTGTACACTCTTAATAATAGGGCAGTGGCAGAAATGGCAATGCGAAAAGGATGGCGGTACAGTGATCGACTACAAGTGCCACTATTCAAGAACGAATGGGGCACTTGATGGCTGAGACACACATACGTACAGTTGTTAGAACATTATCCTATAGGATCATTGCGCTATTGATAACTGCACTATGGACCGGGCTAGGAAACGCAGTGGCTATACATTTTGTATTAGCAATAGTACAATATGTAACGGAGCGTGTTTGGTTAAAAATAGAGTGGGGTACTTAAATGATATTAGATGGAATTTTTGAGTTCGTTGGACTCTTTAAAAAGAAAAAAACTGTAGAACCCACACCGGTAGCAAAGACTCCAAAAGAAATTGCCACTGAAAACAAAGAACCGTGGGTGGCGGTAATGAACACTCATGTCAACAAAGACAATATTCGAAATGGGTTCTTTGAGCTTGACTGGAACGAGTATTTTGTGTTACAATTACGTACAGAAGGATATGCTGGCGAAACAGACGAAGCTATAGTAGATGCTTGGTTCAGTGAACTTTGCCGAAATGTAGGAGCAGAGGAAGAAATTGATATGAGTCGAAGAGGTTCGGGATATGTCAGTAGAGCATTGCGAGATGATGGACGAACAGAGATTTCTTAATGAATAAAACATACATTCTTGTAGATACAGCAAATACTTTCTTCCGTGCGCGACATGCCACACGCGGCGATCTTAATGATAAGATTGGTATGAGTCTTGCTACCGTATTAGGAAGTGTACGCAAGGCATGGCGCGATTTCAAAGGCGATCATGTGATCTTCTTCTTGGAGGGGCGTAGCTGGCGTAAGGACGTTTATGCTCCTTATAAACGTCAACGCACTGAAGCCCGTGCTGCTCAAAGTCCTAGAGAACAAGAAGAAGATCGCGTATTCTGGGAAACATTTGATCAGTTTAAAGACTATATCACCAACAAGACTAATTGTACAGTACTACAACACGAACGTTTAGAAGCAGACGATTTGATCGCAGGATTCATTCAAGCACACCCAAATGATAGCCATGTAATCATTTCAACAGATGGAGATTTCGCGCAACTTATCGCTCCGAACGTAAAGCAATATAATGGCGTGATGCAGATCACAACCACACACGAGGGATACTTTGATGAAAAAGGTAAGCCTGTTAAAGATAAAAAAACTAATGAAGCAAAAGGCGCTCCGGATCCGGCATGGTTACTATTTGAGAAGTGCATGCGTGGCGACACCTCCGACAATATCTTTAGTGCTTATCCAGGAGTACGTGAGAAAGGCACAAAGAATAAGGTTGGTCTCCGTGAAGCCTTTGCCGATCGAGCAAGCCGCGGATATTCCTGGAACAACATGATGTTGCAGCGTTGGACCGACCACGAAGGCGTTGAGCATCGTGTGTTAGACGACTATCATCGTAATGTCATTCTGTGTGACCTAACAGCACAGCCCGAAGATGTTAAAGTTATTATTAAACAAGTAATTGAAACTGCTACTCAAGCAGAAAAGAATATTCCACAAGTCGGAGTACGTCTGTTAAAACTGTGTTCCGAGTATGATCTAAACAAGATCAGCGAGCAGATACAAAGTTACGCAGAACCACTTAATGCGAGATATATATCATGAATTCCACAGCAAAAGTACTAGTTCCTAATAAGGAATGGTTGGTCAAGATTGAAGACAAAAAAGTAGGTGCTATTTCAAAATCATCTAAAGGATATATATTCTATAGAAAAGGATATGCCACTGGTTTCAAAAGTCTCAATGATATCAAATCACAACTAGGTATAGTTATGATCGAGGAAGGTGTTAAGAGACATAAAAAATTAACTGTTAACCCCGAGTCATTTAACATATACGACTACCCATGCAGGACTCAACCGTTTAATCCTGTATTCAATATCAAATCTCGATTACCGTTGTATACAAAAAATCTCAAAAGTAAAAGTAGATATTGTGCTGGGTACTATGTTATACAATTCCAGAAAGGTTGGTTGAAGAGTTTCTGCCCTAAACTAATCACACTTGAACGTAATCCTTACCAAGGGCCTTTTAAGACTGCCCAGGAAATGAAAGCGGTATTGAACAAGTTAAATAAAGAATGAGAACATTAAACACATTACCTATAGAAGATTTCTTAGAAAAATCTAAGATTGCCAAAAAAAGCAATCAAAAATCACTAACATTGAGCTCTAAGGAATATAATGATCTATATGATAGTCTGGCCGCTGTAATGACACGTTTAGCAGGATCATCAGACCAATCTTCGGCGGGAGATACTATCGAAGTCAAAATGGACGGTGGCGGTTTTAGGTAAATTTATGATAAATATATACGCACTAAATGGAGAGCGTATATTGTGTCTAGACCAAAACCAAAGGTATTGTTAGAATTAACAAACAAAAGAAACTATAAAACTGAACAAGTTTTAGAGTCCGAAGCGATCTGGGCAGTTTTTTATCAAGATCGTCCTATCAATCTAAAAATTGTAAGTATTGTGGCCCAGCAATTAGGCCCAAAATATAAAAAAGTATCGTTCTCTAATGCCGGTCATGCACACAATCTTGCCGAAAAACTCAATAAAATGTTCAACAGCACAGACTTCTCCGTTTTTAAATTGACTACAGGAGAGAAGTTGTCAGATGAATCAAAAGACTGATATAACCAAATATGTAATCGCTCAAAGAGGTTTATCAATGAACGATAAACAGCTACGGGCTCTTATCGCAACTTGGTGGTTCAGTACACGTAAAAAAGAAAACGGTGGCTTGAGGTTAACAGATCAAGGATTTGATTGCGTATCAGAATATATCAAATTCCACAGGGTCAGTTTCCAAGAAGAATTCCACTACAATAATCAGTTGGTAATTTGGTTAGACCGTTTTATTAATTGTCCCTGGTATTTGGCCAATAATGGAATATATGTTTTTGATGAAAAAATGGCTGTACAACTGGTGTTGTTTAATGGCAACATCGAAAAATTCTCAGTAGCAAAAGCAAAAAGTCTAAAATCCACTTGACATAGAGTGTGATTCTGTGTATAATTAACGTATTGAAGCAAACAAGACCGCTACAATATCTAATTAACTTTTTAGAAAGACTACACTATGGCAGAATCAATCAGCACTAATCGTACCGTTACTCCTAATCAGGCAAAACGTAGTATACGCAAGTGCGTTAAAATCCAACGTCCCGTGTTTATGTGGGGCCCTCCTGGCATTGGCAAATCCGATATTGTTAAACAAATCGGAGACGAACAAGGTCGTGACGTTATTGACGTTCGTTTGAGCCTGTGGGAACCCACTGACATCAAAGGTATCCCCTATTACAACAGTACCGAAAATACTATGACTTGGGCACCTCCTGCTGAATTGCCCACTGATCCTGAATCCACTGCTATCCTGTTCTTGGATGAATTGAATAGTGCGGCTCCTGCTACACAGGCAGCGGCTTTCCAATTGGTATTGAACCGCCGTGTTGGTACTTATGTGTTGCCAAAAGGTGTTAGCATTGTGGCTGCTGGTAACCGAGAGGGCGACAAGGGTGTTACTTACCGTATGCCTAGTCCGCTGGCAAACCGTTTTGTTCACGTTGAACTCAAGTCCGATTACGAAGATTGGCAAGAGTGGGCTGTTAAAAACAAGGTACACGAGCAAGTGGTTGGTTATGTTGGCTTTGCCAAACAAGATCTTTACGATTTTGATCCAAAATCTGCAAGCCGTGCGTTTGCAACTCCACGTAGCTGGTCTTTTGTTAGCGAATTGCTAATGGATGACGACTTGGAAGAAAGCACATTGACCGATTTGGTTGCTGGTGCGATTGGTGAAGGATTGGCAATCAAGTTTATGGCACACCGTCGTGTGGCCAAGCAGATGCCCAACCCAACTGACATCTTGAAAGGCGTTATTACATCTAGCAAGATCAAAGAAATCTCTGCTATGTATTCTTTGAGTATTAGCCTGTGCTACGAACTCCAAGATGCTTACGAGAAAAAGGCCAAGGATTGGGATGCCCAAGCAGATCGATTCTTCTTGTTTATTATGGATAACTTCCCAACTGAGCTGACTGTTATGGCTGCTAAGGTTGCGTTGACTACTTACAAACTGCCGTTTGATGCGTCTAAGTTGAAGAACTTTGATCGCTTCCATGACAAATACGGTAAGTATATTCTTGTAGCAATGGAAAGCTAAAAAAGGCCCGCAAGGGCCTTTTCTACTTGCTCTTTTGATAAATTTAGTGTATAATATACACTTACACTGAAAGGTTATACTATGTCTAAAGTAATGAAACAGGAACGCACTAAAAAAGATTGGACTGATCGTGTGTTTACGGATTCCGAAAAAAATAAAATTTTTGAAAAACTGATCACCGCCCGCGTGGGCCTGCTGTTGAAGCATCCATTCTTTGGTAATCTTGCCACACGCATGAAATTGATCGATGCCAGCGACTGGTGTAACACACTGGCCACAGATGGCCGTAACTTCTATTACAACAACGGTTTTGTACATAAGTTGACTCCTAAAGAAGCAGAGTTTGGATTTGCTCACGAAGTACTACACAATGTATTTGATCACATGGGTCGTCGTGATCATCGTGATCCCCGACTGTCTAATATTGCAGCAGACTATGCCGCTAACCAAATACTTAAAGATGAAAGTATTGGTGTAGTGCCTAACTTTATCAAGATCTTTCAAGATGACAAATATCGTGGCTTGAGCTATGAAGAGATCTATGCCATCATTGAAGAAAAAGCCATCAAGATCGATATTAGTTCGCTAGGTGAACTGTTGGACGATCACTTGGATGGTGATGACGACGGCAACGGTGGCGGTGGTGGCGAAGATGGTGAAGATGTTGACGGAAGCGGTAAGGGTCGTCCTCGACTAACCGCAGAAGAAAAGCGTCAGATCCGCGAGGAAATGAAAGAGGCTGTATTAGCTGCTGCTCAATCCGCAGGTGCTGGTCGGGTGCCTGCTGGTATCCGTCGTATGATCAGTGACTTCACTGAGCCTAAAATGGATTGGCGTCAGATCCTGCGTATGAACATCCAAAGCATCTTCAAAAGCAATTTTAGTTTCGCTCGTCCAAATCGTAAAAGCCAACATTGCGGTGCTATCCTGCCCGGAATGATGAACGAAGAAACTATCGATGTATCAGTTGCTATTGACATGAGTGGCAGTATTTCAGACGCGATGGCCCAAGACTTTATTAGTGAAGTCAAAGGAATCATGGATGAATACAAAGACTTCCGTTTGGATCTGTGGTGCTTTGATACACAGGTATACAATTATGCTCGATTTACCCCGGATGCCGCTGACGACATTTTGAGTTACGAAGTCAAAGGCGGGGGCGGTACTGACTTTGATGCCAACTATGAATTTATGAAGAATGAAGATATCGTTCCCAAGAAATTCATCATGTTTACAGATGGATATCCCTGCGGTAGTTGGGGTGATGAGGATTACTGTGATTCATTGTTCGTGATCCACGGCAATAATTCAATTGTTGCACCGTTCGGGCAAACTGCTTACTACGAAAAATAATATGTCTCTAAATAGAGGGGATGTTAATCCGTTAGGTGTTTTGGGACTAAGAAAATTAAGTTTCATCCCAGAACACTTTGCCAAGATATCAATCAATACAATTGATATCAAATTATTAGACCAATGGATTTGCTACCACTTAAATAGTAGGTATGCCATTAGAGAAGCGTTCTCTATTGATGCTAACAATAAAATGGTCAAAACTATAGAAGTTGGATTGGAGGATCCTAAAGAACTCACAATGCTAACTCTAGGCTGTCCATATTTTAAAAATTAAAAGGAAAATAAAATGGAAGAAAATACACAACAAGAGCAACAATCAGCACCGGCCGCACCTGCTGCTCCAGCACCGGAATTAACTATCGTAGATCTACAGAATCTAAGAGCGATTTTAGAAACAGCAAGCCGCCGTGGCGCATTTGCTGCTGCCGAAATGACTTCTGTTGGATCTTGTTTTGATCGTCTAAATAACTTCTTGAATGCTGTAGCACCTGCTAAGTCAGAAGAACAATCAGCCTAAAAAGGAGAATCACATGAAACATGTGGGAAAAATGAAAAACAACGGTGCTAAGATCGCCGTAGTGTATAGAACATTACCCGGAGATTCCGGTAGTGCTCTAGTGGTAGGAACAGGGACATTGCCCGAAGCATGGCATGATTCTTTAATGAATCTTGTTCAAGATGTCAGTGGACAACAAGCAAATGAACTAGCCGATCTTTTGGCTGTACGCAAATTTCCAGATGGTTCCACAATGCTGGAAGGATTACATAACCGTGGATTCCTAAAAAAGGTTCCCACAAGTGGTGTGATCATGACTCCAACAAAAAATGATACAGTTCTATTAAGTGAACTCAATCAAATTATTGCTGAACAAAAAGGTGTTACAGTTGATCAACTGGCGATAACCGACGGTGTTAATCCTAATCCGCCAACTAGAGCCAAAAACGATCCTACCAGGACCACTAGCTCAAGCATCAATGAGGATGAGCAAGTTCTTCCAAAGGTTCAAATTGAAGTTCCTGCTGAGGATTTATCTCCTGCTCAGATGCGTTCACGTGCAGATAAATTGTTTAAAGAAGCACAGATCTTGCGTAAAAAAGCAGACGAAGTTGATCCTCCCAAGAGCAAGAAAAAGTCATTGGTAATCGAAGCTTGATGCATCAAGAACAAGTATACCTGGATGCCTTAAAAAACGTCCTAGAGAACGGCGACGATCGTCCTGATCGAACAGGAACTGGAACTAAAAGCATTTTTGGTTTACAAATGAGGTTCGATCTCGAAGAAGGTTTTCCTGCTGTAACAACAAAAAAATTAGCATGGCGTGCTATGCTAAGTGAACTATTATGGTTCATCGAAGGCAGCGGAGATGAATATCGTCTGCGCGAAATTTTACACGGCAGTAGATATTCCGAAAAGCCAACTATCTGGACTGATAATGCTCTTTCTCATTCTTGGGTAAGTAAGAATTTACAAAGACATCCAGGCGACCTAGGTAGAGTATATGGTATGCAATGGCGGAGATGGAGGAAGCCCTTGATCCGCATTAATAAAGTTGTTCTACAAAATCACGATCAGCTATTAGAATTGATTGCCGGAATCAAAGAGGATCCATATAGTCGTCGTCATATTATTTCTGCTTGGAATCCAGGGGAAATAGAAATGATGGCACTTCCGCCTTGTCATATGATGGCACAGTTCTATGTCAACAATGGGCGATTGAGTTGTCACATGTATCAACGTAGTGCTGATATGTTTTTAGGAATACCTTTTAACATAGCATCATATGCTGTATTCACACACATGCTAGCACAAGTATGTAATCTGTCAGTAGGCGAGTTGATCATCTCTTTAGGGGATGCTCATATCTACAGTAATCATATTGAACAGGTCAAGGAACAACTATCAAGAAAACCATTTCCTGCTCCTGAACTCAAGCTGAATCCAGATATATCAGTTATTACTGATTTTGAAATGGATGATATTGTTTTGGAAAATTATCAATGCCATGATACAATCAAGGCACCAATGGCAGTTTAAACTACCATTACTTCAATAACCGCAAAGCCTTCGAGGTTATCTTCGAGGGCTTTTGCCATTACGGCATTTGGATCGTCATACCCCGATTTAAATACTTCGGCATGTCCACATCGTGTGCTAGTAACTAACAAATCACCTTTTAATACAGTACCCACAACCTGGCACGGAACCCGGCCTTTTAAGGCAATATAAGGGTGAGTTTCGTCGTTTCCTGCCTCGGAATTCATCATATATGCCGGGTTTTTACTTACTATTCCTGCCACTGCGGTACTAGCATGTTCTTCAGTAACTGTGACTTCTTTATCACCCCCGATCACTAGGACAGTTCCGGGTGGATATACAGCATCAGCTTCGTATCTTTCAGCAAGGTCGGCATAAAAGGCACTAGATGCTTTGACATTTAATACATTAGTAGATGGATTAAAATAAAAAGAGTCTGTAGTTAGTAATCGAGCGGAGCCAGTTGTGGTCGAAATAAACGGTACAAAGAATGAAGCATTGGTGCTATTTTTAGAAACCTGTATATTTTGACTGGATAAAGCATCGGCGGCTGTTCCCCATAACATAAATCCCGAAGTGGTACTAACTGCCGATATACCAGAATATGGGTCAGCACCCGGTAATGTAATTCCAGGCTTGACTACAGTAAAAGTATTAACACCAAATATAGTCGACGTGGTTGGAGCATAGGTAGAAGGATAATTAGAAAATACAACCATGGCATTCTGACCGGAAAGACCTTTGATGGCATTTTGATCACCTAGTATACTTGGTATTCTATCAAAGTTCCAAGAGGTTGCTTTTCCTCCAAACGGAGAACTTACTTCCCATACTCCGCTAACACGAACATTTAATTGGCTGGTGGTTGGGTTCCACCAAAGATCTCCATTTGACGGGTCAGTTGGTTCATTACCAATCGATACATTAACAACTTCTCTAAAATTAGTTCCGTCATAACAAATTTTTAATCGTTGCGAGGTTGCACTTTTATCAAACCATAATTGCCCTTGTATAGGTCGTGTAGGTTTAGAGGTACTAGAAAAGTTTTCTAATAACTTGATGAAATTTTCTTCAATGCTTTGACCGTAGCCAGCATAGTTGCGTCCAACAAATGTTAAATTTGTAGTATTGTCTAGGCTGGCATCTTGTACTGTAGTTAAAGTAGTTCCGTCGGATTTTGTAAGTATGTATGGCATATATTATAGCTCTTTAAATTTAATAGACCAGGTTAACAACCGACACTGCCGAAGGAGTGGCAGTGGTTACATATACTTCCCACTGGTTTGAATTGTTAACTGAGAATCTACGAACATGATAACCAGGACTTGGATTTCCGGCACTATAAGTACAGAACACACGAGCTTCAGATCCTATCGGTAAACCGTTCTCATTATAAAGATTTCCAGTTGTTGGAAACATTTTTTTCAACACGTTATTGATAATGGTGCTATTTTGTGTTGCGACAGTAGCCGTAGATGAAATACTACCCGGCGATACTCGATCAAGATCGATAGATACAGACAAGTACTGGGATGTCAATTGTCCAAAAGATATATTACCTGTTACCTTAGCATCTCCAATAATAGTTAATCCTTTGACCAATGATACAGTAGCCGAAGGATATGATGAGAAATTACCGGTTGAAGCAGCGCCTACTGTAAATGCCTGAGAAGAAATTGCTCCAACAGTATTTCCATAATGCTGTAATAATGTTATATCTTGTGTTAATGCTGTTGGTTGTGTGTTGTCAACAATAGATGTTAACGGATATTTCCAACCGCTGAATTTTGATTTTGGAAAAGATGTTATGGTATTATATTGACCGTCGTTATCAATAAAATTTAGATTTTTATTTGTCGAATCATACCAAAATTCACCAGGCTCCTGTCCAACCGGCTGCGAGTAACTAGGAATTGCCGCACCAACAGCTAACCAAGCACCATAAGAGGTGTCGTAGGCCTTTAATTTTTTATATGTTTTGTCCCACCATAATTGTCCAGTGATAGGAGCACGGGGTGGAAAATTTGTTTCGTTGGCAGAATTTCCCAACAATGTTATTAAATTTTGATTGTAAATAGATCCAAAATTTGTAACATCCCGTCCTATCAAAGTTAACGATGTAGTTGAGGTATTAAAGGTACCCACCGGAATCCTGACTAATAATGATCCATTATTGTTAAAAACAAGGTAGGCCATGATTATGCTCCATTAGTAAGACTTTGTACTCTTACTGTGTATTCAATCTGTATCATTCTGTTTAATGATTTTTGTACAGGGTGGAAAATAACGTGGGTTAGTAAAAGACCTTGTCCTGGACCATCGGGACTGTATGAACGCAATCCTAATTCATCAAACACAAAAGTTCCATCAGAATTGGTAGCATTATCAAATGCCTGCTGTCCCTGAGGTTCGCCAAAGTCTAATAAACAACTGATAAGAATGTCCGAATAGTATGCTCCGGCCACATGTCTAACTTCCATAAAATTTCTAGCAGAATCTAGATCACTGGATAGTCTACTATCAACCACTTTATAGTATGTTTGATTATATAAATTTTCAGAGGACCCTACAGTGTTAGGAGTAAGATATGTAATAATGCCTGTGTCGCCGACCCGGGTTCCACCGTTGCCAAATGCCATTTCGGAGATAAATCCAAATCCTTGATGACTTACACCCCTAGCCAACGCAAGGCTAAAATTTTCATAATGTATAGCGTTAGGTTTATCAATAAAAACTTCTTTGGTTTCAGGATCAAATATTTTAATGTGTCCTCTGACAGCAATGGATCCATTTTCATTTGGACGTGGTTCTGGCATCGTTTCTTTTTCTTGTTGAATAGGTTGACTGTTCATATTTTTATTTTCCATACTGATATTTATGCTATTTAGAATATGCTAGCAAACACTTTTCTCCATGTATTTGTTGCCACACAAATATACACATAAGACGCATCATAAGATATATCGCCGATTATTCCAGGAGAACTACTAGTAGCAGGAACTGTTACCACGCGAAGTAAAGTCGGACCCGATGGGCCACTGACTCCGCTAGGTCCAGGAGGTCCGCTAACTCCACTAGGACCGGATATATTACTTACACCACTTGGCCCTCGTACTCCCTGAGGTCCACTAACACCTTGAGGTCCTGTTGGGCCCTGTGCTCCTTGCGGACCAGAAGGACCTGTTGGGCCAGAAGGGCCACCTGCTCCTACCGGACCCCCGTATCCAGCGGGACCTTGCGGACCAGAAGGACCTGTTGGGCCAGTTGAACCTCTTATTGTACTAGGAAGTCCCTGGGCACCCGACGGGCCCTGAGGTCCGCTTGGTCCTTGCGGACCTCTTAAATCTGGCAATCCCGGAGAGATGATTTGTTGGGCCAGTTCTGTAAAATGTATTCTTTTTGCTATTCCGCGCTCGGCTATAACAAAGTATGTGCCTGTTGTTGCCGAGGTAATAGCAGTTAGATTATTGATATTTGGCATTTTAATAGTATCCTTTTAAGTCGTTTCCTTCGTTATCAGTTAGAGGGTTGCCGCCTTCGTCTGTTAACTCTAGATCTCCACCATAGTAATAACTATTTGGCAATTCAGCAGGAGACTGGCGTAGTAATCCTGCTATAACAGTATCGCTATCTAGCAATGATAGAGTCATATCTGTATTTGTTGGATCCACGGTGTTCCACGATGAATATATAGAGAAATCTTTTTTCATAATTAACAATTCGACTTTTTTATCTAATTTAATAGTCGCAGTATTTAATATTAAACTTTGAGTTTGTGTATTAATTATAAATTCCGGATCGGTATAGCTGACTCCAGAAAATACATAACCATATGTAGAAGTTGATGCCGATCTAGAACCGGTATATGTCCATACTTGATTAAGATTTGAAACTTTATAACAATCACCAACATTGGTCAATGTTGATAGATAAGCAGTAGATGTCACAGTTCCCACAATGGATGATAGAGAAATACTGTCGTAACTGAAAGTTGTATCATGATAGTAGAATTCTTTCTTCATTAATCTTCTTCCGCCAACTGATACTTCAACTTGATCAATTGAAGTTATAGGAGTAATTAGTTGTGTCCTAGTCAACGGGTCATACGGAGTAAGAGTAGTCCCAGTGGTTAGAATAATACCATCACTGTTTATTTGATTATGTGTGCCAGTGTTATAAACAAATGGAGTTTTACTAATCAGATATTCATTTGTGGTAGATGTAACAAACTGTACCTGTCTATGAATATTTTCTTCAAATGGTAATATTTGCTCAACACCTTGATCTAGTACCCGTGTACCAGGTTCTAGATATTCCGAAGGTGCTGTTCCAAGAGTGGCTCTTCTCAATTGACTCAATACATTATTATTTTGTTGGAAGAATTCAATTCTTTCTCCATCTATTAGTATCACTCCTGGAATATTTTTAGAAACAATAGGAGGAGTTAATACAGTTGAATTTGCTACATATATTTCTGTATCAGCAAAAGTTAAAGGTTTTGTTAGGTATGTTGTATTTTTGGCACTCAATCTAGTAAAAGTAGTACGACCTAACATATCATTGAATATTCTGTAACCTAATACAGTAGAGGATAATTTCTGGCTACTAATACTGATTATCTCAACGATATCTATTACAGACAGACTCCAAGAATCATTCAATTGTACAGTTACACTATCCTCTAATAGAACGTAATCAATCTTGTTAATTAATCCATAGGTAATAGGGGCTACGCCTGCTGAAGTTTTTCTATATATAGTTACCCAGACATAATTATCATTTAGAACAGGTCTAGATATTCTAAATCTTCTATTAGGAGTTCCTGTAAATCTTTCTGTATGCATCAAAGATCCATCATTATCAGTATAGGTAATAACTTTTATACTTGCGTTGGTTATTGTTTTACTGCCCGGAGGAGTAAATCCTATAGTTTGTGCTCCAGGTGCTAGATATAAATTAGATCCAACTATTCTATAATTATAATTGTAATAAATACCAAGATTTGTATCAGGTGCTTTTCCTAAAATAGTAGGTACACATGCCTCTATGGCAATGGCATCTCCAACTGCCAATCGTGTTGATACTGTGTTGATAATAACGGTGTTAGATACTGTATCTATAACATAATCAAACCCTGTTCTTAAAGTTTTTCCATTTTGATATACTGTGATTGTTTCTTCCGACAATCTAGATTGAGCATCTTCGTCGGAAATAACCGATGCTATTCCGGTGATTACAACAGGAAATACAGCACTTGAAGTATCTTTTACAGAAAAATAAGTAACCGAAGGAGGCAATAATCTTCTAGTTCCATTATTATCAGTAATTTCAACTATTGCCTGAGATGACACAGGTTGAATATTTCCAGGAGGATATGTCAACAATAAAGGCGTGTCTGTTGATCCCGAGGCTATAGTGAATACTTGTTCATGTACTGAATTAAAATATTGCTGCTCATCGCCAAAGAACCATGCTTGTATAGTATTAGTACCAGATGATAATTTATATACCTGTACCGCTGCCCTATTATTACTTGGATCAGTTGGCATTAACATATACCCATAAGTTGACGAAGTTGTCACTTGAGATATCGCTCTACCGTTAACTGTTACAAAGGCCGATTTGACAGAATTATAATCCGATAAACTTCTTACCATTGCTGTTTGTACATCAACTACAGTTATAGAAGATTTATCAATTACACCGGCTGAGTTGCCTTCGCCGCCACCGACTCCTATAATAGAGTATCCTAATGTTCCTGCTACAGCCTGTGGAGGAATTACTAAAGTGGCATTTTTCCAATCAATTGAAAATTGTTCGCTATCGGTAAAATTAGAATTATCTACATATTGAAGTATATTGTTAAAATATACAACAGATATATTATCAATTGTAGTAGGTAATTCTATCAAAGAAAATACTTGATTACTGGTAGAAACATCAATGTAAACATCGCTATTGTATACCATGGGAGATCCAGTAGACGATTTAGTATATACATTTATTCCAAGACAATCTGATACTTGACCAGGAACTACTTCTTCCGGAGCATGACTGGTATTAGGAGTAACAAAAGAATATTCGCCATCAAGCACAAGATCATATGGATCAATACCTGATACTGTAGTTGTATCAAAATTTACTCCACTCGTCAAACTATTTAAAATAGTGTCAGGTTCATAAGGATCCACAAATGAAGTATCCTGGCTTCCTAAAGAAATTCCCGGATAATCTATACCTTTCATAAGTTGGCCTAAGTCGGCACCTGGCATACCATCTGTAGGAGAATAGCTGTTTAATATTCTTTCGGCAGCATTGAGTAATTCGTTGCTTTTCTTGTAGATAACTTCTATCGTTGAGAATCGCGGTGGAATGTTAACAAATTGTATTGAATTGTATTTTTTGGTATATCCATTGATATCTTTTGTATAAGATACCAATGAAAATCTTGAACTAGTCTGTATTACTCCGTCTAGAAGAACTGTGAATGTCAATTTATCCGGCTGAGCACGCCACCTTAATTCAAATTCAGATGTATATCCATCGGTTAAAAAAAGATCAACTGTATCAAGATTTCCAATTTGGTTGTTCTTAGAAATCCTATCAAATTTTAATTTTGTGATATTTTTACGAATAGGATTATCGGGTAATAGATAATTGTCTTTCCAGGCCTTCCACGGATATTGATTTATTAAATCGTCTGTTAAACCAACCGAAACAAATTGATCGATGTTGCGATTATATACCACAGGCAAATCAAAATCTGTTGTATATTTGTAAGAATTATCTACAATCGAATATTCATTTACAAAATTTCTTATATGTGTGCGATAAGGCTTCATCTCCGCTATATATTGTTCATAATAAACAGCATCTTGTAATTTATATAGCGGACGTTGATCAAGATTTCCAACATTATTCAGCACTGTTATAAACGATGTTTTAAATGCCCAATCGATAAATTTTTGTTCCGTCATGGCATATTTGACAGATTTAAAGAATAATAAATTCCAATTGATTTTCAATTCATTGATGAATATATCATTTCTTAATGCACTCAACAAATATTGCAATTCAATATCAGAAGTTTGATCCCATAATGTTTGATCGTATGTATTTTCATAATCCCAACCAAATGGTTCTAAATTCCAAATACTATCCAATATCTGAATAGTTCCATTCTGATCATATACTGTATCAAACCCTTGTCCAAAGGTGCCCGGCGCATTATCTGCGAGTTTTTTCAATATAGCATATCTACCGTCACCTTGGTTCTTTATTTTTACATATTGACCTTCTGCTAGATTCAATTTATATATTCCAGATAAATCATTTACTGTATAAACAAAATCCTGAAAATTATTATAATCGGCACTTACCCAATCAACATATTTCCAATATAATCCTGTATTGTATTTTTGTGTACGGGCACGTTCCCATTTTAAAGATAGTTGATCAAATTCGTATTGTGTCCATTTTCCGTTATATAAAGCATCACTCTCGACTATAACAGTATGCGGTCTAGAATAAGCAATAATATTATCAGAATATCCTCGGCCCGGTTGTAATACATGCACTCTAGTAATTCTACCTTCGGTATCCACAACGGTGGACAATAGAAGACCGGAGCCCATTGAATCGGGTAATATTAAAGCAGGTCCGACAAATGTACTAGTACTATTAGGAATAGGATCTAATGTTCCATATCCATACCCTGGAGAAATAATACTAGTGCTTGCTATTCCTCCAACATCGTTGATATTGAGTCTAATAGCAGCTCTTTCATATTTGCCGGTATCAAGGGCCTGTAATTCATCATTAGTCAACACAGACAAATCATATAATCCCGATCCGGCCAATGGTGGATATTCCTGCGCTTCTAGATTTAAGAAACTATACTTTCCTGTGATTTGTTTATCAATAAGAACACTATTAACAAATTCTACGATATTTCTTAATGCGCCTAAACGATTTTTAAACAGAGTCTGCTGAGGTCTAATTCCAATACCATATCTATTCCTACTAGTAAGGGCAGGGTCCGGTACAGGATTTCCAAGAGAGTCGTGTCCTAGCAAACTATCAATAAGTTTCTTTTCAAGTAGAGTATTAGGCATACTCTTATCAGAATTTTCTTGTAATATTAGCCATTCTGTATGTCGAGGTATGGCTAATTTTCCTTCAGATACGTCTTGAACAACATTCAAACTTATAGTCTTACCAACAGGAATTCCTCCAATATTAGCTAACGCAACAGCATTGGGAGATATAATAGCAGCAAATTTTAATCCGTATGCTGTAGGATCGGCAATAATACTCGCTACTTCATAACTACTAATTTTTCTATGTGTAGATATCGGTACTGTTATCTTATTTTTAACCCAAAAGTAATATACATTACTGAAACTATTTGTTACGTTATCATACACCTGTTTAACTGATAAAACAGTATTGTCGGCATATCTTGGTTGTCCACTTATTCCTTGTGTCAATCCAACTGTAGTATCTGCTTTGGTACTCCATTCACTTGGTAGTAATGTAGAACCCACCCATTCATAAACATCAATGGTAGCACCCGGAAATAATTTACCCCAGTTATTTTTTCTATATTCTAAATCACTTTGTTCATACCACAGATATTTTGCGGTACTAAGATCCCACCAAAGTTCTCCAACATGATCATCTAACCAATTAGAGTTAGTATCATTTGTAGTTCTAGAAATTCCCACTGAGTAAACAGCAGGGTCGCTGATTAATTTGTATGTTAATTCTTGTTCTGCTATTCCAGCTATCTTACATTTCAGCGGATCAATAATTTCAAGATATTCTAACACTTCTTCATTTACTGTATCTATCAATGATACCCGTTGGATTGAATCTGTTACGATAAGATTGCTTCTAGATCGAATTTTATCCCAACTATTTTTTGTAATATCTAATTTATCAAATTTATGTATTCCACTGAAGGTGGAGGTATTGTCTATAGCAGGAGCGCCTACAAAAATCGCGTTATCGTCAATTATAATACTTTGACCAAAATTGGTAGAATCAGTAGTTGATATCTTACTATCTGTTAATTCTTCTGCGAATAAGAATCTACTATTTTCTTTATAATAAACATATACAGCGCCAGAATTTGAACGTGTACCTAAAAATCTAGTAATTCCATTATCAAACACTTCATAGTCGCTATCAAAAACTGTACCAATGGATGAGTTTATTCCTTGAGATGAAACGACCAATGTATTTTCTTCAACATTGATTTCGATTTTTTTACCAAAATACATAGTTTGTCCGCTGACAACAGGTATTGGATTTTCTAATACTTGATCTAATACAAACAGTGCTTCGGTATTCACATAATTGGTATTTTTGTATACAGCAATCTTTCCTCTAGCGTTATTGGTATTAACTGCCGACGGCGCAGATACAAATAGATATTCTCCTGTTTGAGAAATAGCAGTAGCTTCACCAAATCTAGAATTTATACCAAACGGAGATTTTATAGTTGCTAAACGATTTAAAGATTTATTGAAAACTGTAACAACTCCGGAACTGGTTGAATATCCAGGAGCACCTACAACGATGTAATCAGCGTTATCTGTTCCATTCAAAGAATAACCCCATTGACTTGAAGGATTTAATGCTATACTAAAATCAACCAACGGGCTTGCTCCTGATATTTGAATATCATGTCCGTCATCTGTGATGGTATATGAATAGACAGAACCCACAGAGGTGCCTGTTCCCGGAGCACCGATTAATGTCAACTTAGTTGAAGTATTTCTTTGAACAAATAAAGAGGATCCAAATCTGTTGCTTGAAGTACTACTAGGATTGACAATATATCTATGTTTTCCTTCTTCTAATATGCTAGGGTTAATGGCACTGACTTTTACTGTACCCGATGAATTATATGCGCCCGGTGCTCCGGCAAATATCAATCCATATGTAGATGTATTAAAAACTATATCATCGTATACTACAGAATAACCAAATTCAGTGGGTTGGTGGTATGTTTCATCAAATTGATATCTAACTAGATTACTTACACCTTGAGTTTCTTGCTTGAATACAAAAACTTCTCCATATGTAGTGGCCTGGAAATAACTCGGCGCGCCGGCAACAAGTATCTTACTACCTGTTCTCTTGCTGATACTATTACCCAATGCCTGATTTGTTACAAAATTAATTTTGTAAAAATCTGAGGAATTGTAATTTTTAATCTTCTCATATACGGCCCAATCATGAACATCAGTTGGTGAGGAACTGACCCAGAATCTAGTACCAATTGGAAAATTATATAAATTTGCATCAGATGGTAAAGAATCTAGTAAGTCAATCCTTGCACTTTCAAATCTATATACTTGCCCAGGAGCTAATAAAGGAGAATCAACAATAGCGGATAATGTGCTAGGAACTACAAATTGCGTAGTTTTAGGAACGCTAGTGATAACATA
>Ga0209084_1000959_pt1 | contig 25553 bp, 25 predicted proteins | sample C_130820_MF_Meta_FD_187309 | JGI IMG/M metagenome (GOLD analysis project Ga0209084, IMG submission 187309) | Freshwater microbial communities from Lake Croche, Canada to study carbon cycling - C_130820_MF_MetaG (SPAdes) (version 2) | ecosystem: Environmental > Aquatic > Freshwater > Lake...
TGTTTAATGTACTACTAACTTGGGCGGTGTATCCATTTTATTATTATGGTTATTTAACACCTATTCAAACAATTTGGACCGAAGTCAGTGTATGGACCACTTGTTGTATATTATCTTATATTTTTAAAGATCATCTTATATTTTTATAATGAAATATTATATTTCAGAAAAATCATCAATGCTATCATGGTCAGAATCATATATAAGTTGTTCGGCAAAGAGCGCAGTTTTGGTTAGATGCGTTTGATATTTTAATACCAGGTCTATATTGATCGTTTCTTCTTCTTTGGTTAGTTGATAAGTATTATTTAAAATATATCTTACCACAAATGATGCGTCTAAGTGTTGGGTTTTCAATATTTCTATCAAACTGACCGAATAAATATGTTTTTTTAACGTTTCTCGGTCATATTTGTTATTTTTTAAATCTAACATATGTATTATACCATAATATTGTATTTTTATATAATAAAAAAAAATATATAATATAATTAGTTGGTTCGTTTATTATACAAATCATTAAACCGGAAAAACAAAACCTACTGTTTTTAACAACTCGGTAAGCATATCTACATTTTTATATCCATTTATTATTTTTATTGTTTCAAATACTTTAAAATCTTCGTTTTGACAAACATCAAACATTGCGTTTATTTTAACCAAGACCTCATAATCTTCTATATAATCGGTATTTTCGCCAATCCACTTATAAAAATCCGTTTGGGATTTGGACTTTTTGTATTTTTTGAACAATTTTAATGTGTTGTATAACGTAGGACCTCGATTGTCTTTTTCGGCATAATTTTGAATATTATAATCTGTTCCGGATAATACGCATATTTCTCGTAGTTCTTTTTGACTAATTTTTAATTCATGTAAAATACTTGTATGATCATATAACACGGCGGATTTGTTGGTTAAACTTAAAAATCGTATCACTCGCGTACAACCATACACAAACATATCCGTGTCTTCGCTTAAACATGCCCATACTTTACCTTTAATGGTTAAATACGCACATAGTTCGTCAGCCTCGCCCGGGGCATCATAATATGTTGAACCATAGGCGGTTATTAGTTTTTTCACATTTTCAAAATCCGTTTTGGTTATATTTACCATTTGTTTTTTTAACATATCCATACTGTGTGTAATGGTTTTGTTGTCGGTATCATCAATACCTAATTGTTGTTTTAAAAGGTTATATTTCAGCTCCGTTTCTTTTCTATCTTCGCGACGCCGTAATATAAGCTCTTTTTTTTCAGCAGGAGGTTTCCCGTCGAATATAAAAATAGGTACAATATTATAATGTGTAAATAAAGTAAGCATTAAATATATATTTTCTAATAAACAATCGTCTACTGCGTATTTAAATATATATATACTAATATCAATGGCAATTTTTTTGCCGGATAATTCATATAATGATATAGACCGTATTGAGTTTTTACATTCACTTCTAATAAATTTATGTAAATTTTTGATGCCCATTTTTTATTTTGTTTAGTTATATACTCTCATATTCGGCAGTTTTGAATTCAATTTTATTTATTTATTTTGTATCCAACCCTTTTTTTTGTATATTATATAAAGTTAAGGATCGTCTGTTTCCGACAATTCGGATATAATACTATTACATGATTCCGACTTATTAAAACTATAATCCGTTGGCCTTTCATTTGTTATAAAAACATTTATATTTTCAATAACCGATTCGCGTTTATCAGGAGTAGGATTAGGCGGTTTTATACAAACACAAAATATCTTATACCACTTCATTATTATAATAAGGTTACCTACTATTTTATTATATTGTATTATATTCAATTTTATACTTAATTGAATAAAATTGAATTACTAATAGGTCATTATATTACAAGCAAAATACCTAACATGAACACGCGAAGTAAAACAAAGCAATTACGTAAACCGGAATATACAGTTGATATAGACTTTGATGAAGCATCCGCCGCTTGGAGAGCCAATAAAAAACCTACAGAAAATGGATGTTTTACATATTTATGTTGTCGAAAAACTCTTTCTGGAAACCCATGCCGGAGAGAAAGCCTAAAAAATGATGTTTATTGTAAGCAACATCGCGTAAAATAGAGTTTAAAAAAACGCAGATTCAAAAGTAAAACCATATTTGTATATATCATTTGTATAAAATGTTTCGACCATTTTTCTTATTTCGTCGTCATAAAAGTACTTATAATTTGATGACAAATTATTATTCACAATATTTCGGGGTGTATCACCACAAAAAGTTGTATTTGTTATATTTTTTTCTCCATGATGAACAGATGTATATCTGTTTGGGTCTAATGTATATAATGTTCCATCTTGTAATGTAATGTCAAATGTTTCATTTTCGTTTATTTTAAGGTATTTAGTTATTACATTTTCTTCGCCATCTATGTATTGTGGTTCAAGATGATATTTATCACTAACATTAAAATAACCAATTTCATTATTTACAAGTTTTATTAAATATTGCCTAAATGACAAATCGTGGCTAGTTTGAGCTCTGTATACAGATACTGCTCTAATATATGGATTCATTATAAATTTTATAAAAATATATTTGTTGGCTAGTAAGTCGTCTATATTTTGATGTAAAGCGTATTTCAAAAATATGTTTATCCGATATTCGTGAATAAATGGATTATAATTTAATCCATCACTTAACAAACCAAGTAAATCTAAATACTGCTGAAATGATATACTACATCCTCCTCTTGGTGTAAATGTTATGCACAATTTGTTTTTGTTATCAACATACCATAAATCACTATATATAGAATTACCATATGATGTCTGGGATGCGTTTGATTTTATTATATTATCTATTAAGTGTTCGGGCTGGTTATCCGCCTCTATCTTTTTAATCGCCTCTATATCTCTCTCTATATCGGTGTCTACATCTATGTATGCCACGGTCATATATACAACAAAATATTTTATCCTAACTCACAAATACTCATACGCATGTTATTCATTATAAAATTATATTTTTCCTTTTTCTCTCGCGAGTTATCTTTATTATCCATAAAAAAGTATTCCATTCTCTCCACATTATCAAGCATATCATTTCGCTTATAGTTTTTTTTAATAAATGCGCAAAATTTATCAATATTGGGTTGGGTTTTTTTAAAATCATATAATTCATTATTATTTAGTTGACACCAAACTAAAAATCCTTGGTAATTATTCATCAAAATAGTTTTGATTATATAATACGAGAGAATACTTGTTTTTTCTTTATATCGTGTTTCTCTCTTCAAGGAACTTTGCTTATCTTTTTTAAATAGGGTTTCATAGTTTAATCCCATGTAATGTAGTGTTTTTACTAATTGAAAAAAACTATGGGTTCTTTCATAATTGAGAAAATATTCTGAATTTTCCAAAAATTCGTCTATATTATTTTTGTTTTTCAGTTTAAAAAAACTACAAAATAACGCATTCATAATTTCCGCCCAAAATTCCGTATACGATTCATATAGATTAACCTCGGAATCTACTGGGAATATTTTTAATATGTCGGATGTACATTTATCCGTATTCATACCTGAAAAATCCAACCCAAAATTATGAAATGTTTCATGTATCAATACTTTAAACCATTCTTCCTTTCTAAAAATAACTATTTCGGATTCAACGGGGCACGTTGTAGTAAACGCCGTGTTTGCATGATTTTCATCTAATACGCGAGCATCTGTTGAGGGAAGATTTTTGTGTAACGCAGTAAAATATAAATAAATGTCCAGTTTTTTCGCGCAGAATTTAGACGCATATTTATTTAATATATATAACCACATTACAATGGAGTCTACATATTTAGTATAAACGTTTATTTCTTGTTCAATATTTTGATTTTCTAAAATAAAAAATATTCTTACTTCCTTATCGAAGAGAGAAAAAGCATAAGTCAATTCGTAAGCGGCTAATTTATCTATATGATTTCGGATGGTTTCGGGGAAAGAATTATTAGCAAAATTTTTAGGTTTTTTTATTTGCGCAGTTGAGTGTATTTTTTTAAGACTGATATGGTACAATTCGTTACCATACGTTTGTTTTAAGGTATTAATGTATTTATAAGCATTTAGTATATCAGTATATAGTTCAGTAATTATATTTTGTGTTTTTTGTGTTTGATGCGAATACATAATGATTTTGTTGTCTGTAAAAAATGACATTAATTCGAGGCTTTTTTTAGATAGTTTCATTCTACTAATATGGGTTAATATTTATTTATTTATTTATATAATATTTATGTATTATATAAAATGAATGACACCTTGGAAAATCCTGTTGAAGAACCTATTACTGTGCCTTTATCATTAAAAGAACCTGTGTCTGATACGGTAATCGAGACAGTATCTGTAATTACGCCTGTTGAAGAACCTATTACTGTGCCTATTAAAGAACCTATTACAGAACCTGTTGAAGAACCTATTACTGCACCTGTTGAAGAATCAGTTTGTGTTCTCAGTAACACCAATGTAAATGTTGAAATGCCATCACTAATACAATTGCTAACAAGTATAACAGCTCCAGGCACAAGTATAAGTAAATATAATATACCAATTGACGAACCTGTAAAACAAGTTTTACTAGCATTAATAAAAGAATATCCCACATATTTTAGTGACGTGGAGTTAATATTGATAAACATTACTCAAGACAATAAAATTAATACTGCCGATATTCCAAATATAATTATATTACTACAAAAATTATATATATTAATGGTTGACTTGAAAAGTATCAAAGTAAACATGGTAAACTCTTCCGAAACATGCGGGGCTATCATTAAAATAATAATTCATGTATTAGTTGAAGACAATATTGTTCCTATTACCGCCGACAAAAAAGAGGTCTTTTTGGCTAATGTAGATAAATTAGTTGATTCTTGCGTTGATTTGCTGAAATTTACTACACAACTGAAACCCAAAAGTTGTTTATCTTTTTTACATTTTTGATTATAATATTTATTTATTATCGCGTCTTATTTTGTCACGTATAATCATTAAATCCTCAAATGTAATCGGTGGCTGTCCTCTACTAAAATGTGTTAATTTCGCGTTTCCCGTAGCCAACAACAATTTTTTCAAATTATTCTCATAACTCTGGGTAAATTTGGCGTATTGCGCATCATACATTTCTTTTTTATGTCTTGTACCAAAGAAATCCGCATCTATAGATACTTGCGCGGGCCGAATTAATGTACCTTTAAATTTACCCGTTTTTCCACCAGCCGCCTTGGCCATTTCAGGACTTTTTGCCAACTCGGTACCAGAATCAAGCGAAAAACTCAAATAAAATTCAGGATTATTTTTTTTAAATTTTGCACCTTGATAATAATGTTCTACGCTTGCCCATTTATGATTATCTAAAACAAATGGGTGTATTTCATTTGTTTTGGCGTTTCGGTCTATCCAAAAATTAGACAATTTTTTACGCCAATCCGGAATAATTGCCAGCTCTTTATAATCAATCATTTTTTCATTTGGAATAGTTTCCCCCGATCCTTTACCTGGTAGAGGTTTCCCAGTTGATTTTGAATAAAACTGTAATACAACATCATTACTGTATAATCCTCTTAATTTCGCTTCATTTAAATCGTCAAAATGATCCTCTTCTTTTTTGGAAGCTTTCTTATTGCTAAACTGATTAAAGTCTGGTATCAGAGCAAACGCCCCCGAGTTTTTTTCCAAGCATTTGTCGCTAATCATTTTTTTAATATTATATGGTATTTCCTTAAATTTAAATATCATTTTTTTTTTATAACTTACGAGCTTGTAGTGGCTCCCGGTATAATCCAAAATTATATAAAACTCGGGATTAAATACCCTGCTTGCGTCAAGCAATTTATCCGACATGCCGCATTGTAGTACATTTGTTACATCGCCATTTTTGTATGATTCGCTAGATAATATAATAAATTTTATGTTTAATAGTCTCTCTAATGTAGCAAGTGTCCAAACTTCCGCCCAAAAATCGCAGCTTTTAACTTTTATTTTCAGTTTATCTAGTGTGTCGACGCCTTTCATAAATTTATAGTCGTTTAGTAATGATGCGGTAACCTTTTTTTCTTTCACTAATTTATCATGTTCCTCTTTAACTTTGGTTGCCGTTTCCGTTAGTATTTTCTGCTCATTACGGTCAATTATATTGGCAAATTTTTGCTGTATAATCAAATATTCCGCAGCTAATTCTTTAATTCTATTTGTTTCCGAAACAAAACTCGTGGAATACATGTCGTATTGTTCTTTAAAATTCGCAAACACTGCGTCGTCAATCTCCTCTGACAATTTTTTACGTAATTTATTTACCGTGGTTTGTTGAGCAATGCTTGAAAAAGCGTCTCGAATGGTAGCAAACAAACAATCACCCGCGCCTTCGTTATCTATAATATCATAATTTATATTTTTCATAAATTTTTGAATCCAATTATCCGTTTTGGACGCATGATATTTTTCCACGGCGTCAGTTGCTTGTTGTGCGCCTTCTTCATCTAGTTCTGGAGGAATAGGTACTCCCTTTGTCAGAACAAAAATATCTTTTCTATTTTCAGGTATATCATACACTACCGGATTTGTAGATATTTTATCTTTATTTTCATCTTTTTCTTTATTTTCTTCTTCATCATCTTTGTCCTCTTCTAAGATAATAGATGTGTCAGGTTCTAATCGTTCCTTCAATAACATATTTTTTGTTACAAATTTATATATTAGCGGAAATTGGTCCAAATTTTCAATATCTAAGTTTCCATCCGCGTCAGTAAGGTCATCCAGTTCATTTGCGTTTATTTCATATACGCCGATTTGTTCTACATTATTTTGTTTATTAACCAAATAAATAGGAAAATACAATACGGATTCGCTCTCGTAGGTATTTTTAACATGACCCAACGCAACTATTATTTCAACCTCTTTTATTATAAGTTGATATGTGTCAGATAGTATATTTAAATCTTCGAAATCAACATTCTTGATTTCAGGATAACTTATATTTTTGTTTAGAATTGATACGACCATTGTGTATTTTATATTATAAATATATTTAAATGCGTTACACTTAAATAGATTACCAAACATAAATTATAACAATACACATTTAGCGGAAAAACAATATTGTTATATTTTATGAACGCGCAAAACGTTAATATATTAGAATTAAAGACTACTAATAATTGCGAACAATGTAATAATTCAAATACGCTTGTATTTACGGTAGCTAGAATGAACCCACCTACACCTGGTCACCTAGAATTAATTCGTGAAATGCTTACAATGGCTAAAAATAAAGGTATAAAACAAATATATATTTTTCTCTCAGAAAAACAAGGACCCAAAGACCCCATATCGTGTGCGGATAAAGTCACCGCATTGAATGGTTTTTATGACCCTGTAGCCAATATTAATATATGGGCGAATGTAGCGGAGTTTGTGCGCGATAGCATGATTAATTCTGATAATATTGACCAGGTTACCAAAGCAAATGATGCGGCGGTGCTGGCCAGAAACGCAGCAAATGCAGCAGCTACCAACACTAATATTAAACCCAAGTTAAAATCCATGATACAATCCTTAAAAACCGACATGGGCATAGATATAACCGTCAATACTATATGCTTTTCAGGTTCAAGCGTATTTAAATATATTGATTACTATGCGAATAATTTAGCTCAGTTACAAATTCCCCCGAATAATCCCAAGTCGGTATATTTAGTGGGATTTTTCGGAGGGGATAGAGATGATTTTGGAGTCGCAATAGAAAAATCTTTTAAAAACAAATACTCGTATTATGCGCCCCCAAGTTCACCCAGAGCAGGTATGGAAAAATTTAAAAATTTAAATCCTGAATTTTTGTTAATAGATAATGGACAGACAGGCTATTATTCAATGGCAAATATCGTAAATGCGGGTGCCATGTCTGCGAGTTTAGTAAGATTAATTGTCCAACAAGGGCATACACAAAATCCCGACAATAATGCAAAATTTAAAGCTAGGTTTACCGAATTATATCAGCCCTATTTAGATCCAGATTCTATTGATAAATTGTATGATGCTATTAATTGGGGAATGGTTCATTATACCGCAATAGAAGCAGAAGCAAAAGCATCAAAACGGGGAACAAAACGGAAACTAGGTGGAAGAAAAACCCGAAAATCAAGGAAAACCCGAAAATCAAGGAAAACCCAAAAATCAAGGAAAACAAGAAGAAAGCGGTCTACCAAATAATATATTTTTTCATAAATTTATCATTTTTTAATTCAGCCATAAAATACCACATGTTTCTTCGTTTAAAGACAATATCTTGATTCGCATAATCTTTTTCAAACAAAACCAACGCATTTATAATATATTCTTTATTATTTTTATTTGATTTTAACATTTTAGAGAGACCATAATATTCGCATATTATTAATAACTGTTTAATCGTAAAATTTATATTGTAATGATTGCTTTCGGTCACAATAGAATTCGTTGTTTCAGTTATGTTATGAATCAGGTTATCTAATTCTTGTTCAAAACCATCATTGCTACTACTATCACATAGTTCAAAAGTTATATGTTCATCATCGGGTCCCGCCATATTATGTAAATAAAAAATTGTATTTATATAATAATATTTTAAACTTGTTATTTTGGATTTAAGGTAAACTAATTATTGCTCCATCAAGTCCATAAACTTGAATATTGTCTTACTTGACAAACTTTTGTAATCATTTACTTTGCTTTTAGAAAGACGTTTAATAAAACTATTCATGGGTTCGTTGCCAATAATAACAGCGTTGTAATCTTCATCAAACTTTTTATTATAAAGAATAAACATATTTTCCGCAATCTCATTTACTTCATTTTTACGGTCATCTTCGGAAATATAAGTAAATAATAGACCGGCTAATGTTTTAGTAATTTCAATTATCTTTGTTCGTGTTATGAGGTTCTTATTCATTAAATTCACAAAAAACGCACTAAGCGCCTTTCGTTTTTCATTGTCCTTATTTATTTTACAAAACCTATCATAATCAACCGATGCGTCAACATATTCAATATTATTAAATAGGTCCAAAAACATGTTCAAATTGGTTTCAAATGTTAAGCGAATAATTTCATATTTTGTCACTAATTGTGAATATACCTCGGCATAAATGGTTGAATAAAACCGATTAGTGGAAGCAATATTAAATATAATTTTGCTCACACTGGATAATTCCTCGTTTTTGGTTTCTTCGGCAATATTTGGGTCATTTATTATTTGGTCTATGAGTTCTATAATTTTGTTTGTAATGTCAGTAACATTCTTGTCACTCAACTTATTCAAATAAGAACGAATAGTATCAATATGTGCCGCAATACCAATTTTTGCATCTACCGTGGTTGTATTAAATGTGTTTTGAACCAATGTCGTTTCCCGCTTAGATTTACGCTTTTTCGCAATATCGGGTGTTTCATTTTTAATATAAGATTTTTTATTAAAAACCGGAGTTTTCACATAACTTGGCGAACCAACTTCTGAAACTATTTTAGAAATAACACTCAATACTTCGTCAGATAATTTAAATTTTTGGCAGTTTGCGCCGATTTTGTGAAAATCCTCCAAAGAATACCTCGTCATAATTACACTCATGTGTATATATTATTATTTATTTCATTTATATCAGTTTTTTTAAATATTAGTATATTAATCATTCAATACACTTAAATAGATTTAGATAATTTATGTAAATGCTAAATACGACCGATCTTTTACATAATGATGAAGAGTCTACGTTTGAATCGTGGGACGACCTTAAGATTAAACCCGATTTATTACGCGGTATTTATAATTATGGGTTTGAAAAGCCTAGTCCCATTCAGCGCAAAGCAATTAGACCTATTATTGACGGAAAAGATATTATAGCGCAGGCACAATCTGGAACGGGTAAAACTGCGACTTTTACCATAGGTGCGCTTCAGCTCGTTGATATAAATTGTACAGATCCGCAAATTTTAGTCTTGTCGCCTACGCGTGAATTGGCCTGTCAAACCGCGCTTGTAATGGAAGGTATCGGTTCTATGATGTCGGGTTTAGTAGTTAAAACATATTATGGTGGTGCCCCAAGAGATGATTTTAATCGATTTTCAAGCAAAATAAAAGCTCATGTAATTTGCGGATGTACAGGCAAAATATATGATATGATTCATCGTAATAAAATTCGCACATCGGATATAAAATTAGTTATATTAGACGAAGCGGATGAAATGTTGGCAACCGGGTTCCGTGAACAAGTATATGATATTTTAAAGTATTTAAATGAACATGTGCAGATTGCGTTATTTAGTGCGACATTACCTGCTAATATTAGTAGTATTGTAAACACATTTATGAGAAATCCAGTGAAAATTGAGGTAAAAACCGAAATGCTAACTCTCGAAGGTATTACCCAATATTTTGTAGCGGTAGAGAATGATGAACAAAAATATGCCACCATTAAACATATATTTTCGTTTATTTCCTTGTCACAGTGTATTATTTACTGTAATAGTGTAAGGCGTGTGAATGAATTATATGAAGCGATGTGCGGAGATGAGTTCCCGGTTTGCTGTGTTCATAGCGACATGGATAAATATAGTCGCGAAAAGGCATTTAACAATTTTAAATCGGGTGCGTGTCGGGTGTTAATCTCTTCGAATGTAACCGCACGCGGAATTGATGTTCAGCAAGTGAGCACCGTAATTAATTTCGACGTACCTAAATGTGTTCATACTTATTTACACCGAATTGGTCGTAGTGGAAGATGGGGTAGAAAAGGTATCGCTATAAATCTGGTTACTCGATATGACGTCGATAAATTAAAGGAAATAGAGTCATATTATTCGTGCCAAGTAAAGGCCATGCCGGCTAATCTTGATTCATTATAAATCGTGATTCGTAAAATACATTAATTATATATCTTATTTTACATATAATTAATGACGTTAAACATTGTCTTTAACAATATATGTAATTTTAATCAACCGGAGAATCCATCAACTGCTGAAAAGGAAAAACATATAGAACATATAAACGATCATTTTAAATTACCCATTTTTTATAATGAGCATAAAGTTGCCCTAAAACAAAATATTATTGACGATTTAGAATTAATAAAAACAATTGATATGTCATGCTGTCCGGTGTATTACCATTTATTAAATGTCAATAATAAATTATCTACTAAAGTCGCCGAGCAAATGTCAAGGTATTACACATCGGACGTTTCTTTTTTAAAGGATACACAACTTTTGCTACAAGAATATAAATCAGTCACCCCATTATTACTAAATACTAATGACGAATATCTACATATTCTCGACATTTGGAGCGAAATTAAAGGCGACACGGGTTTCAAGGAAAAATATCAATACATTGATTGGACCATGTTTGAGTGTCTTAATAAATCAGAAATATTTTTACAAATGATGAGCATTTATAATTTAATTTCTCCCATCATTTCGTTGTGTTTGCCTATTTTCATATTAATTATTCCTTTTTTTATTATACAAATGAAAGGTCTAAACGTCACGTTTAGTGAATATATAGAAATATTAACAACGGTTATTGAGAATCATGCGATAGGCAAGTTGTTTACAAAATTTCACTTATTAACCACAAATGAAAAAATATATTGTAGCGTTTCAGCGGCGTTTTATTTGTTTTCAATATATCAAAATGTATTAGTATGTATTCGATTTAATCACAATATGATAAAAATCCATAAATATTTACAAGTTGTACGACAATACTTGGAAAATACTATTCAATCTATGAACAATTATTTGTTGTATTCAACTAAACTACCTACGCATAATGAATTCAATAAAAATATGTATGAACAAATAAATATACTAAATGAGTATAAAACCAAATTGACTCATATTTCCGATTATACGTGTACTAATTACAGGAAAATATTTGAAATTGGTCATACTTTAAAGTCATTTTATGAATTATATGATAATAAAATATATAATAATGCGTTTTTATATTCATTTGGGTTCAATGGCTATATTGATTGTTTAGAAGGACTCGTTCATAATATAGCCGAACATGACATTAATTTATGTAGCTTTATTGATAAAAAAGAGTCCGTGTTGCGTCAAAGTTATTATGGACCTTTGAAAAATGATCATCCGGTTAAAAATACTATCAGATTCAACAAAAATATAATCATTACTGGACCCAACGCATCTGGAAAAACCACGGTTTTGAAATCCGCCATGATTAATATTATTTTTAGTCAACAATTTGGGTGTGGATTTTATGATTCTGCTAAAATAAATCCATATAAACATATACACTGTTATTTAAATATTCCCGACACGTCGGGGAGAGATAGTTTATTTCAAGCGGAAGCGCGGCGGTGTAAATATATAATTGATTCTGTAAACAATCATCCCGATGAAACACATTTCTGTATTTTTGATGAACTTTATTCGGGAACAAACCCCGATGAGGCTGTATTAAGCGCAAAATCATTTATGGAATACTTGATAAAAAATAAAAATGTCTCTTGTTTATTAACCACTCACTTTTTTAAATTATGTAAAAAATTACAAACGAATAAACGTATAACAAATCACCACATGCATTCAACCATTACAAATGACAAAATACATTATTCGTATTTACTTAAAAAGGGAATTTCACGCGTAAAGGGGGGAGTACACGTGTTGACCGATATGAATTATCCCCAAGAAATTATTGACAATAGTAGACTACAAAATACAAAATAAAAGAGAAATTCGTTGGTTTTGTTATTAACTAATATTCAATATGTTTAATAATGACAACCATGTCTGATATACTCAATCCTACATTTCTAATGTGTTTAGGCATAATTTTGATTTCTATTGCTTGTCTAGTTATTTATTTTGAGAATAAATTAAGGGAACAAAACCATAAAATGTCGTCCATGTTAGGTCTAATTACTTCACTAACGGATGAAGTAAATCATACCAAAAAGTTTTTATTACATGTAACCAATAATATACCTTTTAATCCAAATGTACCTTTACATAAAACCGTAGAATTAAATGATGAACAACAATTGTTAATTCCCGTATCCGATGATGACGATGGCGATGACGATGACGATTCAGATTCAGAATCGGAATCCGAATCGGATGATGAAGATGACGATGACGATGATAAAGATGACATTGTCAGTTTAACACCAACGGTATACGATATAAATAAAACAAAAATATTAAAAATTGATATTACTCCTCAAAATTTTACAAATACGCTTTATACTGAAAATGTTGAGAATGACAATTTAGAAGAATTAAATCTTATATCTGAATCTGACTCTGACTCTGAATCTGAATCTGAATCTGAATCAGGCTCTAATGTAGATACGTCTAACGAATCAAAATTACAAAACCACGCAATCCCCGAGTTAAACAATGTAATTGATGATATAATTACAACTGAATTAAAAACGATTGATATAACCCATTTAGATGATTTGGCCATAGTTGATTATAAAAAATTGTCTGTTCCAAAACTTAAAATTCTTGTGGGAGAAAAAGGTTTAGCCGCAGATTGTTCCAAAATGAAAAAAAATGACTTGTTGAAATTACTAGAAATGTCTTAATTAATTTTATCTATTCACATATTATATGAGCTGGGGGACATGTTATTCAGCATCAAATAATATACATTTTAATTTTCCACCAATTATGGCCGATGGACGAAATTATGCTTCGTGGCAGCCAGAAGCGGTCATTAATAATCGAATACAGCAACAAGAAGGTATTCAAAGCAACTGGGCTTACCGCCAATTTTTACAGCATAATAGTAATCAAATAAGGCAATATAATAATAAAGAAGCGTGTTATGCTTTGGGATTAGACCCGCATATTCCGAATGATAAATCCCCAGCAAACAATGTTCCGTATACATTTAGGTCAATTTATGACAACAATAGACCTGGATTTGGATATTCTAATAGTGATTTAAAGAACCCTTATTTATCGAGCGAACAATTAAACTCTCGATTGTCTACGCCTACTGTAAATATTGTAAATTATAATAAATAAATACATACACGAAATAAATAAATACACGAAATAATGATATAATGACACATATATATCATTATATTATGAAACTGTTAAGCATTGACGTTGGTATTAAAAATTTAGCCTTTTGTCTTTTCGAAAAATCGAGTGAAACTTTGCATTTTCAAATTACCAAATGGGATGTAGTCAATATTTCTACGCCCGAATTTACAAATTGTTGTGTTTCAGAAAAAAATGGCCCATGCGCAAAAGCTGCAAAATACCAAAAAAATGGAAACTGTTATTGTTTAAAGCACGCTAAAAAACAAACTTGTCAAATACCGCCTGCCGATCTTAAACTACTTTTTTTGAAAAAACAACCCATAAAAAAGGTGCTTTTAGAGATTGCTGACAAATATGGTATTTTATATACAACTCCGGTTGTCAAACAAGATTTATTCAACTCCCTTGTAAAATACACCAACGATTATTATTTTCAAGAAATTGTTTCAAAAAATGCTTCAAAAATTAATTTAATCGAAATAGGCGCAAACATGAAAGAAAAATTTAATCAGTTATTTGTATGTGAGAAAACTATTGATTATATTATTATTGAAAATCAAATAAGTCCTATTGCGAATCGCATGAAAACAATTCAAGGTATGATTGTTCAATATTTTATTATGAGTGGAATTAGCGTGTCTAATATGGAATTTGTGTCGGCTTCTAATAAGCTCAAAGACTGTATGGTAACCGGAAAAACAAAGTATAGTGATAGGAAAAAAATGGGCATCACAAAATGTCGAGAAGTACTCATAAGCGACGACATATTTGTAAACCAGACCACTTTTTTTGACAACCATACAAAAAAAGATGACTTGGCCGATTCCTTTTTACAAGGACTATGGTATATTCATGATAAAAATATATAAATTTTTAACATTTATATAATTAAGTTCGTACTACTTAAAATTAAATGTTCTAATTAAATAATAATGAATGATATAATCGAACTATCTGACTTGGATTTTACGAATGATAATGACAAACATTCGAGGTCTTCCATGAAGTCAACCAATTTTGGGGGAGGCCTTGAACTATTAATGAATTCTCATTCAAAAGATAATGTTAAACACAAAAGTGATATTGATTTAGAAGATCTAGATAATTTAGAAAACGAGTTAAACGACCTTGTAGAGGATGTACCTATGACGTCCAGAGCAAAATCCGATTTATTTAATAATGACCGCAATGTTAATTTTGAGCCAGATCCTATATCGGTTCGATTTGACGATAACGCATCACTAGGTAAATCTACTGCAAATGTGGCTAGTACTAATAACAAAACATGGGATGGTTTTGACAAATTTAATAATGTTCCTTTAAACCCCGACAAAGTTATACCAACTCAACCACAAATGACCAAAGAAGAATTGCTGCGCGACAAATTCAAGTTTTTGCGAAAATTGGAAGCATTGGAAAAAAAAGGTGTAGAATTATCCAAAAAATATAACATGGATTCCTCATTACAAGAAATGCAGGGAGAATATGAAACCATTATGGAAGAAAAAGAAAAATCAAATTCCGTTAAATTTCAAGGAAATATGCTCATGGCGTGTATTAATGGTATCGAATTTTTAAATGGACGATTTGATCCCTTTGATATTAAATTAGATGGGTGGGGCGAGCAATTAAATGAAAATATAACGGATTATGATGAAATCTTCGGGGAACTACATGAAAAATATAAATCCAAAGCATCTATGGCGCCAGAATTAAAATTATTATTTCAATTGGGTGGTAGTGCTATGATGGTTCATATGACAAACACCATGTTTAAAAGCGCAATGCCCGGAATGGATGATATTTTAAGGCAAAACCCGGATTTAATGAGGTCATTTCAATCTGCCGCGGTGAATACCATGTCGCAATCTAATCCTGGGTTATCCGGTTTTATGAACAATGTAATGGGTTCTAATAATGGTTCTGGTTCAGGACCACCCCCACCTATGGCTACTCAAGGTCCTAATGCGATACCAACTCCGTTAAGTCGACCGGGTAATAACAATTACGCAAATCGTCCAGATTTGAATATGAGTCGTAGTAATTTTGTAGACGACGGAATTAATATTCGTGAAAACACATCTCGTGAAAACAATATGAGTAATAAGGCGGTTTACGAGAAATCCAGTCGTAATCGTCCGGAGATGAAGGGGCCATCTGACTTGTCGGATATTTTATCTGGACTTAAAACAAAAACAATCAATATTCAGGAAGCCTCTCACGAACCCAACACAACTGACAACAGCACAATGAGTATTAGTGATTTAAAATCACTTCAGGGGGGAGGTAATATGCCTAAAAAAAGCAAGAAACGCACCAAATCCGCAAATAACACCATAAGTCTAGACATATAAAGTGTTTATGCGTAAGTAATTATTTTGTTAAAAATAAAAATATGTAGTAGATGTATAATGAGCAGAATATACAATCTGAAAATTACTCGGTTACCTGAATCACAGCTGAATTTTTTAAAAATGGAAACACGTCACAAACATTTAAACAAACACAATACACAAAAAAATATTATCAATAAACGAATTATTAAACAATTGGCGCCAAAAGTGGATTTAAGACCTAAAATGCCGCCTATATACGACCAAGGTAATCTAGGTTCGTGTACAGCACAGGCTTTATGCGCTTTAGTTGGCTACGAAGACCCATTAATTATAGGGTCAAGATTATTTGTATATTATAATGAGAGAAAATTAGTAAATGATATTTCACATGATAGTGGCGCGTATTTACATGATGGTGTTAAGTGTCTCACACAATTTGGAATATGTCAAGAAACATTATGGCCTTATATTATTAATAAATTTGCTGTGTCTCCTACTCCCAATTGTTATGCGCAAGCATTGCAACATAAAGCATTACAATCAAAAAATATAAGAAATACACTACTCGATATGAAAACCAGTTTGACGAATGGGTATCCATTTGTTGTCGGTATTTTAATTTATAGTTCATTTGAAAGTGATGTCGCGGCAAAAACTGGAGTGGTGCCTTATCCTAATGTACGTACTGAACGCCTGTTCGGAGGACATGCGGTTACATGTGTGGGATATGATGATACTAAACAAGTATGGATTATGAGAAATTCGTGGGGCGTCGGTTGGGGAATGGCGGGATATTTTACACTTCCATACCAGTATTTATTAGATTCTAACTTATCAAGTGATTTATGGATTGTTCAAGTCATCTCATAAAAAAATAATATAAATAATAATTGCGTTAAATTTTTGTTATAAAATAATATATATAGTCATATTATAACAACATGGTTTCTTTTACAGCAACCGCACAACTAGTGAAGGCGTCCGCAACTGTAACCATCAATGGTGTGTCGCAAGAGGTATCCGTTGATACACCCATTACGGCTGTTGTAACAGCAGCCACCCTCGACGAAGCGAAACAACAAGCTCGTGCTGAGGTCAATTTAAAAAGTTTTGTTTTGATTCACCAAAAAATTGCGGCTGCCACGATATCCAATAATCAGTTAGGCAGGGCTGTATTATCAACTGATTACTCAATTTGGCAAAGGTCTAAAATAACCAATGTAACAATCAATCCTTAAACAACAATAAATTAGAACAACAATAAATTAGAACAACGATAAACTATAACAAAGATAAAATGTTTATAAATATTTATAAATATTTTATTATAATGACCTATTATTCTAAGACGCCACTTCAATAATAATTGTGTTATTTTTTTGTTATAATATAATATATATAGACATATTATAACAACATGGTTTCTTTTACAGTAACCGCAACATTAGTCACTGGGCATGAAACAATAACTTGGAATGGATACCCGATAGAGATCGACGTTGATGTGCCCATAAGTGTAACTATTACATCAGACACACTTTTATCAGCTAAACGACAAGCTCGCGAGGAAGTAAATAAACAAGCTCTAGCATTTTTTATAACAAAAGTCCCACCAGCCCCCCTTGTGTCTACGCTTTTAACAAAAGGTCGAACTGCTATTCAAGTTATCCAATGGATAAGCCTTAATATAACCGACATAAAAATAAACGCATAATTATTTACAGGTTTATAATGTAAAATAATATAAGCATGCGGTAAAAAAATAATCACAAATAATTGTGTTAATTTTTTGTTATAATATAATATATATAGACATATTATAACAACATGGTTTCTTTCACAGTAACCGCAACATTAGTCACTGCGTGTCAATCAATCATTTGGAATGGAGTTGCCCACGAGTTTAACGTTGATGTGCCCATAAGTGTAACTGTTACAGCAGATAAACTCGCGTCAGCTAAACAACAAGCTCGTAAGGAAGTGAATTTAAAAGCTCTCGGAATTTTGACAATAGACTGGCAGGCAGCTCTTAAGTCACATACATTTGCGGGATTTCTTTACAAAGGGCGAACAGCAATTGAATACATACAATGGATTAGTGTTAACATAACCAATGTACAAATCAATAATTAAATTACGCATTAAAACTGTCTTTTAAATTTAAGACGCCACTTCAATAATTAATTGCGATAAATCAGAATACTTATCATTGATTAACTTGTTTAAGCTATCTGCGCTTAATTGTTTTTCTTTCTTTAACAATTCCGCTGTTTCTTTAATTAACGATTTGCTATGATATAATATGTCTTCCGATTGTTTATACGCACTAGATATCAAATTATTTACGTCATTGTCTATTAATTCCTTATATCTGTCACTTAATTTTGGATATATTACCTTTGAACCCATACCATAATATAGCACCATTTTTTCCGCAAGTTTTAATGCTTCTTCAAAATCATTAATAGCCCCCGTTGTAACCGAGACTCCATAAAAGATTTCTTCCGCAATTCTACCTGACAGCAAAATCATTAAATGTTCAAACAATGCTTCCCTCGTATAAATATTGGATATAGATGTTTCAAACACTGTATAACCGGGGCTCTTGGGCGATGATAAATTTATAACAACTTTGCTTACTTTTGAATGGTGCTTAGAGAATATTCCCGCTATCGCATGACCCATTTCATGTATCGCGATATGGTCTATTATATCTGAAGTAAATTCATGTTCATTAGGCTGCCAACCGGCCATCATTTTATTTAATACTAATTCAAAATCTTGTCTAGTAAACTGAACTCTATCGTAACGCAACGCGTTTAACATGGCCTCATTTAACAAATTTTCTATTTGTGCCCCGCTTAACCCATCCGTTGTCTCCACCAAATCCGTAATAATTATTGAATTATCATATGGTTTCCCTTTAATATGTATGTCAATAATAGACTTTCGTGTAGTACTATCAGGTAGACCAATAAATATCTTTTTATCGACCCGACCTGGACGAATTAATGCGTCATCAAGTAAATCAATCCTATTTGTGGCCGCAACCAAAAATATTCCCGTGTTGTTTTTAAATCCATCTAATTCAACCAACAACGCATTTAAGGTTGAATCGCGCTCATTAGATGAACTTTCTCCATCAGACGCCCTTTTTCGCCCAACCGCATCTATTTCATCTATGAAAATAATACACGGTACATTGCTTTTACTCAATTTAAATAATTCTTTAATTCGCGTAGAACCCACTCCAACATATTTGTTTTGAAAATCCGACCCTGAAACCGCAATAAATCCACATCCAGCCTCTCCGGCCAATGCTCGCGACAATAATGTCTTACCAGTTCCAGGTGGTCCTTCCAATATCAATCCTTTAGGAATTCGTACATTATATGCTTCATACTTTTTATAATTTTTTAACATATCGACACATTGTCTTAACTCTTCTTTTACATTTTCGTAACCACCTACATCTATAAATTTGATATTATAATCGCGTACAACCTCAAAATTTTCGGATTTAGTTACTTTATTATTACCATTATAACGCCGGTTTCCATCGTCTTCGGGTTCATCTTCGTTATCCATCATTTTTATACCAAACGCATTAAAAAAATCTTGATTTAAATTATCATTAAATATTAACTGTACGGTTGTAAAATTATATGTTTCATCATTTTCTTCAAGACCCAATATATAGTTATCTTGATATGTCTTGTTTTGTGAATTTAGGCGTTTAAGTTGTTTCTCAAAATATGGCTTGGAAATAGGATACTTATGTTGTTCGTATTGTTCATATTGTTTAATTTTATTCAAACTTTCTCGGTATTTGTTTCCATAAGGATTCCACCTTTTTTTATAAAATGCCTTGTTTGAAATTAAATTATTTTCAAAATTCAGTCGAAAGTTATATCCATTCACCATAATACTACATAACGAATAAACAAATCCTATCGTTCGAAGAAAACTCATTATAAATAATATAGTTATGTATTATCTATATCTTTTTTTTCAATTAAATACATTATTGTATAAAACGTTTATAATATAAAAATAAATATTATTTTATATTATATTAATTATGAGTTGTCAAAATCGCAAATGTTCAAAAGCCGGAATAAAAATACACGAATCAAATAATAATAATAACAATACCTTTCAGGACAAACAGCTTGATTTTTATAATAAAATTAAAAACCAAAACAAACATACTGGAGTTCGAGTTGTAAATGGCGAAAATGAATACAATATCGACCCATTTGACGGTGTAAATCCGTTTAATAATCCAGAAGGCGAAAAAGAACTCAATCCCGTGATTTATGACAAGACTCATTACGATAAAATGGATCTTAACATTGATAATTATTCCCAAACCGATTTGTATAATTTATTTGGAATAGATTTACGGAAACATACGCTCTCTTATGAAATTATGAAACAATCAAAAAAAACCGTGTTAAAAACACATCCAGACAAATCTGGTCTTGACTCGCGATATTTTTTATTTTTTACCAAAGCCTATAAGCGGATATATGCCATATATGAATTTCAAAACAAAAATCGCAATAGGACAGAAGATAAAAATGAATATACCGATTCAGAAAACAACCTCCTATTAGAGCAATTATTCACACACGACAAAACGCTAAAAACCCCGGATAAATTTAATAAGTGGTTCAATGAGCAATTTGATAAACACAAATTAGAAGATACAACCGAAAATGGATATGGGGATTGGTTGAAATCTGACGAAAATGTTGACAACATGGCAAATATATCGCAGACCCAAATGGCAGGTGAAATGGAAAAAAAGAAAAAACAAGTACAATCCTTATCCGAATACAAAGGTGTAAATATACAATATGCTTCTACATTTGGAGGATCGATACTTATGGAGCATAATAGCAACTATACGTCGGGTTCATTGTTTAGCAATGATAATATAAATTATACAGATTTAAAACAAGCCTATGTAGAATCGGTTATACCGGTGACTCAAGAGGATTACCAAAATATGCCAAAATTTAAAAATGTAGATGAATACCAGCGACACCGTGATGGCGTCGATACGTCTCCTATTGATAAAGCCGAATCATTGAAACAATTATATAAGGAAAATAAGCATCAAGAGGACGAGAGTGTTGCACTAGCGTACTATTACGCGAAACAAGCCGAAAAGGCAAAAATACAAAAACAATCCTTTTGGGCAAGTATTAAACATTTGACAAATTGAAATAGTCGGCAGTTGACAAACTGAAAATAGTTTTAAGGTTGTTATGTTTTTTTTAAGTAGTATAGTATGTATAGTAAATGACTAGTATTGAAACGATACTTTTAAATAAAAATGGACTAGAAATTGTAAAATGCGCAAAAAATAAGTACACATTGCGGTTTCATTTAGAAAATAACAACATTTATATCAAAAAAATTATCGACTTTCCTTTGATAAAATTAGTATATGATTTAAATCCGGATGTATATGAACAAACAAACATTGAAAAAATCGACGAAACTCAAGCAAAAGTTACCTTACTATTGAAACACTTTTTTGAAGATTTAGGACTACCACAGCGTTATTCTTATATTCATGTGACAAAACACATAGATAGAAATAACGTTACATTTGTTACAAAAAGCATTACTACTGAAAAACCCGATGGTATGCCGATTGATTCAAAATTATTACCTATACAAGACCTAAGCGCGTCATTTGAAATTGACTCGCCTCATATAGCTAATGTTACATTTAATATTTTATTTGATGAACGATTTAATATACCCGTTTTTGCAGAAAAAATAATTGTTCACATTTTATGCAAAGTATTTACTCGGGTAAAACAATTTATAGAAAACATTACTATATAATATATATTTGGATGGATTTTCTTAAAAATATAAGACATGTTTGTTTTCTTATCAAGACCTTTTGGATTATTATGAGTGAATATTTACGATATATGTGGTTTCGCGACTATGCGCATTTTATTTATAGAGTAACAACCCATTTGGCATCTATAAACATTTTATTTGTAAAAGCATTTCAAGCAGTAGCTCTAAACAACAATTTTATTTCGGAAAACATGAATAATCAATTGTTACGGTTTACAGATCATGCTCCTTGGGGTTATGATGATATTGATTTTTTTACACTTGTTCAAATTAGCGATGAATTTAACTTAGAATTCCGAGATGGGTTTGAAAATCCGATTAATTCTGGAATGATTTCACTTGTTTTTAAAGTATACAAGAGAGAAACCAATGAACCGCTCATTGTAAAAATTAAACGTTACAATATCAATCGTAAACTTGAAGCTGCAATAGAAGATTTATTATATGTTGTAAATATACTGTCTTTCGTGCCTATTTTTAAAAAGTATCAGATTTCGCAAACAATTCGCAATTGTGTAGACATTATTAGTGTTCAAACTAATTTCGATATTGAAGTCCAAAACATGAATATAATAAAACATAATTGTAGCAAATTAAAATATGTACAAATACCCTCTGCCTTAAAAGAAGTAACCGACAAATATCCTAATGTTATTGTCATGGATTATATTGAAGGACTTCCTATCCATAAAATTGACCCTTCTGATTATGAGACTTTTGCAAAGTTGGTGATGAAATTCGGATTTGTTACTTCTCTTATGCATGGGATAACCCACGGAGATTTACACGGTGGAAATATTTTATTTATAAAAGACGAAAACACATATAAAATAGGGGTAATTGATTTCGGCATAGTGTATGAAATTGAAGAAATGTATAAAAATATATTGTTTCAAATTTTTGCAGATTTATTTACTTTACCTTCTTATGATATCGCCGAAAAAATAATGAAATCAGGACTTATTGAGCCCATTGAGACTGTACATAATTTACCAATTTGGCATTATGAAAATATTAAACAAATGATAGCAGACATTATTGAAAGCACCCTTAAGGAAGCCAACCAGAAACAATTGTACCGATTTTTATCCGAGTTTTTTTGTTATTTAAAAAATAATAAAGACCTCAGCATACTCGGTTTGCGCCCAAGTAATAGTTTTGTAAAAACACAAATGTGTCTCGCCATGGCTCATGGCGTCACCCTCACTCTTTGTAAGGATAATTGTATAAATATTGCGGATAAAGTATTAAATGACTTATTTCATATGGACTTTTTAGCTGCTTAAATTGGTACTATTTTATTATTATATTGAATAATAAAATAATATTAGTCTTTATCTACCATAATTTCCTTAGAAATGCGTTTAATAATTTTATTTTCATTGACAGCATCAACACACCCAATACCGCCCATTGCTTCAATTACCATGGTATTGTACTGTGTCGCGATTTTGGATGCACATGTTCGGTATTCGGGATACTTTTCTTTGAATTCGGCGATTAGTTTCACATTTTTATGTGCTATGTACTTAATTGCCTTACGGAGTTTGGGTTTAGATTCCTCTTCTTTATCCCATTTCCCGTCATCTTTCACATACATGACTTCCCTCTTCTGATCGGTGCAGTGAACCGGTCTCTCGGTGACATCCATACTTTGTAGGTTCTTTATGATGATATTTGACATTCCATTTACAAAGCCTATTTCCCCCATTCTCTCCAAGTCATTCAATTGTAACTTTAAAGAATCCACGAAATCCATAATGTTCATTGCGTTTTTACAGGTTTCATTCAAAAAGAACTGCAAGTTAAATGTTTTGTTATGTGAATTATTGTTATTGGTGGTGTTATGAGTGCCTGTTTTAAGTACTTCAATCATTTGGGTATGAGTAGTCATCATCATTTGTTGGGTAGATTTATGTTCTTCCATCATCATAGTTTTTAACTCACTATTTTCTTTTATGAGCATCATAACCAGTTCTTTATCAATGACAAAATTATGGCTGGTTGTATCACTTGATTGTTTACATTTTTTTTTGTGTCTCCATAATCCAGCACGATCATTATATGTTTTATCGCAAAAATCACAAACATGGAGTGAGATTGTTTTCGGCTTAAGCTCCTCGTTGTTAAATGTTGTCAAATGGTTGTTTTTATAGTGCTTTGTAGACAATTTATGTGCGTCATAATTACTTTTTTTAGACGTACTATAATCACAATTTACGCAAATAAATTTATGGCTGTTTTTTTGCTTAAAGCTGTTGTCAAATGTTGTCATACATTATTGATATAAATAAGTTTAAATCTTTTTCCGCAAATAATATTAAAAATTTATCGTCACAAACTGAAAATTATTTTTTTGGTGACCAGACGCTAAAAATATTTATGCAGTAAATGTTTTCATTTTTCCAAGATGATTTTGCAAAATCGATTTTTGGACATTTTTTTTGTCCATTTTTCACTTTCCCAAAAAAGTCTTGGAAAAATAATAACACGAATTTATATAATAAATGGATTTACCTATTTAAAGGATTAAACGTATTTATTTACAAAAACAAATATTTTATCATATTATAATGAAAATTCTATACGGCACATCACAAAATAACATTGAGGTTACAGAAATTTGTTATACTAAACTTTTAAATAAACATACCAATATTATACATATTCCTCGAGGTGACTCGGTCAGAGCAAATTATTTTACAGACCCGGTTTTTGGAGTTTTAAAACAAATAATTATAATAACTGACAATAACCTTAAGCAAGAATATAATCACACCGCGGAAATATATATAAATAGTTTAACAAACGAAATATCAACTGTCGATATTAATCTATTTCATAATACATTACGAATTAAGTATGGTTCATTAAACGACGAGGTGCCTGAGCAATTAATGGTTGTTAACTATTTAAAAGGTCACGAAAAAGTATTAGAAATTGGAGGTAATATAGGAAGAAATTCTTTAATTATTGGTAGTATTTTAGGATGTAATAATAATAATTTTGTCACTTTGGAATGTGACAAAGATATAGCATTACAATTAACCGAAAATCGGGATTTAAATAATATGGATTTTCATATTGAAAGCTCAGCATTATCAAACCGGAAATTAATTCAAAAAGACTGGGATACAATAGCAAGTGATGATTTGTTGCCAGGTTACAAACCGGTTAATATTATATCATTGTATGAATTAAATACTAAATACAATATTAATTTCGACACATT
>Ga0209084_1000965_pt1 | contig 25508 bp, 24 predicted proteins | sample C_130820_MF_Meta_FD_187309 | JGI IMG/M metagenome (GOLD analysis project Ga0209084, IMG submission 187309) | Freshwater microbial communities from Lake Croche, Canada to study carbon cycling - C_130820_MF_MetaG (SPAdes) (version 2) | ecosystem: Environmental > Aquatic > Freshwater > Lake...
TCTCTGTGTAAGCAAAAGAACCACAGGAGTTACTTCAAATGCGTGCTAATTCAAGAGCTATTCAAAGTTACGGTGATGTCAAAGTCGGCACCGGTGTCGCCAATGCCAGCAACGTCCAACTCATTCAGATGTTGTTTGATGGGTTGTTGGAAAGCATGTCGGCGACCCGTGGCCACATTCAGCACAAAAATATTCAAGAGAAATCTAAATCGATTGCACGCGCAAGCCGCATCGTTTTGGGCCTGCAAGGCGCTTTGGATTTTGAAAAAGGTGGCGACTTGGCCAACAACCTCAATGAGTTGTATGGCTATGTCACCCGTCGTTTGTTACACGTCAATGCTCATAACGACTTGGTCGCCTTGGATGAGATCCAAGGATTGATGCGCGAAATCCGTGACGCCTGGGATGGTGTACCGGCTTTGGTGCCTCAAATGGCTAAGCCTTTGAGCTTGGTGAACTGAGAAATCAGTTACCCTTGGCAGGGTTGACAATTTAAGCAGGCACATCCGAGATTCCTCTTGGATGTGCCGAACTGCATTTGGAGTGAGAGATGACAGCAATTATTGGTTTGGTCGTATTGATGGTCTGCGTGTTCGGCGGTTTCGTGATCGCCGGCGGCAGCTTGGCGCCCATTATCAAAGCCGCTCCGTATGAGGGCTTCATCATTGCGGGTGCTGGTATTGGCGGCATGATCACGGGTAACTCCAGTGTGATTTTTAAAGGCGCCATGGGCGGTTTTGGCCGTGTGATCAAAGGCCCCATGTACAAAAAAGATGACTACACCGCCATCATTGCTGTTATTTCAAAGTTGATGAAAACTTTGAAGGCCGAGGGCGCGGTGGCGATGGAATCCCACGTCGAAAACCCGGAGGCCAGTGCGATTTTTGGCGAATGTCCCAAGATGTTGCACGACCACGGCTTGATCGGATTAATTTGCGACACCATCCGATTGATGGTGGTGTCCTCCGGCACTTTAAGCCCCTATGCTGTGGAAGACGTGATGACCGCGTCCATCAAACTGCATCACCATAACGAGATGAAAAACGCCGAGGCCATCGGCACACTGGCTGGCGCCTTACCTGCGCTGGGCATTGTGGCTTGTGTGTTGGGTGTGGTGAAGACCATGGGCGCGATTGACCAACCCCCACCTGTGTTGGGTGCTTTGATTGGTGGCGCGTTGGTGGGAACGTTCCTCGGCGTGTTCTTGGCTTACGGTATTTTTGAGCCCTTTGGTAGCCGCTTGAAGCAAATCATTGACGAAGATGGCGAAGTGCTCAACGTGGCCAAGCAAATCATCTTAGGCAATATGCACGGCTACCCCGTGCCTTTGATCATCGAAGCAGGACGCGTCTGCATCAGCCACCATAACCAGCCCACCTTTGGTGAAATCTTCGACGCGCTGAGGAAGTAATGGCTGACGAAAAAGACCCCAACGCGCCACCGGAAGCGCTTGCTCCGGTCATCATCATCAAGAAAATCATTGATGATGGCCATGGTGGTGCGCACGGCGGTGCTTGGAAAATTGCGTTGGCCGACATGATGACGGCGATGATGGCCTTCTTCTTGTTGATGTGGCTGTTGGGCGCGTCTAACGACGACCAACGTAAAAGTATTGCCGACTATTTCAAACCAGCTTCACAAAGTTTGGTTCCATTTGGTCAATTGGCAGGTTCCAACGGCATGTTTGGCGGTCGCTCCATCATTGACCCAGACGGCTTTCCTTTTTCTGCCAAACAAACGGCATTGTTAGAGCGCCTCACCCCACGCTCTGAGGGCGGCCCCAACCCCAACACAGATCCCGCCCAAGAAAACGAGAACCCTTACTCTGACCCCGACAAACTATCACCAGAGCAGAAAAAAGAAATTGCTGCAGCCAAAGAAAAAGCAGACTTTGACAAGTTAGAAAAAGAGATTGAACAAAAACTCGCCGAAAACAAAAAACTCAGTGACATGAAAGACCAAGTCTCAATCACCCGAGACAAACAAGGTTTGCGCATTGAGATCATCGACAAAGCCGACTTCGCGATGTTCCCAAGCGGTGGTATTGGCATGCAAGGCAAGGCCGCCACCTTAATGAAGGAAATCGCTGCGTCCTTGGCCGGCATGCCCAATAAAGTCGCGATCCGTGGCCACACCGATAGCGTGCCGTTTCAAAACAAAGACGGCACTGAAACCCGCAACAATTGGTCTCTATCGGCAGAACGTGCCGAAGTGACGCGTCAAATGTTGGAGAAAAGCGGTATTCCTGAGAGTCGCTTTGCACGCATTGAAGGCGTGGCCGATACCGACCCATTCAACCCCAAAGACAAACGCGATCCGCGTAACCGTCGTATGAGCATCACGGTGCTCTATAACGACCAAGAATAATTTATTAAGCCGAGCGCAGCTCGTATTTATTGATCTTCTCGATCAAAGTTGTGCGCTGTAAGTTCAGTAATTTCGCGGTCCGCGACACATTGCCTGAATTGCGCTCAAGCGCTTGCTCGATGATGCTGCGCTCAATTTGCGCCATCCGTTCTTTCAAAGACAAACCCTCTGGAGGCAGGTGCGGCATGCCTTGCGCGAGCATGATGATGCTCTCGATTTCGTTGTCTTCTGGCTCAGGTTGATTTTGCATGCCTGACTCAGCCAAGACTTCGGGCGGAGGTGTCATTTCTAACTTGGCTAGCAAGGGCGATTGGGCTTGCAACTCTGCTTGCGCTGAAATCAAACCCTTGGGCAAAAGGGTAGGGGGGATAGCCCGCAGATCCAATTCTTGCCCCGCATACAAGGTGCTAAAGCGGTCGACTAGGTTGGAAAGTTCACGCACATTGCCCGGCCATGGGTACTTTTGTAGTGCTGTCAAAAAATCAGGTTTGAAGGTGATGGGCTGTTTGCCAAAAGACGCACATTTTTTAGCAAAAAATGTCAGTAATTCGGGCACATCAGTGTTGCGTTCACGCAACGCTGGTGTCACCATCGGCAAAACATTAAGCCGATAGTACAAATCTTCGCGGAACCGACCGGCTTCTATCTCGGTATCCAAGTCACGGTGGGTGGCGGCAATGACGCGCACATCCACCTGCACCTGTCGGGTTCCACCAATCGGGTCGACCGTGCGTTCTTGCAATACACGCAGCAGTTTGACCTGCATATCGAGCGACATGTCGCCAATTTCGTCTAGGAATATCGTGCCGCCATGGGCTAATTCAAAGCGGCCAATGCGGTCAGCCACCGCGCCTGTGAAAGAGCCTTTTCTATGACCAAAAAGTTCACTTTCTAGCAAATCTTTAGGGATGGCAGCGCAATTAATAGGTACAAAGTTCGCGCCACAACGGTCGGACTGGTCGTGCAGCAAACGGGCTAAAAGCTCTTTACCCGTGCCACTTTCACCCGTAATCATGACGGTCGCATTGGAATTGGCCATGGTTGCGACCAAATTGCGCAATGTTTTGGCAGATTCACTTAATCCGATAAATTGGGTGGTGGGCTTCATGTCAAAAATTCCTACAATGGATTGTCTAATACTGATAAATTCACGCAAGACAACAAAAGTACTAAAACTATCAAAGAATCACCAAACTATCGATTTGCCAGGTTAAAGATGTGCCCCCAACTGACGAATCGTGTGGGAGACCTATACAAGGACACCGACCATGAAACGCACCACTTTTTGGGCTCTAGTAGCCGCCACTTTGCTGACAACTGCTTGCGCCTTGCCGCCTTTTAAAACAGCTGAACCTAAGGCAGAAGAACCTGCCAACATGATCACCCCCATGACCGAAAAGCGCGAGACCTTGGTCGCGACCGGTTATGCTGTCATCAGCATACAAAACCACCGCAATGCATCGCAGCAACGTTTGTTGGCGATTCGTGCTTCTAAGCTCGATGCCTACCGCGCCTTGACCGAACAGGTCTATGGCCAACAACTTGACGCCAACACCACCATCGCCGACATGACGGTGATGAGCGATACCTTCCGTGCGCGCGTCGAAGGTGTGGTGTACGGTGCCGTCTTGGTCAGCATCACCCCTGTAGGTGACGACACTTACGAGACCACTTTGTCTTTAGACCGCCGCATCGTCAACGACTTGCGTTCACTCTATATTGCGCAGCTGAGCACCAAGCGGTACTAAGCAACATCTGTTGCATTTGCCCCTTTGCGCCATCTTCTATTGCGTGTTTACACAACCAGTCTGCCACTATGTTTAGCCGTCCATCTTTGACAAACTGCTCGCGCTGGAGACTTAGCGCGAGAACAGCTTTGGTTTTGCTATTCGGGCTGAACATGGCGTTGCACGCTGCAGACCTGAAGCCCGAACAAAGGCTCGAGGCTATTCGTACCGCTTTGGTCGAGGCGGCCGAGAAATCGAATGTACGTGTCAGCTCCAGCAGTTGGATGGACACCCACGGCGCCTTGCTGCAACTCAACCGTTTCTCTTCAGAAATCAAGTTGCGCGATTTACAAATCGACCAATATAAAAAAACCAGTTCAACAGAAACCGTAGAGTTGTCTAGGAAGACAACCGAGACCATCGCCCCAGTGCGTTGTGATGCGCCGCAAGCCCGTTCTCCCATGAAACACGTGATGCGCGTGTCCATGGATATTGACTCGCGCATTCCACCTTCGCAGCAGTTTTTGGCCCAAAAAATTGGCTTCGCCGCACGGCAGCAAGCGATGCGTGCCGCTACGGAATCAAGGCATTGGCGTTTGACTACCGACTCAACTTACAACCGCACCTATGAGCGTCTTTACAACGGTTTGGGTGAAGAGGCTATGCCATGGCAGCTCCAGCAGGAAGCGACAGAGTGGCGTTTGCAATTGACCGTGATGCCGGGACGTTACAACCTCAACACAGCAGATTACCCTGCGTTTGTTTTGATGTGGCAAGTCCAGTACATGGCTAATGGTTCGGTATGGTTTGATGCCCAAAATACCGTGTTTGGCGTAACTATCCCAAGCCCCTATGGCACACCCAAACTCGATATTGACACCACTTTGGCCATCGAATCCAACGTTGACCAAATGGCGCGAGGCTTAGACCGCCAACTTGGCTGCGATCCGCAAAGCTTTGTTGTGCAGCAAAATAGTGATGGTCAGTTGGTGTTGCGAGCAGGTCGCGCCTCCGGATTGCGGGTGGGTGACCAAATCGTTCTAGCGGATTCGCGTGTTTTGCCTGGTAGGGCGATCGAAGCAGGTGCACTTGACGCAGTCGTGCTGGCCGAAGTTAAATCGGTCTCTGCGTACCAAGCAGAGATTCGCCAGGTGGCGGGTAGAAAACAAACATTTCAGGGCGGCTGGGTAGCTTGGCCCTACATTTATTAACGTCAATTACGGAAACCGTTGGAGAATTTTTATGGCCCACATCAACGCTTACTTTCGACTCGCCTTATGTGCGGGGGTGCTGATGGGTGCATCACACGTTTTTGCTTTGGACGTAGAAGGCAAGGGGGCCCTCAAAACTTACGACGTGGTCTCGGGTGACACCTTGGACAAAGTCATCCGTGCCACCATGGCCGACAGCCCCCTCAAAATTGAGTTGTTGCGCACTGCGTTTATCCAGCAAAACCCACAAGCTTTTACAAAAACACCTCCACGCACATTGATGGCGGGATCGATCTTGACCATTCCCGACCATGACAGCTTGGTCGCTATGTATCTCAAGTCTGGCAAAAGCGCACCACCTAAAAACGCACAGGGTTCTGCATCATCATCAGGCCCCCATACCGCGTCTGGTTCTGGCCTAGGCGCAGGCGGCTACGCCACGACTGACTTGAACATGAACGAGCGTAAAAACTGGGTTCGTTTCCCTTAAAGCACTTGCCATGGCGTTGCTCGGGCCTGAGGGCGTCAACCAAGTCTCGCGCATCACGCCGGTCACCCTCGACCTGCGCCAAGTTTTTGTAGAAGCCCCCGTCGCCAAAGAACTTGGCCTTCATGACGGCCAAGTGGTGCAAGCGGTGGTCACTCTGCACCAAGACCAACTCAAGCTCGCGATGCACGAGCATGTGTTCAACCTCCCGCTCTCGCCCTACATTAAAGAAGGCGATCTTGCGCAATTGCGCGCCCAGATGTTGCCTAACGGCAAGTGGGCTTTGCAGTTGCTTCATACCGGCACTTATGCGGGTTTGCAAACTTCCCAAGCAGCGCAGGCCGCATTGGCTGCACAAACCGCCCAAGCAGCAGCGCAAGCATTGGGACCTTCGCGCTTTAACGCTTTGTTAGTTCAGCCCGAAGGTTTTGCCAACTGGGTCAATTTATTGCGCCCCGGCATTTTGGAAGCCTTGTTGCCCGCAGGCGTTGCCAGCGAACTAAAAGAACGCGTCAAAGCGCACCGCTTGACCATGGCTAATTTACAACCCTTAGCCCTGCGTAAATTTGTCTTGAAACACACCACATCTTCCGAGGCCAGTTTGGCCCAAGCACAAGACGTTCAAGACGACGAAAAAGCTTTGTTGCGTTTGCTCATGACCGAGCGTCACCGAATGGGTTCCGTTGAAGAGGGTGATACCCAAGACACCTTGAAGCATGCGTTGGACGAAGTCGAAGCTGCCCAACTCCAAGCCGTTAAAGACTGGCGCAACGGCGACCTCAACCTGAGTTTTGTCATTCCCTTTACCGACGCCGACCCGCTAGAAATGCAGTTCGAGAAAAAAGGCGACAAACCGGGCCAACCCAAAAACCCGTTGATCGTCAATATGCACACCAATAGCCGCGTCTTGGGCGAGGTCTGGCTCAAAACCAGCATCAACGATAGCGCTAACGTCAATCTCACCATGTGGGCACTGCGCTCGGACATTGCGGCCCAAGCCAAAGAAAATGCCAGTGAACTGACGTATGAGCTCGAATCCGCCGGCTTGGTGCTTGGCAGTTTTCAGGTCTACAACGCGCCGCGTCCCGATGCCAAGCAAAAACGCGATGCGCCCAAGCACGGTGTGCTGATCGATACCGAGGTGTAAATGAAAAACACCTCTTACCAACAAGCCATCGCCCTTGAATACGGCAAAAACAAAACGCCAGTCGTCTCCGCTAAAGGGGAGGGCGAGTTAGCGCTTCGCATCATTGCTGAAGCCAAACGCCAAGGCGTCTATGTGTCAGAAGATCCTAGGCTCTTAGCCATGCTGAGTCGATTAGATGTAGGACAAGAAATTCCGGAAGATATGTTCACCGCCGTCGCCGTAATTTTGGCTTGGGTGTATTGGCTCAGAGGTATGCAACCTGGAGACGAGGCTGCTAAAAAAGTTGCTTAAATCAGGCTTCAGCGTAGCCGCGACCGCGTCTTACACGCGAAAGTTTGCCCAATCGGTCATACATTTCGACTGAGCTTGTCGGGTCAAACACATTCAAACTTTGCAAAGCGCCACGAATGGCGTCTATTTTTCGGCTGATCAGCACTTCGTTGCGTCTATGCATATCGCGGCATAACGCCATGTGCTCTTTGAATTCATCCCACTCAGACCCGAGCGCATCGGCTGATTCGGGGCCGTCAATGCGGGCGAGTTGCATTAACTTTTGCAATAAATCGTTTTTAGTACTTTGTGACGCTTCAAATGCGTCTAAATTTTGCGCTTTGAGTTGTTCAAACTCTAGCTCCAACATATCGAAGAGCTCGCGCGCCAAGGCCTCAGCCTGAGCCAAATGCTCTGCTGAGGGGTTGTCTGTCGCTGCTTCCGTCATTACTATGTCGGTCATGCGCGCTCTACGTCAGATCAGTTAGTGATCAGTTTTTCCAAAGCTACAAAGCTCTCGGCGATGCGGCGTGGATTGACGGGGTAATTGCCGTCTTTGATCGCTTGCTTGATCGACTCGACCTTGGCACGGTCAAACTCAGGCTGAGCCATGACCTTTTGGTTCACATTGCTCAAACTGACTTTGTCAGCACCAGGTGAAACCTTTGCAGGCGCACTCAGCGTCAATTCTTCTGAAGCCGAAGCAGCAGAAGTACCTTTGGGGTCGACTTTCTCAATCGCGCTGCGGGCAACAGCGCTCGACTGGGTCATACGACCGTAATTCGAGATGGGATCGCTCATATCGTTTTCACTTTCTAGACCCGAAATGCGGGTCAAACCTTTTCACAACAATCAAATCGGCACCAAGTTTTAGAACTTGAGGCCAATTCACCAAAAAACTTTCAAAAACTTGCAAAAGCATATTTTTGAATACTTTTGAATTCATATCAACGAATTCTCGCTGTGTTGGGTCCTGTGATCACCGCTATGAGTGATCGACCCGACTCGCTATTTTTCAAGCGCACTTGTTCACCTAAACCACCATCTTGTAGCGCTTCCGCCCGCATGGTGATCAAAAATCCTTGTCCTTGGCCCGCGCTGACCTGCACTTCTTGCCCCCGCTTCACCATGATCGCTGCTTTCACGTCATAGGTTCGCAAAGGCGAGTTGGGTGTCAAATCGCGCACCAGTTCCATATTCATTAGCAATTTTGAGTCCACGATCACTTGGTTCTCCATGCCAGGGATGGGCATTTCGGCCTCCACAAACATGGCAGGAGTGATCAAAGTACCGCGTTTGAGCATTTCTTTGGATACCAAAACCTTGTGTAACGCAGGCCCTATGGGGGTTGTACGGTTAGGGGACGCTGACTCTGTGCCATTGGTGAGTGTCACAAAAAGCTGCCACTGCGGCTGGCTGCAACGCACCCGCACCGAGGGTTGAACTGGGAAGGGTTGGTCAAACTGCAGTTTTTGTTGACAGTTTTGCAAGGCAATCCGGTTGTCCAAAGGCGCCACACGCATATTGCGACCTTGAAAAGCTGGTGTGGCATTCGCCCATTGGAGGGTTTCTTTTTCTAAATCTTCAAACGGTCCCGACACCGCCGCCAAAGGCAGCGCTGTCATAGCCAAAACCGCCCCCCACCGCAAGCACTTGGCGCGGGTTGTGTCGGGAATTATTGGGCACAGCATTTGCATGTTCAGTTGGGTCAGGTGTAGAAGTTTTGACAAATTTGTTGAGTTCTAAACCTGTTAGCAAAAACGAGACCAACTTTTTCAATGCACCGATTACGGAGTCCCTATGCGACTTGATCCGCCTTTCACACCCACGGTGAGTGGGGTAGACCCATCGGGCATGCCAATCATCACGCGCAACCCCTTGGCCTTCACCCGCACCGCCTCGGGTTTTAGCCAAGCGATGGCGTCGGCGCAACAAAACGTCCCATCCCAACCCAACATTTACCAGCCCAAGGCTGGTTCTTTGCTACCTGAATCCAATGCGGCACCTTGGAGCGTCAACGTGCAAGCAGGCCAAACCTTGAGCGGCATCGTGCGCGACCAAATGGCCGCGCGGGGTGTCAATATCTCGAGCAGCGAAGCATTGCGCCTGTCGCAAACCGTCGCGCAATCGAACAAACTGCAAAACGCCAATTTGATTTACCCAGGCCAGAAAATCAATTTAGACAGCTTGAATCTGACTTTGGCACAAAACCAAATGACCAATCGTGCAGTGGCTTCTAGTGCAGTCAATACCAACACTAATATAAATAGTGGCGCAAACACAAACAGCAGTGCTAACAAGCAAAGCTCAGTAAATAGCACCACCCAACTCCAGTTGCTGTCCCGCGTAGACCAAGGCGGCAACCCCGTTTTGGAAAAAACCCTCAATCGGGCGGTAGACAAAGGCTTTATCCCCGCCCAAGACAAACAAGCGGTGATGAACAAAATCATCCAGTTGTCACAACAACACCGTTTTGCGCCCGATGACTTTGCGCGCCTGTCGTTGATGGAAAGCGATGGCCTCAATCCCAAAGCCAATAACGGCAAATGTTTCGGCATCATCCAATTCTGTGATGGCCCTGACCGCGGGGCTGCCAGCGTCGGCTTTGCTTCCAACCCCAAAGCCATCTTGGGGCGCAGTGCGCTTGACCAACTCGACATGGTTGGTAAATATTTTGAAGACACCGGGCTCAAAAGCTATGGTCCTGTTGGCTTAGACGACCTCTACCTCACGGTGTTGACGCCTGCCGCGCGCAATGAAACGCGTCCTAACGTAGCGCTGAATATTCCAGGCCCCCAAGCCGCGTTCTTGCATGTGAACCGCGACACCCGTGCGCCGATCACGCGTAATTCCATATTGGCTGGCTTGCACCAAAACGCCAACGAGCGTTTAGGCGTGGAAGTTGCACAACGTCCTAGCTTGCAAGCTGCGCGCATCAGTGCCTATGCCGAGCAAGCAGTTGTGACGCTAGTTGAATAATTTAATTTCTTATAGCGATTGACTACACGACCACTTCGCTAAAAGATAAAGCGGCAATCGTCTTATCTAAAAGTGTGGCAAAGCGGCAAACATTTGCCACTACAGACGTCAAAACCCCAGTGGCACATCTCTTGCATTAATCGTCATGAGGCCTTGTAACTTGAGGCCGTTGTGTCAATAAATCGGAGTCGAGAGATGGACATTTTTTCAACAGCATTCGGAATCCATGAGAAAGCGCTTGGCGTTCGCAGCCAACGCATGGAAGTGCTCGCGCGAAATATCGCCAACGCGGATACGCCTAACTACAAGGCGCAAGACGTTGACTTCAAAGCCATGCTCAAAGAACTCAAAACCGAATACGTCACTGCTACGCATGAAAAACATTTCAGTGGCATACAAGAAGCGCCCGACAACGGCATGCGCTTTCGTACACCTTTCAACAGTTCATTCGACGGCAACACCGTGGAGATGAACGTCGAACAAGCCCAATACGGTAAAGCCGCTAGTGAATACCAAGCGACTTTGCAGTTTTTAGAAAACCGCATCGGCGGATTGCGCAAAGCATTGCGCGGGGAGTAATGACATATGCAACTAGATAACGTCTTTGGCATTGCAGGTACCGCGCTCAATGCGCAGTCCATTCGCATGAACACCACCGCTTCTAACTTGGCCAACGCAGGAACCGTTGCAGGTAGCGAAGAAGAAGCCTTTCGTGGCAAAAAACCGCTCTTCAAAGCTTTGATGAATGAGCAAATGACCCACGGTGGCGCGCAATATGTGGGCGGCGTGAAAGTCGACCGCATCGTCAACGACCCCACACCGGTTAAAAAAGTATGGGAGCCAGGTAACCCATTGGCTGACAAAGAAGGCTATGTCTTTCATTCCAACGTGAATGAAATGTCAGAGATGGTAGACATGATGGCTGCTTCGCGCGCCTACCAAAACAACGTCGAAGTGGTCAACACCGCAAGACAACTGATGTCGCGCACGCTCGACATCATCAAATCGTAATAACACGCTGAACTGGAGTCTTCCATGGCTATTTCTGACACCACCGCAAGCCTGAGCTCAATGCCCAGCAGCATCAAGACCACCGCGCAATACAAAGCGGAAACGGCGTTGACACCACAAAAAACAACCATGGGTCAAACAGAGTTTTTAACTTTGTTCACGACTCAGTTAAAAAATCAAGACCCTACAGATCCCGTTAAAAACGAAGCCTTCGTAGCCCAGTTGGCGCAGTTCTCTCAACTTGAAGCCACAACCGCCATGAAGACCAGCATGGAGAGTTTGGTAGGCAGCATGAGCAACGACCGCATGTTGGGCGCAGCTTCTTTGATCGGAAAATCAGTCTCTATTCCAGATGGCCCTGTCACTGTGACAGACACCACCGTGTCGCAAGGCACCATCAATGTTCCAACGGGTGCCGATGGCATCCGTGTACAAGTTTTCAACGACCAAGGCCAATTGGTGCGCACGCAAATCATGGGAGCACAACCTGTCGGCGACGTCACTTTGGCTTGGGACGGCATGACCGACGCAGGCGCTGCAGCACCTAACGGCACTTACCGTTATGTCGCCACCGTCAACCGCGCTGGAAAGATCACTACCCCAACCGTCAACACCTTGGCCACTGTGCGCAGCGTCAGCAGCGCAGGCACGCTGGACGGCACATTGCTTTTAGAGGTTGATGGCGGCAAGTCCATCAGCCTAGCCGACGTCAAGCGCGTCGGTCTTTGATATTTATCGCACACACAAGAAATTCTTACTGGAGTTAAAACACCATGTCTTTTTATACCTCGCTCACTGGTTTAAATGCCGCAACCGCACAGCTTGGCGTGACCGCCAACAACGTGGCCAACGTGTCAACCGTCGGTTTCAAACGCAGTCGCGCAGACTTTGGTGACATTTTTGCTACCTCACCTCTGCAAAAAGCATCGGCCACGATCGGTCAAGGTGTATCGCTCAAGAAAGTGACGCAAGAATTTGGACAGGGTAACTTGACGTTCTCGTCCAATACATTGGACTTGGCGATTAGCGGTGACGGTTTCTTCCCGCTCAAATCGCAAGACGGATTCCAGGACATTTTTACGCGTAACGGATCGTTCTTGATGAACGACCAGTTCAACGTGGTGAACTCAGCAGGTCAACGTTTGATGGCGGCGTCAGTCGACTCGTCCGGTAAAGCGAATTTGACAGACATGAACGTGTTGACTATTCCACAAAAAACCAACGGCATGGCGACACAAACCAGCAAGGTGCAATTGGGCTTGAACTTCCCAGCTGACGCGTTGGTGATCTCGACAGCTTTTAACCGCAATGACCCTACGACTTATAACAAGAGTACTGCTTTGACCGTATATGACGGTGGTGGTAACGGTTATTTGGCAACAGTCTATTACGTCAAAACACGTAACGCGAGTCAGGCCAGCCCTAACAACAAATGGCAGACTTTTGTGTATGTGGGAGACCAGTTGGTGAACGCCTCTTTGCAACAAGCGACCAGTAAAACGGGCGACTTGCTGTATGTGAATAAATACGGTGAACTCAAAGCCAAGGCCGACTTCAAAACGGCGGAAGATGTGGCTGCTTTGAACAGTTCTTTCTCCAAGAAAACTTATAAATTCTCACTGAACCAATTGACAGACGTGCGTACTTCGCAGCCTGCTGCTGTGACTGGTGGTAGTGCGATTAACTTGGGTACGGGCTCTAATGACGGTGTGGACTTCGCGTCTTACCAAAACCTGAACAAATCAGACTTGCTGTGGAAGCAAGGTAGCAGTGCAGTCACTTACAGTTTGAGTACCAGCGGTATTCCAACAGACTCTGTCACTTTGACATTTGGTCCAGACGGTGCCAAGAAAACTGTTTCTGTTCCTGTAGAGGCCACCAAAGAACTGACAACAGCAGCTTTGGCCAAAGCATTGAACGCCAATTCCGATTTCGGCGCGAATTATGTGGCACAAGTTCCTACATCTGCAACCATGCCTTCTGTGTCGTTCAATGCAACACCAGCTGCTGGTGACTTCTCATCCTTTGTAATGAATTTAGGTGGAAAGACCATCTCTATTGATAACTTAGCACCGAGCGCAGCCAATGGCTCTGCCTTGGCCGCTGAAATTGAAAGCAGATTGCGCCGTGCAGACAGTGGCAATACCGATATTTCTGTATCTTGGGTTGGCACAGGCTCTCCTGCGAGCACTACATCTGGCGCATTGAAGGTGGTGGATTCAACGGGCCGTTTGATTACAAGTTCAACACTGGTGCCATCCACACCAACAGGTGGAACCGTTTCGGCAGCCCCAGTCTTTACAAGCGGCGATTTGAAGGTCACAGCCATTGACCCCAACGTTCCCGCCGCTACCATCAATACGGCTATTGCGCTTGCGCAAGCCGGAACACCTTTGGCCGCTAATGCCATTACCTTGAATTCAACACCGTACCCGCGTAGTAGCGCTGGCTACACGTTTGACACAACGAGTGCTTCATTCAAAGCGACTTTTGGTCCTGATGCTTCTCCCATCACCGTAACAGCCAACAGCGTGAACGCGTTTGTATTGGCATTGAACAGTGAAGCCACTTTCTCACAGTCATATGTCGCAACCTCTGCGGGTGGCGTTGTGACCGTCACTGCCAAAGACCCAACCACTGCCAATGCTGCAGCGATTACGGGCGCCTTGAAGTTTTTCCAGGGTAATGGAACCAGCTTCACACAAATCAATGACCTGACAACACCTAACCCAGTGGGTAATAACGGTGTCCCAGCTTCACCTTTGTTTGCAGGCAAAAAGAGTATTGATGACTTGAAAAACTTGTTCTCGATCAACGTCGACAACTCTATTGACCCCGTCACGATTGGTCTTGACCGTTTGGTAGGTTCGAACTTGCGTTTGTCTGGTGCACAGATCGCATCAGAATTAACCAACAGCATTAACCGCGCATACGGTGATGAAAAGCCATTCAACTTCTCTTCATTGGTGGGTCCTACTTTCACGATCCAGTTGACACCCGCTGGCGGTGCTACGCCGCCTAGAGCATTGGACATTGACTTGTCGCAAGCAGGTGACGACAAACACAATATGCGCTACGAAGACATGGTCAAAGCGACACAAGCAATCGTGGACGCCAACCCATCGTACGCTGGCAAAGTCAAAGTGTCTTATGACACGGTTTTGCAAAAACTCACATTCACTTCAGCAGGTAATGACAAGATCACTATCTCCAGCTCGCAGAGCTCGATTGGGTTGACCAACCCTATCGTGCAAGGCGTGAACGACGAATCTGTCGGCTTGACCTTGGCACCTGCCGCATCCACTGCTTCTTACCGTGCCATCAATGACCAACGCTTTGGTATCAAAGTCGAATACGACGCGGTGAAGGGCGGCTTTGTATTTAAGTCTGGCGCAACGGGCGACGGCTCTAGCGTAACGGTTAGCAACATCAAGCCCAACAGCTTGGCCACCCAATCTTCTAAAGGTTTGGGTTTGACGGGTGACCCTGCCAACTATGTTGTGACAGCCTCCAAGATTGATGCCCTTCGCGGTACATCATCCCAGCCAGCGGTGCTGCCAGGTAACAGCATGGCGGTGAACGTAGACAACAACTTCTCGGTTGATGACACCAACAACAAGTTTGTGGTGTCTGTGAACGGTGTAACCGGTACGGTGGTCATTCCTCCTAAAGACACTTACACGCTCGGCACCTTCATGGAAGCCTTGCAGTCTGGTATCAACAACTTGCAAGGTCCTTCTGTGGGCGGCTTGTCTCCTCAAACCATTGACGGTGTGAAGGTGACATACGACAGCAGCAAGAACGCATTGGTTTTCGCCACATCGACAGCATCGACCGACTCTTACATCAAAGTCACCGGTGACGCACGTTGGGGTGTTGACGGCTTGGACGCTAAATTCGGTAAAACCACAACTTGGGTCAAACCAACACCTTTCAAAGACGCCAAAGGTGCTACCACCTACATTGACGGATTCGGTAAAGAAGCTTCTAACGCTGCAGGTTTTGATACCTTGCCAGAGTGGTCACCAATTTATCTAGACAAAGGCGAACTGACCTTTGACACCACGGGTAACTTGGTGTCACCAAAGCAAGGCGCGCAGTTGGACACTGTATATCTGCCAAACGGTAAAGGTTCTTTGACGATCAATATCGACTACTCCAAGTCGACACAGTTTGCTTCACCTTATGCGGTGTTGTCACAGTCGCAAGACGGAGCACCTGAAGGTGACTTGGTTGGATTGGCGATTAAAGACGACGGATTGGTCAACGCCAGCTATTCCAACGGTTCACAAAAGTCCTTGGGCAAAGTGGTGTTGGTGAACTTCTCTAACGCTTCTGGTTTGCGCCAGATTGGTGACACCAGCTACTACAAAACATCTGACTCAGGTGTTCCAAAGTACGGTGAGGCGGGTTCAGCGGGTTACGGAACGGTGCGCTCCGGCGCAACAGAGCGTGCCAACGTGGACTTGACCCAAGAGTTGGTGGACTTGATTACCGAGCAGCGTAACTTCCAAGCCAATGCGAAGGCGATGGAAACATCTACATCGCTAACGTCCACCATCATCCAGATTCGTAACTAATTACGCCATTTGATTGGATAAACCATGGACCGCTTAGCCTTTAACGCAATGTCGACGATCAACGAAGAGCGATTGATTCGCCAACAGTTGACCAACGACATGGCGAACGTGTCGACTGTAGGTTTTAAGCGTACCTTTGAAGCCAATATCCAGCCTGAATTGGCCGTAGGTTTTGGTTTTGACACACGTATGCAACCGCGTTTGGTCACGACCGACCGCGTCAACCTCGAGCCCGGCCCGTTGATGGTGACAGGCCGCGATTTAGACGTGGCCATGAACCATAAAACCGTTTTGGGCGTCACAGGCAGTGACGGAAAACTGGCATTTACCCGCCGCGGCGACCTCAAAGTGAATTCCAACGGCGTCCTAGAGACCGGTTCTGGTCATATCGTGCAGTCTGACGGCGGTGGTCCTATCACCGTACCCCAAGGCTTCAAGATTTCTTTTAGCCCCTCTGGTACTTTGTATGCCTACGACCCAGCCCAACAGGGCATTCCGGTGCAGCAAGCGATTGCCCAGTTGATGATGCGCGACGCCAGCAACACCAACTTGATTAAACGTAACGACGGCTTGTTTGCGGTTGACGAAAGCCCCCCTGGCACAAACATTGCAAATGGTACTGAGCCAGTTTCTTTGACACCCCAAGCCCTAGAGGGCAGCAGTGTCAATCCAATGGCAATGATGGTCAAGCTGATTGAACAGAGTCGCAATTTTGAACACCAAGTGCGAATCATCAAAGAAAGCAAGTCCAACGACGAGTCAGGCGCTTCGATGATGAAGATTGCCTAATTGAAGTATTAACCGGAGCGAACCACCATGGACGCATCTTTATGGGTAGCCAAAACAGGTCTTGACGCGCAGCAAACGCGCATGAACGTCATTTCCAACAACTTGGCCAACGTGAACACCACGGGGTTTAAGCGCGACCGCGCCGTCTTTGAAGACTTGCTCTACCAAAACATTAAACAACCTGGTGGTCAAACATCACAGAACACCTTGTCACCCACGGGCTTGATGCTCGGTACCGGTGTGAAGATCAACGCCACTGAGAAGCTGCACTTACAAGGCAACATCATCAACACCCAGTCACCATTAGACGTAGCAGTGTTGGGTGATGGTTATTTCCAAATTCAAATGCCTGATGGAACGACCTCGTATTCACGCGACGGTAATTTCAAAATCTCCAACACCGGACAAATTGTGACGGCGCTGGGTTTTCCTATGATCCCTGCCATCACGATTCCTAACAACGCAGCCTCTGTGACCATTGGTCAAGACGGCACCACCTCGGTCGAATTGATCGCTGGCCAAGGCGCGCAGGTGTTGGGACAAATTCAAATCGCACGTTTTGTCAATCCAAGTGGCTTAAAGCCTGTGGGTAACAACTTGTATGAAGCATCACCTTCAAGCGGTGTTGCACAAATTTTGCAACCTGGCTTGAACGGTGCTGGCACCTTGAAGCAAGGTTCATTAGAAGCCTCTAACGTCAACGTGGTGGAAGAAATGGTCAACATGATCGAAACCCAGCGCGCCTATGAAATCAACTCGAAGGCCATCTCTGCAGTTGACGGCATGTTGAAGTTCTTGAACCAAAACGTTTGATTGAGGTTCATCATGAAATCTTTACAACTTCTCTTACCAGCGGTCTTGCTGGTCTTGTTGCAAGGCTGTGCCACAGAGCCTGTCGATATGGTCTTGAAACCTTCGCCAGAATTTCAGCCTGTCTACCCTCTAGCCAAAGACGCAGTGCGCGTCACCACCGGTGGCATTTACAGCAACCGCCAGAGCGACGCATGGTTTGGTCGCGGCCGTAACTACCAAGTTGGCGACATCATCACGGTGTTGTTGAATGAATCTACACAAGCGGCCCGCACCCAAAATACCGATGTCAGCCGCGAAGCTAAAAATACTTTCCCAACGGGTGCAAGCACAACTATTGGAAAAGTTCATCCATTGCTCGAAGGCATTGACCTCAACAACAACAAAACCTCTAGCACCGGCAAAGGCACAGCAGACCAGCTCGCCACTTTGTCTGGTTCTGTAGCTGTCACAGTCGTTGAAATTTTGGCTAACGGTAACCTGATGGTGCGTGGCGAGAAAAAACTGGGTCTTGCAGAAGGCACTGAAGTCATTCAAGTCTCAGGTGTTATCCGTCCTGAAGACGTGGGTCCTAACAGCACCGTGCAATCACGCCGTTTGGCCAATGCACAAATTGCTTACCGTGGTTCTGGCGATTTAGCCAACGCCACACGCGCTGGGTGGGGAACTACCTTGATGCATAAGTTCTGGCCTTTTTAATCACGGAAAGTGTTCGTTCCTATGTTGCGCTGTTCTTCTTTTTTACGTGCTTGCGTTGCAAGCCTTTTGGTGTTGGCTGCCGGCAGTGCTTGTGCAGACCGCGTCAAAGACTTGGCCACCTTGGCCTCACAACGTCCTAACCAACTGATTGGTTATGGTTTGGTTGTGGGTTTACAAGGCACGGGTGATGACGCCTCTGTGCCATTCACCACACAAAGCATGAAAGCCATGTTGGCGCAAATGGGTGTGCGTATTGACGGCCCGTTGACCGACTTTGAAACTGCTGCTACTGCAGCCCGTATCGATATTAAAAATACAGCCGCTGTGTTGGTCACAGCAGACCTGCCTGGTTTTGCAAAACCCGGACAACGCATCGACATCAATGTGTCTGCCATCGGCAAAGCCACCAGCTTGCGCGGTGGTAGTTTGATCATGACCGCAATGCGCGGGGTGGACGGCGAAATTTACGCCTTAGCCCAAGGCGCATTGACTACTACAGGTATTGACGCGAACGCAGCTGGTTCTAAAGTCACCATTGGCGTCCCTACATCTTCACGCATCCCAGGTGGTGCGATTGTGGAGCGCATTGTCGATACACCGTTTGAGACTTCAGAAAACGTGATCTTCAATATCCGTGAAAACGATTTCTCAACGACTACTGCTATCGTCAACGCGATCAATAAAAAATTTGGCGGCGATCTTGCACAAGCATTGGATGGCGTATCGGTATCGGTACGAGCCCCTAAAAACTTGAATCAACGTGTGTCTTTTATGAGCATGATCGAAGCGCTTGAAGTCACACCAGGTGAACCCCCGGCACGCGTAGTGATCAACTCACGCACGGGCACTGTAGTGATTAACCGCTCTGTGCGCGTCACAGCAGCTGCTGTGTCGCACGGCACTATCTCTGTGGCGATTACTGCTACTAATGAAGTGTCACAACCCAATGCACTCTCCGGTGGCCAAACCACCGAAGTACAAAACGCCGCCATTGATGTCGGCGAGCCTAACAAGCCTATGTTCTTATTCCAGCCTGGTGTGGAGCTGCGTCAAATTGTGGATGCAGTGAATCAAATTGGTGCCACACCGTCTGCTTTGATCGCGATCTTGGAAGCTTTGAAGAGCTCTGGAAGCCTGCGCGCAGAACTGGTCATCATCTAAGCGAGCGCACCATGAGCAGCTCCATCGACAACAACTCCACAGCAAAGTCCTATTTGGACTTTGCTGGCTTGGGCGAGTTGCGTGGACAAGCCCAGCAAAACCAAGACAAAGCGCTGAAAGAATCTGCGCAGCAGTTTGAAGGCCTCTTCATCCAAATGATGATGAAGTCCATGCGCGAAGCCAGCATGAAAGACGAAGAGAACCAGTCCAGCGGCATGGACACCTTCGAAAACATGTTTGACAAAGAAATTTCAGTGCAAATGGCCAAGCGCGGCGCCATGGGCGTTGCCGACTTCATGGCCAAAGCCGTTAAACAACAAATTGCTACGCCTACAGCAGCAGAAGTGCTCAACGCACGCCAAACAAAGGGCATGCCATTGCACCCAGAGTTATCTGCGATGCCATTGCAACGCAATATGGGCAAATCTATTCCATTGACAGTCGACAAGATCAAGCCCTTGTCGATGGAGCCTAAATCCTTCAAGATCAATGGAGGCGGCTCATGACAGACATTATTGGCATTGCCAGTAACGCGGTAGCCTCTTACCAACGTGCCTTGGGCACTGTGAGTAACAACATCGCCAACGTCAACACCGAAGGTTATTCTCGCCAAGACGTGGTGTTGAAAGACACATCTCCAACCAAAGCCGCCAACATGTTCTTTGGAACAGGTGTGGCCCTGGAAGCTGTCAAGCGACAGTTCGATGCGTTCGCTGAATCAAACTTGCGCAACAGCACCAGCGACCTGTCTAGCCAAAAGCCTATGGTGGACTACACCAAGCGCGTGATGGACATCATGGGCGACAAGAGTGTGGGCTTGAGTTCTGCATTAGACGATTTTTTTGGCGCAGCCAATGCCTTGTCTGCCGACCCTGCATCATCTGTGTTGCGTAGTTCTTTTTTAAGAAGTTCAGAAGGCGTGAGCTCACGCTTTGCGGAGTTATCCGGCCAATTAGGTTTGGTTGGAACTGAAACCAACCAAGCATTAGAGAGCACCACCAAACAAATCAACACCTTGACTAGCCAATTGGCCTTGGTTAACCAAAACATGGCAAGCTCTTCAACCGAAGACGGCCAGTCGGCTGAAATTTTGGACCGTCGCGATTTGATCTTGCGCCAGCTCTCCGACTTGGTGCGCATCAAAGCCAGTTTCAATACCAACGGCTCGGTCAACGTGGCGTTGGGCAGTACCGCTACACAAAGCGTTGTGGTCAATGGTATGAAGTCTCGTCCTATTGGTATCGACACATCAGTGCCAGGCAAGATGGAATTGTTGTTAGACCCGTATGGCAATAGCGAATCATTGGCCTCAGCCAGTGGCGGCCAATTAGGCGGCTTGCAAACCTTCATTAACCAAGTGCTAGAGCCCGCGCAAAAGAGCTTGAACTTTCTTGCCAAAACCTTGGTGGGCGAAACCAACAAAATTCAAACCAATGGTATTGATGGCTACGGTCAAACGGGTAATCCTCTTTTCGCTTTGGACCCCAAGGCTACGAATGAAGCATCAGGCATTAGCGTTGCGCTTAACGATGCCATGCGCGTTGCTACTGCCGCACAGTTTCGTATCACCGAAAGCCAAACCAATTCCAGCAACACCCGCGCAAGCGTAGCGTTTATTCCCAGCCCAGTGGCCGTGGGTATCAGCAACACCAGCTTGGTGAACAACCCGAATCCATCAGCTGGTGTCACTATCAAAGTGGATGGTGCACGTGTCATGGCGCCTGTGACGACTTTGGCCGCTGGTGTCAAAGCTACCTTTTATTTAGACGATGCTAAGCCAGGACAGCAACTGCAAGTGTTGACCCGCGACGGACGTCAACTATTGGGTCAAACCTTGAATGAAACAGAGAAGTTTCAAATACTGAAGGCGGAGAACGGTTTTGTGCCGGACTCTACTTATAGCGACACCTACCTCAATAAATCGAATAAAGACGGTTACCGTGGCATGGACATTTTTTATGGTGCTATGGCCAAAGTGCGTTTCGCGCAGGTGTTTGATCGCAACGGCGTTGCGGCGCCGCCCATAGCCAAGGCTGCACAACTCGACACATCGCGTATCACAGACAACGTAGCAGGCAATCAAATTCCAGCGGGCGCTATTTTGCTCAATGGCATCACGTTGCCCGCACTTGACACCAAACTCAACACGCCTTTATCACCTAATGATGTGGCAGCATGGGTCAACGGCAGCTCACAAGTCAATGTGGCCCAAGCCAGTTTTAGCGGCATCGCTGCCAAGATAGGTGGCGTAGCCGTTAATCTTCAAGGACTAGATGACACCCATGGCTTGGCTACTTTAGCGGCTGACCTGCAGGCCAAATTGCGGACAGCAGATTTAACAGACAACCTGTCTGTGAATGTGGCGAGCAATGGCGTTGACTTGGAAGTCCACGATGCACTTGGTCGTTCATTGAGCGACGTTGTATTGACGCCCAGCACAGGATTTAGTTCGGGTGGCAATGTGACGGTTAGCAACAGTTTGACTTCGCAAACTGGTGTGCAGGCCAAAGTTTTCAACGATATCCGTGTGCCTTCTCAGCAGCTTGACTTCACTAAACAGTTAAATATCAATGGTTATGCCATTGCCTCTGGTTATAAAGACGTAGCGTCTTTGGTGTCCCAAATAAACATTGCCAACAAAACCTATGACTCGGTGAGTAAAACCTTTGTAGGTTCCGGCATTGGTGTGATTGCTAGTATTCAAGAAGGCGACTTGGTTATCAGCGCCGTCCCGACTGGTAACCCCATCAACATCAATCCAACCGCTAGCGACGGCAATGCATTGGGTCTCACGCCAACGACCTACAACGGACAAGTCCATATGGAGCAAGTCGTGCGTGACTTGCATATTTTTAGTTCGAACATCGATTTCAATAAAAAATTAGAAATCAATGGATCCACCGTCAATTTGACAGGTATCACCACCATGCAAGGGCTGGCTGATCAGATCAACAGCATGCATAAAACCATTGTGCTGACGCAAACCCCATTGACTACAAAAAATGTGAGCATTGGCGTGAAAGCATCGATTGGTATCTACGGCGACTTGATATTGAGCACGGTGGACGCCAATGGTTCTGATCCTATTTCGATTGGACCTTCCAAAAAAGCGGATGGCACCTTCGAGCAAAACGCCTTGGGTTTAGAGCCCATCGACTACACCGCGGACGAGCGCCTAAAAATGCAGATTGCCAGCGACCCGAATAAATCGTCGATACGTTTTTCTTTTGGCACATACGGAGATCCTGTTAAAACAGGTTCCCCAGCCGATCTCGCCAAAGCAGGCTTGCGCACTGGCGCCTACATAGAAGGCGGTTCCGTTGACGACCTGCTGGTCTTTGTGACAGGGCAGGGTAAAACTTCGGTTGCTGCCAGTTACACCGGAGACCCTTTGAATGTGCGTGACAACTTACGCACACAGTCACTGGTGGTGAAGTTCACTGCTTCAGACCGCTACACCATTACAGATGCATCTACGGGTACCGAATTGGCGGACCGCCATTACGACCCGAGTGTTCTCGAGCCATTGATTGACTTTGAAGGTTTGCAACTGAAACTCAGCCACGCGCCCAATGTGGGCGATAGCTTTCAAGTCGACGGCAACCACGACGGATTGGGCAACAACATCAATATGCTCGATATGGTTGACTTGGCTAAAAAACCAGTCATCAGCGGCAAATCTTTGGCCAACACCTATATTGACCAAATTAACAACGTCGGTAACCTGGCCCAACAAGCCACCATCACACAACAGGCTTTGACTGTGGTGCACGACCAATCGGTCTCTGCACGCGACAAAGTCTCTGGCGTTAACTTAGACGAAGAGGCTGCCGCCTTGATTCGTTACCAACAGGCTTACCAAGCGTCTGCTAAAGCATTACAAATATCGGGCACCTTGTTTGACTCGATCGTACAAATCCGTTGATAGAGGCACGACATTATGAAAATCTCCACCACCCTCTACTTTGACCGAGCCAACCAACAGTTGGGCGATGTGCAAGGCGAACTCGCCAAAACACAAGAGCAGCTGTCAACGGGCAAACAAATTGTCAAACCTAGCGACTCGCCAGACAAAGCGTCTTTGGTGACGCGCTTGGAGTCTGAGCTTGCACGCCAAGCCAGCTATCAAGGCACATTGAAATCTGTCAACACACGCTTGCAAGCGTCTGAGACAGTGCTGACAAACACAACAGACGTGTTGGTGCGCATTAAAGAATTGGCTGTTCAAGCTGCCAACGACAGCTTGGCACCAGCTGACCGTCAGTCGATTGCATTAGAAATCAGCTCTCTCAGGGACCAAGTTTTGAGTCTTGCCAACACCCAAGACACTAACGGCAACTATTTGTTCTCTGGCAGCCGTGTAGGCTCACCTGCATTTGGCAAAGACGCAAAAGGGCAAGTGGTTTACCAAGGCGACGAGTCACGCATGAAAGTAGCGGTGGGCGATAACCGTCGCATGAACTTGAACATGCCAGGGTCTGATGCGTTCGTGAAAGTGATTCGCGATGACGGAAAAGGAACGAAGTCGGGCGTCGGGTTTTTCCAAGCCATTGACGACTTAGCCAACGCCGTGAAAAACTCAGACCATACCAATATGCAGCGTGGTATTGCGGAAATGGACAGCGTTCAGCAGGGCGTGAGCGACGCTACAGCACAAATTGGAACCGATATGAACGTGGTTGACATGCAAAACAATGTGCTCGATGAAATCACCTTGCGTTTGAAGACTACTAAATCAGACACAGAAGACTTGGACTACACCTCCGCCATCACCAAAATGAACAAAGACCAACTGGCTTTGGAAGCAGCGCAGAGCAGTTTCGCCAAGATTTCACAACTGAGCTTATTCAAATACATGAATTGATGGCTCAAGTTTTGAGATCAACAGTCGAATACTTAAACGCATAAAAATTAAACATGGCTACCACTGGAGTTTCGTCGTCCACCACCTCAGCCGCTACCACTAGCGCGCTCAGCACTGGCACGTCGACTGCACTCGCAAGCACCCCAGAAGCAGTAGCAGCTGCTAACAAAGCAGCCGCACAAAAACTTATTTCGTCATTGGGCGCCGGCTCAGGTGTAGACGTCGCCTCCCTCGCGCAAAACTTGGTGGATGCTGAAGGCGCACCCCAAAAGAACGCGATCAACGCCAAGATCACAAAAAACGAAGCTCGTATTTCAGGTTATTCGGCCATGTCATTTGTGTTGTCGCAAATCAATACAGCGATGACTGCACTCAAAGACCAAAGCAGTTTCAATACTTTGAGTGCGAGTAACACCAATACATCTGCTTTTGATGTTACAGCCAGCACTTCAGCTGCAACTGGCAGCCATGACATAGAAGTACAGCGTCTCGCTAAAGCCCAACGCACCGTCAGCGATGGTCTTGCATCACCAACCGCCACACTTAACGCTGGCCTCGCAATGAGTGTGTCTGTTTATTTGGGTACAAAGCCCACAATGACAACGGTTGCTGGTACTGGAAATGCGACCACAGGGACAAGACAAACAGCGACAGTGAGTTTTACGCCGCTTTTAGCGGGGCAGTCGGTGACAGTTGCTGGGCTTACCTACAAGGCCACAAGTGCGACAACCGCTGCTGAAGTAGCTGCCGCATTTTCTGGCTTGGCGGGTAACGCTACTTCATCTACTACTGCACCTAAAGGCACTATCAGTGGAACTTTGACCGACTTCAGCGCAGGTGTATCGGACGGCACAGGTAATTTAACCTTTACCAGTACCACGGCTGGAGTAACCCCTACATTTGCCATGAGCAGTGCAGCACCTAAATTAGCCGTTGCTGCAGGACAAGATACACCCCAAGGCATAGTCAATGCCATCAACGCAGCGGCCAATGGTGTGACTGCACAACTTGTTAATACGGGGGACGGAACCAGCAACCCCTATCAAATTATTTTGACTGGCCAAGTGGGTGCCAGCAATGTGTTTAGTTATTCTGCGCAGGACGCGAATGGCGCGGCTATTTCTAGTGTGGCATTTAACCCAGCCAATGCCACCAACCAAACCGCAGCAGACGCGAAAGTAAAAGTAGACGGCATTACCTACTTTCGAACCAATAATGCTCTGACAGACGTGGTCCCAGGTTTGACTATCAACCTCAAAGGCCTGACTACTTCTGCTGCCTCCGTCACATTGACGCGTGACAACACACCTATCAAAGACAAAATTACCGCGCTGGTGTCTTCTTACAACGACGCTATATCTATCTTCAAAGAGGTCTCAGACCCTAAATCAACCCTGCCTACACGG